>Ga0123357_10013470_pt1 | contig 10621 bp, 7 predicted proteins | sample TergutEmb28metaG_FD_89873 | JGI IMG/M metagenome (GOLD analysis project Ga0123357, IMG submission 89873) | Embiratermes neotenicus P4 segment gut microbial communities from Petit-Saut dam, French Guiana - Emb289 P4 | ecosystem: Host-associated > Arthropoda: Insects > Digestive system > Gut ...
AAAACTCAGTACTTAGAATTTAGAACTAAGAATTATTATAATGTTAACACACAAATTAAATATGATCAGGAATGTATAACCAACGCCTCTGAGATTAAATTTCTTGGATTAACTATACATGACACCTTATCCTGGAAACAACACACAGAAAAGGTTCTCAACAAAATGTGCACTGCATACTATGCAATGAGGAACATAAAACATATAGTACCAATAGACACGCTAAGAGTAATCTATTTCACTCATATACACTCTGTTATAAGCTATAGTATAATTTTTTTGGGGTAGCTCCTCCTATGCCAACAAGGTATTTATACTCCAAAAGAAAATTATCAGAATTATAACTAACACTAGACCTAGAGATTCTTGCAGAGAAGTTTTCAAGAGTATGGAAATAATGACGTTATATTCTCAGTACATATATTCATTAGTTTTATACACAATTAATAATAAACACCTATTTAATACAAATAACGAAATTCATAAACATAAAACTAGGAATAACAATAATTTACACCGTCCAATAACTAAATTATCAAAATTCAATAAAGGAACTTATATATCAGGTATAAAAGTTTTTAACCACCTTCCTCAATATATTAAAGCTTTGACTAATGATCATAAACATTTTACATCCACATTGAAGAGGTTCTTATATCATCACTCTTTCTACTCAATGAATGAATATTATGAATATAAGGAAGAAAGAAGATTATAAACCTTTAGAGGCTGACTCACTGATACATTATTTTAACCCTGTTAATAGTATACGATACTGATAACAACATACATCTTAATTGCAATTATTTTAACCCTGTTAATAAAGTACGATACTAGTAACAACTCACACAACTTAATTGTAATTGTTCTGATGTTATAGTTGTTAATAACTATATGACCATTATATTATAATTATATTTAAGCATTTGACATCTGTATTTTTAAGATATTTATACAACTATTTTGACAATTTCCACATTCTTGGTACTTTACCTGTATATGGATATAAGGAAAATAAAGTGAGTGAGTGAATGAATGAATGAATGAATGAATGAAAAACAGTCACTCTATTGATGCAGCTATTCAAGCTTACAAAAATCCACAAGATACCACAATGAAACAAAATAAAAATTTACATTTCATGTCATTGCCATTTCCTTGTCAAACCTTCTGGATAAAAATGACTTTTAGCAAAAGTCCCATAATTTTCACAAGAAGACATTTCAGGACACAATTATCTTGTGAGTGCTACTGCCTGTTAAAGGTTAGTTCAATATCCTCGTTGCTATTTGTTAAGTGGTACTTAGGTGATGATATGACCTTCACTGACATGTCCTTCAAACCTGGATTTTAAATGTGATAAGTCATTCTTATTAGCAAAATATATAGTGACAGTAAACATCACCATAAAGTACATTCTCCTTGCAGAAAGAAACCTAAGAATGGTGCCTTATGTGTGCAAAGTACAAGTTGTAACTTGCCATGTATTAAAGCAGGACAAGCGCACACATTTCCTCCATGTGTCAACAACACTACTTGAACAGAAAGATACATTCAACACAAGTGTCAGCTGGAAGGTAACTCACTAAACACCAAACAAGGCGTATACACTACAGAAAAGTTCCACAACGTTTCATTCTGTGAAATTCCATTTCACACATTATACAGTTTTACAGCCACAGTGTTACAAAATGTACTGATTCCATGTCACTTAAATTAAACACACTGAAGAACTTCTGACAGTATGCAAAACATGAAAGGCAGAAAGAATGTGGTGGAAATGTTGAAACATTTCTCCGCATCCAAGTACCACCAATAGCCTCATGCATACACTTGAAACAACATGCCAAACACGGAAACTATATTTATTGCCTTATTTTTATTTTTGCCCTTCCCCTCCTTATACACACATGAAAGCCACTAGCATGCAGAGGTAATGAATTATGTTTAAAACTTAACTAATATCCCTATATTTAGTTACACTTTCTAGATCGGCAGTTTGTCCCATGACTCAGAAAGTCTCACATCCTTCAGCAGTTGACGTGGAATTTATCATGGAAAAGATTGTTGTGAGACAATTTTTCCTCCAAGTACTTCAGCATTCCATACCAGTCAGTTCATTGCAGTCAGTACAGTCTACCTTCTGTCATTACATTCTCATACAACCGTTAATTATATGTTTAATAACGCTTTCCAACTGTGGGTATTACATAATATAATACGGTAGGAGCATATGTGAAAGAGTTTATAAAGCTCTTAAGAAGTAACTGTGGCAGATATTGCTTAAAGTGGGAATGAAGAAAACCACAACAACCATCAGTCAAGACAGTCAGTTTCTGCGCCCAGATTCAAATATGGAATCTCTAAAACATGAAAGAATGTTCATATTCACATCCAATGAACGACACTCTTTGATGTATTAAGCCTACTACAATTTAGTACTGCAATTTTACAGTAATTTTATTGACACAGAGACATATATTAAGACCACCATATTGTATTAAAGTCACATGCTTTAATTCCCAACACTTTTGAATGGAGAAATCCAATATAACATGAATATGCATGTTACTGTACTGCCCTGAAAAAGTTCCCTAATTCCAATTCATTTCATGCCTTGGAGCAATTCTTTAACTGTAATAGATAACCACACGTTTGGCATTTGCCTTGTAAGTTTAGGCAGTTTTATTAATTTGCCTCCACAATTCATAATTACTATGATTAGGATGAGAAAAAGTCATTCTTGGTGGCTGTGTTGTATGGGTGTTTGATGTATCTAGATAAAAATGATGACCAATGCTGACTTTGAATTACTTGATATTTAAAAATAACTATGTTGTACCTAATTTTAATTATGGAATGCTTTGCTACGTGACCATTTCCACATCAGCAGGATATGTATTTATGACTGGATTTATGGATTATTATTATTACTACTACTACTACTACTAGTACTACAGCAAAAGTAGAAAAATCCTTTTTCTAGAAGTACTAAATAAAACCCTACCATTTATCTCATAATTTGTTTCAGGATGAAGACATCAGTTCTCTGAAGATAAATACTTTATTCCAAGTCCTTTTTTCACAATGACTTCCTGAGTACGAGTGTTGTAAAAGTGAAGTCTTCCACTAGTACTCTATTTCACAATCAATCAATATAAAATTTTCAATTCTGAACAAAAGAGGTTAAACACAAAACTTATAAGTCAATATGGATATAACAAAGTGATATCTTGTATGTCACAGTCCCCACCCCATGTGCTTTCACAGATGACCCTAATACAAGTGAAAAAATTAGTTTGCTTATATAATGTACATACTACGAAATAAATAATCAAGTAAAATCCAATTCATAAACTTTGTTACATTTATTGTGTAAGTCACACAGAAGTAAGGTTTCTCCACAAAATACACTCTAATGCTACACTGTCACAAGAAGCTACACTTTCTGCAAATGATTAACACTTAATCACAGTCAATGATGTGATTCTGATACTCCTGTATGCCTGTTAATCAGTTTACAATCATGGTAACTTGAAAATATCCCTTGCAAACTAGTTTATATCAAATATGTAGACGTAATTTAATTGACAAAGCTTTCTACTCAACTGAAGAATATATGAACTCTTAATATTGTATTTTATATGAGACCTGATTTGGATTTTACAATTTTTTAATAATTAATTATGTTTTCTGTTAGTGTTTTATACCAGTATTTACAGTTAATTAATATTGTATTATTTTTATGTATGAGGTCATTGATCATATTTGTGCTCATGTGAAGATGGTTTATTGTGTGACTGCTGATTGTGTTCAATCTGATTTATTCTTATGACAGCTTTATAGCATACACCAATGTGCTCTAAGGATTAATGAAAGTGAAATCTCATATGTACGTATGTACGTATGTATGTATGTATGTATGTATGTATGTATGTATGTATGTACGTACGTATGTATGTGCATGTGTATGTACGTATGTATATGTGTGTGAATGTATGTATATGTGTGTGTGTGTGTGTGTTGTATGCACGCGTGCCTAAGAAGGAAATTTTAATTGTTATACAGTGTAGACCGACATCTGAAAGAAATAAAGCAAGGCAAAAATATGGTAAATTTGCATCCACATAGGACAATTGTAATTCACAAATTCTGTATTACAGATTGTTAAGCGAGACTAAATTTTGTGAACTGGTACCTCCATAAAATGTTAGCTGTACAAATACGTGTACATCGCACATTCATCTGTTTTAGTAATGAAGATTGGTTTCATCTTAGCAGACACATCTCTCAGAACAACAGTTACTGGTCTGCAAAAAATTCCATGAGAATCTACACAGTGCCATTACATGATGATACAGTTGGTGTGTGGTGTACTCCAAGTGCAACTACTGTTATTGTGCCCTTTATTTATCTGAGACCATAAATTCACACCAGGATGTTCATTCTGACACCATTTTTGAATACCAGACTGATCGCAGTAACAAATGTCTTCTTCCAGCAAGACACAGCAACAGTTCACACTGCTTAGAATTCTATATGTTATTGAAAGAGTTTTTTTTTGTGACAGAATAGTAAGTAGGGGATTGTAGCCCTTCTCATTTGTGAGATCTGAACCTGTGCAATTTTTCCTTGTACAGCACCTTAAGCAACTAAATGTATAGTAGTAACACTTGGACTGAAGATGGTCTGGGGGGGGGAATCAGGATATAATGTCTTTGATTTCAACAGCAGAACTTTGACGTGCAATGAATGTGTTTGTTAGATGTGATGAAGTCCTGCAAGCTGAAGGAAACCTTTTCCTGCACTTTCTTAAATATGGTGGTAAAAAGCTGGTATTAACTAAAATACACTCAGCTAAAAACTTCCAGCACCCTTACTATGTGGCCAGTGAAAACCTAATATTAACTGCAGTACCCTGAACTAACAACATATGTGGACCCCAACTCACAGCACACTAGAACTGTAGCAGGAAGTGACCAGCATTATGGATCAGATAAAGTAATTCCTCTATACCCCATATCCTGCTTATTTAAGACAGCAACACTGCAAATTATTGAAGTTCTGTAAAACAGTGACAATATGAAAACAGACCTCATCATCATATAATATCATTTATTTTCCTTCCATAAATCCGTACAGGGTTACATAATCCATATGGATATGGAAATCGTCATATTTGTTGGGATTAAGGGGTGACATCAACACAAGTGTGTACAACAATCACATGGTTTTTTAGTACGATAAATATAATAAGATAGGGCAATACAGATTGTTTAGTGTAATAAAATATAATAAAATAATATCATAAAAATCTATGAACCGATATGAAAAATAACAATTACAATTACTGGCACAGTATGTGTCTACCTTGTCAATGAGGCATAACGAGAATGAGTACTGACTCTTCATTATATCATAGCTCTTCTGTAACTGATATACAACATGCAATATGTACAAGTAATTGTTCAAGAAATATCCTGAGGCTGTCCTGTGCCAGGACAATACTGTTTCACAAGTGACATAGCAAAATTTCTCTAATGTATACAGGTTGCCTGCTGAGTAATATCTTTACCTTGATGTTGCACTTCGTACGTTCTGACTGGTTTATCCTGGATCTGTGAGTCCTGTAGTGCCACATCTTCCCAAGCAGCAGTGTCCTGCAAAACAATCGTAATTCAAAATCAAACAAAACTGTAATGGAAGCATGCTCATGGTAAGCATGTATGTAACACGCAGGTGGTCTCTGCCAAAATGTACTGGCCAAGTCCAGCTCGTATTTTATACAAAGCTCAAACCAAAATTTACAATTTCTCTCAGAACACACTGTGGAAACAGCTGGCAGGTGTCAATAACATCTACTACACCTTCCAGTTCACATATTTATGACATGGTAAACTGTTATTAAAATAAGAGGGACAAGAGTTAAATGTAGCGTCACTAAGTGTGCAATATGAGTTTTGCACTTGTGTACAGAAAATTGCCTCTCAGGGTATGCCCACTTGTCATTACACCAGCACAAATAATCACCAACACTACATCACCCACCGCGAGCAGTGCACAGTTGATTGAGGCACTGTGCCACAAGAAGAGAGGTTACGGGTTCGATTCCCAGTAGGGTCCTTGGAAATTTTCAAGTGACCTACTCCTTTTGTCCAAATTTAGTAGCCCTGGGGTCCATTCAGACCCAAACACAAATGAATACCGAGGAATTTCCGTGGAGGTAAAGTGTAGCCAGCGCGTACAGCTGACAGCTCTTGCCATCAAAGTTCTGCTGAATGTCAAAGTAAGGATGGAAGTCCAACATTCCATCCCCCTCTGAGCCTTCATGACTTGTTATGGAAAAGGAAAGCCGTACTATGACCTCACCATGACCTTTTGCGTAAAATTAACTCATAATAGGGAAACCGCATGCTCCACCTCTGTACTACTCCAAATTCAACAAAATTTGATACTGTACATTTAGAGCAAATGTTGTAAAGTGAAATGCCAACTTGATGCAACTAGGTAATTTTATTGATGTATTCTTAGCTCGACATGTTTCGGGTACATACGCCCATCATCAGGAGCATTAGATGTTGAATTGCAGCATACGGTTTTCTGCATCGAGTTTTTCGATGGGTGATGGTCTTGAGAGCCGCTGGCACGGCACCATCCGCACAGTAAACACGACCCACGCAGCGGTTCTCAAGACCACCACCCATCCAAAAACTCGGTGCAGAAAACCATATGCTGCAACTCAACATCTAATGCTCCTGATGATGGGCGTATACACCCGAAACATGTCAAGCTAAGAATACATCAATAAAATTACCTAGTTGCATCAAGCTGGTATTCCACTTTATTTCATGAGGAAGATGCACGGTCACACAACCCTCAAGAACAAACGTTATTCGAATACGTGACTATAAATGTTCCAATCTATACGCCCCATGTAACGTCTCGTCCTCCTCCTTTTCTGACCCACACTGTGTTCATGGTCGGGGCAGGATTAGACCTGCTTGTAATGGTAGCTTAACTCCACAATCAACATTCGTGGGTAGATCCACGTGCAATCATTTTGTCGCCACCAATAACGGTTTTTAATAAATGTGCTGGTAGACACACCTGGGGATACACTGATGGGCCCCCATGTTCATTCCGTGACTTTTCACGCACCATCCATTCACAGCTGCTACAAAACGTCCCACTGCAGACACAAGCGTCCACGTGGTACATGCACAATGAAGCTTCCCCTCATTTTTGGATCGCTGTTAGAAACTTTAGAATGACAAACATCCGAGAGGATGGGTAGGACGTGGCGGGTCAATTGCATAGCCCACAAGATCATCCGACTTCAACAGGTTAGATCTGTGGTTACTGGGCCATCTTAAGAAGTAATGTGTGTGCTACAGCAGTTAATGATATAGCGGTACAACAACAGAAGGTAAAAGACGCATGCAAATCAATCGGCAACACGCCTGGAACTTCTTTTTTCTGCGTGTGCGAAATCCTTAGCGCGACGCGCAGCGCGCTGTGCGGAGGACATCACTGGACTTTTTTAAATTTGTTGTCACCAAATTAGAAAAATGCAACGCTGCAATGCAGTTCTAAATAAACACTTCCCAGCAGACTGGTGTGCACTTCATTCTTTATCCCTCTCCTTTCAAAACAAAACGGGTCACAACTCATCAAAGTCGAAGCGTCCAAAGAATATATTTTACTGGGTTCTTCGTTGTTTGTGTGCACATACCACGTCCCAAGCTAACGAACTGATATCACCACAACATTAACATTATGACCAACGTGGAACATGAACTTTTTTTTCGCGAATACAACAGTATGCCATACGCACATCAAGAACACATGCGGCCGCCACCTTACGGTGGTTGTGCTCACCTTTTTGCGAGTACAAGCTTCTGTTGAAGGAATGGTCTGAAACAGTATAAGCAATCGGGGAAGGAAATTTTTGTAACACCGTGTCAACTGTTAGACCAGTTCAATATTAATGCCACATCTGAATTTCAAAACTTACTAGAATAAAACTTGTATCAAATAAAACCTGCCCCGTTATTTATCGGACAGTGTCTCCGGACACGAGAATAGCACGAAAACCAATTCAGAATTGCCTCTAACGAATGGAATGTAACGAAAATATAAGCAACCAACGGAAAATCGTATGTTCTGAGATTTGGTTCTATTAATATAATTTCGTGACGTACTTTACTCCATCACATTTATCTGAGAAGGAATATTCGTGTTTAAATCAGGAAAGAACGATGACAATCGTCAATTAAACACGTGTAGAATACTTAAATGAAAGACCATATACAGAAAGAGAAAGTGAGAAGGAAAATGGGTGAAAGAAAGGAAGAAAAAGGGGAAGGCCACTAAAAATTACCCACACTCAAACTCTGCAACAGCGTAGGGTGCATTTCTCACATGTAATTCCTTGTATAACGAACAGGTTTCCCAAAAAGCGCCTGTAATAAACGGGGCACAAACACGTAATTTGGGATTCCCTTATGCGAAAGCGTAATGTACAATACACGAAGCGTCCTTCTATTGAATTGTGAAAATACATTTAAACAGAAGCTTTAACGAGACAGATGGGAGGGCTGGCGCGCGGGAACACATACGCACACTTCAGTCTTTTACTCTAAGCGGCGCCCCAAATAATAACAAAAAGGACAATAACTTCACCTCATCGCCTTATATACATATTATACATCGCCTGTTTGCTATGTTCCTTTCTTGTTTTCCAATTCTAAATCGAGATAGGAGCCACTTGTGCCAACACTGCCGCAGTGGGTGTTGAGTTCATCGTTTCAGAGAAACAACAGACGTAACACGTGGCACACACCGTCCTTAGGCCCAGTATGAACGGTAAACAATGGTTCATTATTCCGGGTCGCCAAACTACACAGTAAGTGACCAATTAGTACGCTGGAATGGGATGGGGTAGGGCAGCATCTGGCCTTAAGAGTATAGTCACGACTAAAACAACTGCTGACAGCAAGTGTAAAAGTACATTATTCAACATCCTAAAGCGGCAATAACAAACATTACAGAAATAGGTCTAACAATGCAGTAATAAACGAAACTTACGGCAACAACAATGAACAGAATAACAATTTACCTATTCAGGTGTGAACCCGCACTCTTCCTATATGCGTTTCCAATTTCTTATCACTCCCAACTGAGATGAATGTAACGCGCTGTGCAGTAAGGATGAAGAAGTCCTAATCTCTTCGCGACAGAAGCGTGGGCCTCGCCGCCTATATCCCGTCTGGCGGCAACCTTACGTAAGGTTCACTTTCTATGGCCGCGGCTATAGGACCGCGATAACTATAACCGTACCTTCGATATATTATAGTTATCCAGTCGATAATACCCTCCGTTGATATGGTAAGACAATGGCTCGTAACTCGCTTGCCTGCTTACTCCATGCAGCTCCTTCTTGAGAAGCTAATCTGTTCTCAGCTAGTCAAGAAATTCCCCGTATTTTATTGAACCCGAAGGTTCATTACCGAATTTACAAGTGCCCAATTCTGAGCTAGATCAATCCAGTCCATGCCCCCCATCCCACTTCCTGAGGATTCATCTTAATATTATCCTCCCATCTATGCTCGGGTCTTCGAAGTGGTCTCTTTCCCTCAGGTTTCACCACCAAAACCCCGTATACACCTCCCCCCTTCCCCACACGTACTGCATGGCTCGTAACAGTCGTCACAAAAAGTGCTCCACTGGAACTTGCCACTGTCCACGTCAACTTCAAGAATCCGCTTCTCTTGCCGCCATTTTAGTATTATCACCCACCCAGTCACTATTCGTAAGTGGCATCTTTTAAAATCTCTGAACACTTCGTTTTTTCCAGTGCGTCTGAAATATCCTACCATTCTCAACCTTAATGGTTTAATTGTCCCAACAATACATGAGAGGTTATCGGCTGGGCAACCTGCGTTCGCTTGCTGGCAGTCTTTCCACATTACCACCATTCCTAACTGAATACTGGGCCCATGCACCCTTCTATGCTGTATGCAAGACTATATACCGGGAGATACTTCCCTGAAAGTAAGGAGCCCACATGCATTTCGCACAGTACCTTATTCGCCTTCATGGTGTGGATTTTAGGCACAGGTGAGATTCTATCTTTACACGGAATTACAAACTTTAATAATACACCGTCAAAATTGCTACTCTTACGCAGTCTTTACGGTGCAATCGTATGCACCTTTAATCAACTTGTCGCGCACACGACGGAATTCTCCTCATTTAAATTCGTGGACGGTGTCTGGTTTGGGCTAGTTATACTCGTCAGGAATTACTGAGTTAATATTTGTTACTTTTTGAGGAACAGTACAGAATTCTCGTTGAATCCTTGAAGCTGTATGGAAAGTTATGCGGACAACCTATAAAAGATGAATATAAGTCATCCATCTCATAACACATTCACAATGTAGTAGTGACGAAACACTGGACAAAATTATACAAAACACCTTTATTCTCGCGCAATGGGCCCGGGGGGGGGGGGGGGGGGGTTTTTGGAGTCCAAACCCCCGGGGGGGGTCAAGAAGAAGAGGGGCGCCCCGGGGGGGGGGGGTTTGGTGGGTGGTTTCGGCGCGATTTTTTTTCCTCCGGG
>Ga0123357_10013472_pt1 | contig 10620 bp, 1 predicted proteins | sample TergutEmb28metaG_FD_89873 | JGI IMG/M metagenome (GOLD analysis project Ga0123357, IMG submission 89873) | Embiratermes neotenicus P4 segment gut microbial communities from Petit-Saut dam, French Guiana - Emb289 P4 | ecosystem: Host-associated > Arthropoda: Insects > Digestive system > Gut ...
GCTGACCATTAGTCCGGAGGAGTCCTACCGACTGTGTTGCGTCGTCGGGTGTGATCTAAACACCTCTCAGCGGAGGCCAAGGCCCTTCCAGGGCTGTAGAGGCGATGATGATGATGATGATGATGATGATATATTGCACCACTTGAAGCTGGATTCGATCACAAAGTATAAATTAATTTCCCCCTCCCTCCTTCCTGTGGCGGTTCGACACGTTTCCGGTTTATGGCCTCCCCTTATGGGGCTTCGCTATCACGCTGGTTGGACACACCACACTCGGTAGGACTCCTCTGGATGAATGATCAGTCCCACGCAGAAACCTCTAATTAACAACACAAAACACTTACAAGAGACAAACTTCTATGCCGCCAGAGGGATTCGAACCCGCAATACAAATGAGACAGCAGCCGAAGAATCACGTCTCAGACGGTGCGGCCACTGGGATCGACTGTATAAATTAAGTTACCTCACGTTAAAGCACGTGCTGGAAACTACCTCCTACAGCTTACATGTATGCCGGACACGTGTTGATCATGCTACTGTACAGAGTTTCAAGTTATCTAGACACTTCCGATACCGGACTCCAGATAATTTCTTGAAGGTCGTTCTCTGCGCGTGTTCGTGTTAAATCTAGAAAGGCTGCACTTGAAACATCCCCACAGTTGTAGCAAGGAATGAGATTCGGTGAACAAGCAGGCCACGAAGGACAAATAAATATTTGGTCCCCCAAAACATCACCTGAGGATGCCATTGAATTATTGGCTGCATTCGCGGTTGCAAAGTCTTGCTGTAAGAAACAACACATTTTCAAAGAAAAAAATGATGCTGTAATTTGTAAAATGTGTATGTCTGAATTGTATTTAAATACCGTCCGATTGTTCTTGTTGCACCGACAGCACTTAGTCCTGTAATGTGAAATTATCCGATATTTTTAACACTAATGTAACTGTTAACTGCAAACATTGACATACCCCACCTGTAAAATATTCCAGCAGTGGATCGACTTCATCACTAAACACAGCTTCAAAAACCAGTCACAAAACTGTACTCGCGCAACGCTGATCCTAAACTTGCTCTCAGATCATCTCACAGGTTATCTGAAGCAGCACGCTCTATTCGAAATAATTTCTTCTCCAACAGAAGAATTGTTCGAATTTTGTTCACCAGTCATTCGATTTTTTTATTTCGAAGGAGACGAAACACCAAGAAACGCAGCCGAAAACTAGCAGCTTTGAATGTTATTCCTTGCATAACATGACAAAGCATTCAACCGAGCTACAAAGACAGCGATACAATAAGGTGTTCAAAAAAAAAACCTTGAAGAAGAAAACGGTATCACCATAAGTGTAGTAGCAGTAGTAGTAATAGTAGTGGTAGTAGTAGTAATGGTAGTAATGGTGGTTGTAGTAGTAATAGTAGCGGTAGTAATGGTAGTAATGATGGTGGTAGTAGTAGTGGTAGTAATGATAGTAATGGTGGTGGTAGTAGTAGTAGTAGTAGTGGTAGTAGTAATAGTAGTGGTAGTGGTAGTAGTGGTAGTAATGGTAGTAATGGTGGTGGTAGTAGTAGTAGTTGTAGTAGTAGTGGTAGTAGTAATAGTAGTGGTGGTAGTAGTAGTAGTGGTGGTAGTAGTAGTAATGGTGGTAGTAGTAGTGGTAGTGGTAGTAATGGTAGTAATGGTGGTGTTAGTAGTAGTAGTAGTAGTAGTAGTAGTAGTAGTAGTGGTAGTAGTAGTAGTAGTAGTAGTGGTGCTAGTGGTGGTGGTAGTAGTGGTAGTAATGGTGGTGGTAGTAGTAGTAGTAGTAGTAGTAGAAATACAGCTCCACTCATTCTTAACCTAGGAAATATAATGAGGTCAGTGGTGAATATCACTCCTCGGCCTCCTCACCTCTGGGACAGAACCCCGGTTCACCTTACACATGAAGCTGCGTGTGCCGCAGAGCCGTCTGGATGCATCCGAGAACAGAATAATTTCCTTGTCGCTGCCGGCATTCGAAAAGACCGTCCAGCCTTTCTACGCAATGGATAACGGAGACTATTTATGGGGTAAAGTGGTTGGGGTGTGACACTACCTTCTCACCTCAAGAATTCGTGGAGCAATACATCTCTCCATTGTACACCTTCCTGTTCCGGTGTTTAACCCCTTAAACGCCGAGTTAAATCCCACCTGCCTTTTGCTGGCATTATTAGGATCTCACCCTATTCTCCACGTTAGCAGGACTGGGAAAACTTACCACCACCTCTTAATAAGTTAGTCGTTTGTTACTAAGTGGGCGATTTAGTACACACGGATGTAAAAAGTCAGCAGGCTTTAGACTTGTACTCGAGAGATGACTGGTTCGGATCCTTGTAGAAAAAAAGGCTGTCAGGAGATTTTTCATGGTTTCTGTCAGTAACTCCATGCTGTGGTAGCACCTCAGGTCACAACTGCTCGGTCCAAGTCTCTGTTCGTCTGTCACCACGTCATTTGGCACTTATCTTCGAAACAAACACAGTGTCATTAAATAAACCACTCCCCAACTTCCAAAGTACACTGGGTACAAGCACTGACGACGAGACTGTGTTCGGGCCCGACGTAAAAAATTTTTTGGGCCCCCAGTAAACCCGGACTGGCTAAAAATCTTTACAGTAAATAGTAGATTGTCAGCTGCAGAATGACTTGAGCTTGGTCTGAAGGGGTTAATTTGTGCCATCGAAAAACAACGATACTGCCGAGAAAGACAGAAACATATGCAACATAGTGGGCTCCCGGACCCCCTTCCGGACCACCAGCGCCCCCACTCCCTTCCCCCGTCGTCCTTTTCGAAAGGTACTGGAACTGAATACAAGGGCAGTGGTTAGGGAAGATACTGATATAATAGTGAGAGTGGAATTTGTGAGCCATCTGCCGGTGATGCATAGGAATGCTGTGTACACTGGGTGACTGGGTGAGTGGCTGGCCTCGCAAGGTAGCGAAACAAAAGGTTGGCCGATGTAACTGTTCTAACAATGCGCTTCGGTATGCAGGTACATCATCTGCACAGCGGGCGGGGAAGCTCAACACTTCATCTCGGAATTCATACATGCAAGCACGTACACTCACTCACACACACACACACACACACACACACACACACACACACACACACACACACACACACACACAAAGAAACCTCAATTTCATGTAGAGAGTCATTATTCCCTTTGTTCACATTCGGAATTTTTATAGGGCTGTTGTTTGTGATGTAGTGGTTACATGTATGTGAGGGAGACAGAATATTCCAGTTGAATCACTCTTCTACGAACTGGCAGATTTTCACGAAGCTTATCACTACCTTCTTTCCAGAGAGTACTTTTCCAGAAAAAGCCATTCGTTCTGCTAGTCAATAAATTCCCCGCATTTCTGTGGACCTGACTTTTCTCTACCCTAAACCAAAGGAATCCAGCCCAAAACCTCTCATTCTATTTAACTCACATGCCTTCTAATATTATCCTCCAATATATGACCATAGGGGTACGCGGTATCGCTGTTGGTTGAGACACAAGGCTACAAGCAGAAAGGTTTCGGTTTCGATTCCCGATGGGGTCCTTGGGACTCTAAACTGATTTCATCCTTCCACCCGCACTATGGGCCCTGGAGTCGACTCGTCCTCTAACAAAATTGAGCAGCAGGGGTATCTCTTGAGGGTTAAAGGCGGCCGGTGCCTAGGGCTGACAACCTTACTACTTTCATGTGCCAGTTGTCTTGAAATCTGACAGCCTCCAACTCCTGGTATCCTCACAGCCATTCCAGACATATACAAGGATTGCTTTACTTTATCAACTGTCACTGCTTTATAGTTCTATGTGGATGTCACATAATTTCAACAATAATGAGTTTTTGAGCCCCATTTTCTACTCATTTTGACACGGACTTGGGGTCTATTTGGTACGTTTCCGCACCCTTACAGTTCTGTTACAATGGAAACAGGTAGGCGATAGCTTTGGTTACAAACTGTCACATGCAAGTGTTTGTCATTGCTAACGGACTGAGGGTTTCATGTTGACTTTTGAAAGCGACCGTCACATGAGCCTGCTGCTCCTCGTATAGTGCCTCCATTAGGACCAATTGTAAGTCTGGTCAAACGGCTTGAGCATTCCTTTGCACAGGAAACTTATTTTCTTGTTAAAATGACCAATAATGTGTATACCTTATTGCAGCAGCTGATGGTTTCAACTATCTGCCGAAATTTCAAAATGTCAGGGTTGTCAAAAGTTCGATACTCTGTGAAGCCAGATGTAAAACTGAACTAATTGCAAATCAGTAATTAAAAAAAAAAATCTGTGACAGTGGTATAACGTAGTAATTTTATGAAATTGTACGTTGTGAAAAAGTTATTAAGGTTTTTAAATTTAGCAATATTACAAACGCTAAATGTATAAGATAGTAAAAACTGTATGAATTCCTATAAATAATACCACGGTGGATTGACTTTCTTGAAAATTTTCTGTGTTAGCAACTTGTTAATTCTATGGTACCCAAATATACATTGTCGCGAATCTTACGTTTATTGGACCGTGCATCATCTTGATAGTTGAATAAAAAGAGACCAACTTGATGTCGCTTGCTTTATTATTTCATTATTTAATGCTCAACATGTTTCGGATGTTAATAAATCCATCCTCAGGAGCAAGGAATTACTGATTGTTTCCCGGAAGGAGCATCTGATTTTCTCTTCTCAAAAGCGTCTAGATTTTCTCTGGTGTCCACACAGCTTCCTGTGTACTGGGTGCCGTTGGCTCCCTCTCAAGGGATAAAGTGGCTGGGGGCGTAAAGTTGAAAACAGTAATCTATACTTTCACTCCATCACATGCTTCTGTAATGTGCCTCACGATATCTATCCACATAGAGTACTCGTACAAGAAATACTGTACTTGAATGATTAACTATCATGATTAGTGTTCTTTCTGGCCGTTGCTTTGAACATCAGCCCAAAAATAACATTTCAATTCCTTTTTTTTTGGTTTGACCCACTAATTTCAAGAAGATATTAAGACAGTACTTTAGAACAAACCGCGGGGCGGGTTTTCGCATGCTGTCCAATTTTTCGTTCACGGTGGCACAACCGACGCATCTGAAGAATCGTCGTTAAATAAAAGAAGGCACTTGTACTGTACACAAACAAACTTACATGTCTGTAGGCCTACATATTGGGTTGTCGGCATGAAGGAGCTACAGTCCGTACCGTCAGGGACTAGAAATGTTTCTCCAAAACCTGCAGATAGACGTTGGGGTCTACCTTGCTTCCTATTCAATGACCACTCCGGTTCTTTCCAGAGGTTAAAGCGGCCGAAGCGTGATGTAGATGTCACCTCCATCTAGGTAAAGGTAAAGCAATCCCGTTACAGGCCTGGACAAACCCTGAGGGTTCCAGGAGGTTGAAGCTCCCAGATTTCAAGACAATGAAGGCGGTAAAGTTGTCAGCCATACGCACCGGCCGCCTTTACCCCCCAGGAAATATTCCTGGTACTCATTTCCGTTAGAGGCTGAGTCGATCCCAGGGCCATAGTGTGGCCGGAAGGATTATGTCAATAAAAAGTTCCAATGACACCATCGGGAATCGAACCCGCTGCCTTCCGACTAGTAATGCAGTATCTCAGCCAGCTGTGCCACCGCGTGCCCCTCACCTCCATCTAGCGTCGAGGTTAAAAATGATTGGAGATATACTTTTATCTGTTTAAATACGGCAGTAACCTATTAAATACACACACAGGCAAGTACGTCACATAGGCCCATAAACCTACCTGCATAGAAATGCGATTCGAAAACCGGACGATATGACAGTGGCACTGTAATAGTATATGTACACTGTACATATACTGTACACTCCTGACTGAACCACTGGAGTGTAACAAAACAGGTGGCGAACTTCTTTGTTGGCAAACTGAAGAAAACTGCAGTCCAATATGAGGAAAAGTGGTCACTTCTAAAGCATTTCTCCTTCAACAAGTAAGCGAGTCTTTGTAGATTGCCACAGAACAAGGGGCAGCTCACAATCACGTGACTGCATCTAGGGTTGGTTCCCTCCTGTGCAAATCCACTTTACCAGCTGATGAACTGTTTTGTTAAGATTTTCTGAAGATGGTCATCTTTCAGTCATTACTTTGTGAGACAGATTCTTCTCTATATTTTACGCTCTACTGGTCGCATTGCAAAGGATACGTTCAAACTGTTGTGTGGAAATATTGGGCACCGCGTGTTTAAAGAAAATTTACTGTATTGGTTAATCTTTTATGATATAACTTTTTCGGCGCTGACATCTGAAAGACTTTGCGCTGCTCTTCGCTTATTTCCCTTTTTGTATAGGAGGGGCATGTTCTACCTTCGCTCCAACTTCCGTCCAATTTATGGTAAGGAACACAAAACTTCATGTCTTAAATTGAAAACTATTTGGAACAGCCTGAACAATGTACTATTCCAGTAGTCTCCTGTGGGCTTCAAAGTCCATAGGTTTCATGCTATTAAGCTACAAACGGTCTATTCGACATGTGCAAACAGCGACCCAGGTGCGTCATTGACACAGTAGTTCTGATGTCCATATTATTATGTACGATATGAGGTTATTAAGACTAGGGTGTGCTGAAATATGATTCCGTCTGACCTGGTAAAACATAGGTACCAAAGTCTTAGAGGAAACTGTTGCCATGAATTCAGCGTAAGAATTGAAGGATTCTCCGAACCGACACTAATTACAGAACAGTTTACACAGCGACACAGAAGAACGTAATGTATATGTGTTAAAGTAACCAATTAACAAGTGAACACAAAATTATATAAATTCTATTTCCCAAAGCTCTTATGCCCCTGTTATGTACACCCACATAACAGGGCGAATTGTGAGATTTAGAGATCTCGATTCCTTGTACATGTGTGTACATATATATAAAAGGTAAAAAGGTAAAGTTATCCCGTTACAGGCCCGGTGTGGCCCAGAGGGTGGTAGAGGTATAGCTCTACTCTTCCATGACCGCGGCACTAGAAAGGGGTGAGTGGTCAGCAGCACGCTCCGGCCGCACTTTACCCCCGGGAAAGACCCGGTACCTATTTTACAGGAGGCTGGGTGGGCCCCAGGGCCGGTCTGGACGGGTGAAAACTCTCGTGCTCACTGGGATTCGATCCCGGACCGTCCAGCCCATAGTCAGTCGCTATACCGACTGAGCTACCCTGCCCGCGGAGTGGCCCAGAGGGTTCCAGGAAGTTAAGGTTCCCAGATTTCATGACATCGGCACAGGATGGTAGTAAGTTTTCGGCATTACGCACCGGCCGCCTTTACCCCCAGGAAATGCTCCTGGTACTCATTTCTGTTACAGGCTGACTCGACCCCAGGACCATAGTGCGATCGGGAGGATTTTATGTCATTGAAAAATCCACTGACATTAGCTGGGTTCGAACCAGCGACCTTCCAATTTGTAGCACAGCACTTTAACCACTGTGCTACCGCGGTATATATATATATATATATATATATTCTTATTCCTGTTTTAAATCTGATGATCGCATTTTAAGCCGAAACTTGTACCTGAAGATAACACAGTAAGTTTTATTCAATTATTATTTTAGCCCTCTGACTATTTAGTCGACGTAGGCAGGCCAGTTGAGTTTGTAAGCAAGATTATTATACTGAGTCACAAAGCATAGGAATCAACTTGTTTAAGACAGGTTTTTATTTATTATATGCAAAATAAGTGAAGAGTCTTAGCAGGCCATGTCTCACCCGTAGAATAGCAGCAGGTCACATTGCGGCCCTCAAACAAAGGAGTCGAAACAAAAGGGCAGGTGCAAGTCAAAGGAACCCTTGGAATTACGTTAAGGTCTTGTCATCTCCGCTGACTAGGACGAGCACCGAGGGCTCTCAATACAATCAGCTCCATCGATCATGGGCTTCCTAAATAGGGCACGAATTTAACCGTACGTCTAAAGCAGGTGGGCGCTGAATATATCGTATTCTGGAATGTGACGCAATGTAGTTGACTAAATAAGTACCAATGTTTAAGAAGAACCTCGTGCCTCCGTCCTTGTGGTATAAAAGTATTACGTGCGGAAAAGGTAAGGCACAGACATAAGAACCCGGAACAGCGAGTGAACTAATGGAAGACGATGACCTTAATGACTGGTAAAGAATTTTATGAAAGTAAAGTGGGTCAAAAATGGAGGCATCCTTTTCCTTCGAAAGCCAAAATGTAGGGTGGCAATTCCCTAAAGACAGTAATATTTAATCACCACCCTGAGAACCTGAAACCTTAAACACGTCTGATATTCCACTAATAAAAATGCCACCTTCTACTGTCAAGGTCAATAATGAGTGGAACTGTACCTCCAGGTCTTTAAATGCCTTCATGGCATCGACAAGGAAAACGTTACCTTTTTACCAGTAATGAAAGTATGATCCGTATTGTAAGTAACTTGGTGTACAAGTCGGAACGTCGCGGGTTCGATTTCCGATGGTGTTACTGGAACTCTTCATTGACATAATAATTCCGGCCGCATTACGGCCCTGGGATTGACAGCCTATAGTAGAAATGAGTATAGGTAAAGTGATCCCGTTACAGGCCCGGTGTGGCCCAGAGGGTGGGTAGAGCTATAGATCTACTCTTCCACGACCGTGGCAGTAGAAGGGGGTGAGTGGCCAGCAGCACGCCCCGGCCGAACTTTACCCGCGGGAAAGACCCGGTACCCATTGTACTGTACAGGAAGCTGGGTAAGTCCTAAGGGCCGGTCTGGAGGAGCGGAAAATCTCGTCCCCACCGGGATTCGATCCCGGACCGTCCAGCCCGTAACTCAGTCGCTATACCGACTGAGCTACCCGGCCCACAGTAGAAATGAGCACCAGGAATATTTCCTGGGGGTAAAGGCAGCCGGTGCCTAGGGCTGACAATCTTACCACCTTAATGTGCCGATTGTCTTGAAATCTGGGAGCCTCAAAATCCTGGAACCCACTGGGCCTGTACAGGTCTGTACAGGGATTGTTTTACCTTTGTTGAAAGTACCTGGCAAATGCAAAATTACAGGACTCCATTGCTGCTTAGGGACAGGGCGGTGAATCAGACTACTGCAGTTTTAGATCAGTGGTCCGATAGAGATACGCGGAACATGTCGCATCATCTTAACCTTTTGGCGCCGGAATTATTTTTTTTAATTTTAGCACATCCTGTATATAAAATGTGAATAATACAGGAAACAAATACGTTAGATTTATGAAACAAACTGCATTTTGAAGAGGAAAAAACGGAGAATATATACAATGTTTAAAATTTTCAGTACCTCTATTTGTTGAATAAATATATAAAATGCAACATTTAGAGGTTAGCGATGTGGTAAGACCACTATAGTCGACGTTAGGCATCAAAGGGTTAAAAGGATGACCAGAGTATGTAACTTCCAAACACTTGCACATAACACAGTTGATAGCAATCTGAAACATTCGCCTACCTTTATTATAAAATACGAAATCTATTTTTATCAAAATCTGAGCGGCTGCACGGGTGCCCGAGTTTTGGTGTTGGGTTGGAGGCCATAAAACGTGGGTGTATTTCAGATTTTATTTCAAATGTATTTTGGATGCAAATTCTTACATTTGTATATCTGCATTGTCAGTTCTCGGCCACGTGTTCGTCAGATGCCCAAATTTATTATTGCATGGGGCCCAGGAAAATCTTAAACCGACCTTGATTTCTTTCTCCATGTTTATGCACTCTTTGCTATGGCAAGACGCAAATAAAAACCAACGCTTTGTGTTCATTGCAGCTTGTAATTCAGCAAGGGCAATATTTAGCCATAGAATTTCTATTGGAGAATATTCATTCTGGAATCCTAAACGATGATATGGAGCTATTGAATTCGTATGAAAGAAAACGTTCGTTATTGTTAGTTCTAAATGGCAGGCAGTTCGTAGACGAAGGGCAGGTCACATGTCCTCTGTTGTGGAGGCTTTAGAAACCGCTACCAAGAGTCTAGAGGGATTCTCTCTCCATTATTTGTAATAACAAGTTGCCGTAGAGTTACTTCGCTTTGTAATTTACTAAAGCGATAATCCAGTTACTTTACTGGTCCGTCGAGACGTGAAAAGACTTCGTAGTTGGGCTGTTCCTTTATCTTTAATTGTATGTACTGTACATCTTTTCGCGTTTCCGGACATTTTATTTTCATAGTCTCTTTATGGATTCATATATATATATATATATATATAAAGCATAAACATTTATATGTATTTCTGTTTTATTTAGCGAAGATGTCACTTGCCCCGTCCGTGTAGTCTTGGTGGTATGTGGATAAACGTGTATACAGAATTCGTGGAATGAAACTAACAGTCTTTAGGTGTATCATCCCAGTTGTGTTATAAGCAATTAGGGAGGGGGTGGAGTACGTCAAAACACAACTGTCTTGTATCCTACTTTATTATGCTTACGACGACATGTTTCGGCCACTGTGGGCCATCTTCAGGTCACAAAAATATATATATACATACATATACTACTTTGTTATGCTGACGACATGCTTCGGCCACTGTGGGCCATCTTCAGGTCACAAAAATGTATATATACATACATATAGTACTTTGTTATGCTGACGACATGTTTCGGCCACTGTGGGCCATCTTCAGGTCA
>Ga0123357_10013473_pt1 | contig 10619 bp, 13 predicted proteins | sample TergutEmb28metaG_FD_89873 | JGI IMG/M metagenome (GOLD analysis project Ga0123357, IMG submission 89873) | Embiratermes neotenicus P4 segment gut microbial communities from Petit-Saut dam, French Guiana - Emb289 P4 | ecosystem: Host-associated > Arthropoda: Insects > Digestive system > Gut ...
ACTGTACAGCTGTGTAGTGTGATTGGTGAGTAACAACTGTACAGCTGTGCAGTGTGATTGTTGTGTACCAAATGTAAAGCTGTGTAGTGTGATGTGTGGGTAACAACTGTACAGCTCTGCAGTATGATTGGTTTGTACCAACTGTACAGCTGTGTAGTGTGATTGGTGGGTAACAACTGCACAGCTGTGCAGTGTGATTGGAGTGTACCAACTGTACAGCTGTGTTGTGTGATTGGTGGTACCAACTGTAAAGTTGTGCAATGTGATTGATGGTTACCAACTTTACAGCTGTGCAGTGTGATAAATGGTTACTAACTGTACAGTTGTGCATTGTGATTGGTGGGTACCAAGTGTACAGCTGTGCAGTGTGATTGGTGGGTACCATCTTTACAGCTGTGCAGTATGATTTGTGGTACCAACTCTAAAGTTGTGCGGTGTGATTGGTGGTACCAACTGTACAGTTGTGCAGTGTGATTGGCGGGTACCAACTGTAAAGACTTGCAGTTTGATTAGTTGATACCAACCGTACTGCTGTGTAGTCTAATTAGTTAGTACCAACTTTACAGCTCTGCAGTGCGTTTGGTGAGTACGAACTCTACAGCTGTGTAGTGTGATTTGTGGGTACCATCTGTACAGATGTGCAGTGTGAATTGTGGTACCAACTCTGAAGCTGTGCAGTGTGATTGGTGGTAACAAATGTGCGGCTGTGCAGTGCGATTGGTGGGTACCAACTGTAAAGCTGTGCATTGTGATTGGCGTGTACAAACTGTACAGTTGTGCAGTGTGATTGGTGGGTACCAACTGTACAGCTGTGCAGTGTGATTGGTGGGTAACATCCGTACAGCTGTGCAGTGTGTTTTTTTTGTACCAGCTCTTAAGCTGTGCAGTGCGATTGGTGGGAACCAACTGTAAATTTGTGCAGTGTGATTAGTCGATAAAAACTCTACTGCTGTGTAGTCTAATTATTGGGTACCAACTCTACAGCTGTGTAGTATGATTTGTGGGTACCATCTGTAAAGCTGTGCAGTGTGATTTGTGGTACCAACTCTAAAGCTGTGCAGTGTGATTTATGGGTACCAACTGTACAGCTGTGCAGTTTGATTGGTGGGTACCAACTGTACAGCTATGCAGTGTGATTGTTGGGAACCAACTGTACAGCTGTGTAGTGTGCTTTGTTGGTACCAACTGTACAGCTGTGCACTGTGTTAGGTGGGAACCAACTGTACAGCTGTGCAGTGTGATTGTTGGGTACCAAATGTAAAGCTCTGCAGTGTGATTATTTGATACCAACTGTACTGTTATGTAGTCTAATTAGGGTGTACCAAATGCAAAGATGTGCAGTGTGGTTGGTGGGTACCAACTGTAGAGCTGTGTAGTGTGCTTGGTGGGTACCAACTGTATAGCTGTGCACTGTGATTGTTGTGTACCAACTGTACAGTTTTGAAGTGTGATTGGTGGGTACCAACTGCACAGCTGTGCAGTGTGATTGTTGTGTACCAACTTTACAGCTGTGTAGTGTGATGGGTGGATACCAGCTGTACAGCTGTGCAGTGTGATTGGTAGTACCAACTGTACAGCTGTGCAGTGTGATTAATGGTTACCAACCGTACAGCTGTGCAGTCTGAATAGTGGGTAGCAACTGTGCAGATTTGCAGTATGATTGGTAGGTACCAACTGTACAGCTTTGCAGTGTGATTTGTGGGTAACAACTGTAAAGCTGTGGGGTCTGATTAGTGGGTACCAAATTTACAGACGTGCAGTATGATTGGTAGGTACCAACTGTCCAGCTGTGCAGTGTGATTTGTGGGTACCAACTGTACAGCTTTACAGTGTGATTGGTGGGTACAAACTGTACTGCTGTCCATCTGTATGGGTGAATGTTGCTTCAGACCTGAAGAAGGTAGCATTATGTCCCTCCGAATTACTGACACGAAAGTATTAGTGCTAACATCCTCTTCGCCTCTGGTGTGTAGGTGTGTAACTCCCTTCTGCTCAGTAAACCTAAAGCATTTTTTTGCTGGGTAATTAGGTTTCTTGCAAGGCCTGCCATCAACTGCTGTTGGCTGAATTTAAGAAAACTACACGGAATTCTGAGGGTTTTTATGTGTTTATTAGTGGCAGTTAAATTTAGGGTTACAGCACTTAGAATCATATAATATCTTATGGGTTATATAAATGGCAATTTGTCTCAAAGTTCTCGCTTAATTCTTTCAATCAAATATTTATCTAAAACTGTCACAACTAACGTAGCACACAAATTTTATTTATGTACAAACCCAACTGTCAAAAATTGAGTGAACCTCGCTTGGCCCTTCTGCCTTCTACAAAGCAAACACCCCGGGATGTAAAGATATTATTTTATTGGCCAAAAATAAAACTGAGAAAACCTCACAAGTCGAATTAATTTTTTGGAAAGCCAAAACTCACTCTCTATGGTTATTCAAGCCAGTACAACAAAAATTTAACACAAACAAATATTTAGAATTGATGCCCACAGGCATTCCTACCAAATGAATTATGTCCTCACAATTGAAAAAGTCTAAGTTTAAATTCAGAACCACGGAGCTGCAAAAACTTGCCTCATAATTAGTAAATAGTACAACTGCATTCTGCCAACACTCACCACAGCCCAATTTCTCTATCGATTCCTTCCACAAAAACAACATTGCTGGACAGAACACACTCAAAACCGAATAACAATATACAAGATGTCACACAATAAGGCATTAGCCCTGCCACAATGCACTGTCTGACTGTTCCTGCCATCAAAACAACATTCCTGACCATAACACACTCAACACCTAATATCAATACACACACTGTCACACAATAGAGCATTAACCATGCAACACTGCCTCTCTGTATGTTCCTGCCATAAACAAAATATTGCTGACCATAACACACTCAAAACCAAATACCAATATATATACCCACACACAATGGAGCATTAAACGTGTTACACGGCACTTTCTGGTTGTTCCTTCTATAAACACAACATTGCTGACCGTAACACACTCAACACTAAATACCAATATACACAATGTCACACAATACAACACTGTACATGCCACACTGCACTGTCTGGTGTTCCTTCCATAAACACAACATTGCTGGACATAACACACTCAACAATCAAATACCAATATATAGAGTGACACACAATATATCACTCTAAGAGTGCCACACTGCACTGTCTGTCTGTTCCTTCCATAAACACAACATTGCTGACCGTAACACACTCAACCCCCAATACCAATATACACACTGTCACACAATACAGCACTAACCGTGCCACACTGCACTGTCTGTCTGTTCCTTCCATAAACACAACATTGCTGACCGTAAGTCACTCGACACCAAATTCCAATATATACAGTGTCACACAATATATCACTAACCGTGCCACACGGCACTGTCTGTCTGTTCATTCCATAAACACAACGTTGCTGAGCATAACACACCTAAACCAATTACCAATATATAGAGTGTCACAAAATAAAACACTAAATATGCCTCACTGCACTGCCTGTCTGTTCCTTCCAAAAATAAAACACCGCTCTACGTAACACACTCACACACTCACACATCAAGTACCAATATATAGAGTGTCACACAATACAGCACTAAAACCATGCCACACCGCACTGTCTGTCTGTTCTTCCCATAAACAAAACACTGCTGTACGTCACACACTCACACACCAAATACCAATATAAACACTGTCCCACAATACAGCACTAAATGTGCCACACTGCACTGTGTGCTGTTCCTTCCATAAACACAACATTGTTGACCGTAACACGCTAAACACCCAATACCAATATACACACTGTCACACAATACAGCACTAACCGTGCCACACTGCACTGTCTGTCTGTTCCTTCCATAAACACAACATTGCTCACCATAACACACTCAACACCCAATACCAATATACACACAGTCTCACAATACACCACTAACCCTGCCACACTGCACTTTCTGTCTGTTCTTTCCATAAATACAACATTGTTTTACGTAACACACACAGAACCAAACACCAATACAAACACTGTCACACAATACAGTACTAACCATGCCACAATGCGCTGTCTGCTGTTCCTTTCATAAAAAAAAACACTGAAGAATATGACACACTCTAAACCAAATACCAATATAAACACTTTCACACAAAACAGCGATAACTGGGCCACACTGCACGGTCTGTTTGTTACTTCCTAAATAAATTTTTGCTGTATGTAACACACTCAACACCAAACACCACTATATAGCCTGTCACACCTTACAGCACTGTATCCATGCTACACTGCACTGTCGGTCATTTTATTCCATTAACACAACATTGCTGATCATAACACACTCAACACAATTTACCAATATATAAATTGTCACATACTACAGCACTAACCGTGCCATAAAGCACTATCTGCTTGTTCCTTCCATAAACACAACATTGTTGTCCATATCACACTTAACACTAAATACCAATTTATACACTGTCACAAAATACAGCGCTAACTGGGTCACACTGCATTGTTTGTCTGTTCCTTCCATAAACACAACATTGCTGAACATAACGAACTCAACACCCAATACCAATATATACTCTGTCTCACAATATAGCACTAACTGATCCAAACTGCACTCTCTCTTTTTTCCGTCCATAAACACAACATTATTTATATAACACACTCAACACCAAATACCAATATAAACACTGTCACACAATGCAGAACTAAGCATGCCACACTGCACTGTCTGTCTGTTCCTTCCATAAACACATCACTGCTGACCGTAAACCACTCAACACCAAATAGCAATATGTACAATGTCACACAATAGAGCACTAAACAGGCCACACTGCACTCTCTGTCTGTTCCTTCCATAAACACTACATTGTTAACCATAACACACTCAACATCAAATACCAATATACACAATGTCACACAATAGAGCACTATAACCATGCCACACTGCACTCTCGGGCTGTTCCTTCCATAATAACTACATTGCTGACCGTAACACACTCAGCGACAAATACCAATATACACACTTTCACACAATACAGCATTTATCCTGCCACACTGCACTGTCTGTCTGTTCCTTCCAAAAACACAACATTGTTGACCGTAACACACTCAACGCCAAATACCAATATATACAGTGTCACACAATACAGCACAAACCCTGCTGTACTGCACTCTCTGTCTGTTCCTTCCATAAATACAACGTTGTTGACCATAACACACTCAACACCAAATACCAATATATAAATTATCATACAATACACACTAACCCTGCCACACTGCTCTGTCTGTCTGTCTGTTCCTTCCATAAACACAATATTGCTGACCATAACACACTCAACACCAAATACCAATATACACACTGTCACACAATACAACACAATAACGATGCCACACTGCAATGTCTGTCTGTTCCTTCCGTAAACACTACATTGCTGACTGTAACACTCAACACCAAATACCAATATACACACTGTCACACAAGACAGCACTAACCATACCACACTGCACTGTCTCTCTGTTCCTTCCATAAACACAACATTGTTGACCGTAACACACTCAACACCAAATACCAATATATAAAATTTCACACAATACACACTAACCATGCCACACTACACTGTCTGTCTGTTCCTTCTATAAACACAATATTGCTGACTGTAACAAACTCTACACCTAATACCAATATATTCAATACACACAATACAGCACTATAACCATACCACACTGCATTGTCTGTCTGTTCCTTCCATAAACACAACATTGTTGACTGTAACACACTCAACACCAAATACCAATATATATAATGTCACACAATACAGCACTTTAATCTTGCCACACAGCACTGTCTGTCTGTTCCTTCTATAAACACAACATTGCTTACTGTAACACACTATACAACAAATACCGATATAATCAATGTCACACATTACAGCACTATAACCATGCCACACTGCACTGTCTGTCTGTTCCTTCCATAAACACAACATTTTTGACCGTAACACATGCAACACCCAATACCAATATACACACTGTCACACAATACAGCACTAACCGTGCCACACTGCACTGTCTGTTTCTTCCATAAACACATCATTGTTGACCGTAAAACACACTCAACACCCAATACCAATATATGCAATGTCACACAATACAGCACTATAAACATGCAACACAAATGTGTCTGTCTCCACCTTGCTTGATTTTCTGACAACAGTGTAGATGAAAATTCAAATATTCTGTGATGTGACACAGTGTGGTTGTGGTTATACTGTCACAGCAACATCACAGAATGCTTCATTGATTAAGGGAAAATTTGGGGATTTTTAGGACAAATTTAATGATCTAACCCCAGAAAATGCTATGATGTTGATGAGTGTATATCATCATAATTGGAATCTTTAAATATTTTTATTTTGTTCACAGTTGCATATTAAGAAATTGAAACATGACATTTAATGGAGGAGTATGGTTTCCATCATCCACCTAATTTGTAAAAAAATCCAAATCATTGGGTCTAAACACTATTAAAGTTCTGTGATAATAGCTTATTTAAAATACCTTTTATTGTTGGTCCAACACATTGGAGATTCCAGTTGATGACCAGTCCTGTGTCCAAGCTGCTGCAATTCCTCTTTTTAAAAGTGGAGTGATGGACAAATACATAAAGGTAAATGACTCAAACATTCGCTTAGAGGCTGTATAAGATTAATAAGAACAATCATTCCATAACTACTACTCCTAAGCCTACTACTATTACTACTATTGCCACAACTAAAATAGTAACAATGATGTAATGATGATGCTGATGATACAGACAAAAATGACAATAATGAATGTTTTCTTTTTATTGAAAGACATCATAGTTGTGAATTGCTTGTCAATATTAAGCCTTCGCATAATGCTTGATGTAGCTAAAGTGCATGGCTTACATAAACAGAAAATGATAAAAATTTACCCTTCCAAAATAGATGATTCTATTGATCATGCACGTATAAACCCAAAACCATACAACCAACAGAACAAGTGCCATCTGCTAATTGAACACTTCTGGTATGTTGACGTCCTCAGAAATGATGAAGCTAGCGCATTCCCAGAAATATTGTGTTGGAGTGCTTGTGTGAATTATATGGAAATAAATACACAACACTTCAGCTGGACTCACGGTATCAGGTGATTTTTACTTAAATTAGTTTAAATTTTTTTCCAAACTAAATTCTAAAGGTCTATGATAATGACTGTCTCAATACACTACTATTATGCCAGACCCTGTCTGTAACATATTCAATTTATGCTATCCACTTCAATCCAATCACAGCGTGCAGTGAAATTCTACAGCAGTATATCTAGTGGAGGGTCCAGCACTCAATGACCCACTTCATGAATTTTCAAACATGCCAACATAACCTAACATTAAATAAATTAGTGGTTTCCATATTAAGAACTCAGACAATGATCAAAGCCCACACACACCAACACTGAACACTGTAACAGCATCATCTAACATATCTAAGCCTACTTTAAATAATTCCTGAACATATAACAGTTGCCTCAAAATTTATAATTTGCTGGTAATATTATACCAGATATATTTCTATAAACACACTTCTTACCACACACTGCGGTTCTGCAGTGTACAAACCGCTGCACAGTTTGTGTTGAACAGGATGCTGTGGCACTTCTGACTGGAAAGTCTGAAGAAAAGAAATTGAAATCACGAATTTACTTTCAGCGTCCTGACGACAGCACAAAGTGTATAAGTTATGAGTTTCATAATTTATTACAAAGAAATATTAATGAAAAAAATATTTTTATTTTTACCTACATTTTTGTAATGATATATATATATATAATTTTGTGTGTCTGTATGTCTGTGTGTAAAAATCTTAATGTTTTCTATACTCAGAATAAAATTCCACATTTTACAATTTATAACGACCAGTAAGCTGTGTAGAAATAAGACCCACACTGCCCTCTGTGGTCAACTGAATATCTGTCAGGAATATTTACTGTGAAGAAATAAGACACACATTTTCCTAAATTTAGTGATTTAAAACAGAATGTTTACTGTACATATCAGCTGTGTTCACAACAATTAACTCTGTTTTCTAAATATACAGTTCCTATATACAAGGTGGTTTAAATATGACCGGGACTGATGTTGCCAGATTTACTCACAAGTAGTCCCGGTCATATTTGGACCAACTTGTATTTTATTTTCCTGCACCTCAGCTACAAAGACCAGCTGATCTTTGTAGCTGAGGTGCAGTGTGTTCTCTGAAGTAAGGACCGAAATTATAAATTTTATGTAGATAAATTTTGAGCTACACCTTGGTAATATTACTAATCTTTGTTATTGTAAATTACATCTGCAAATTCCAACTGGACCAAGCAGAAAGACACCAAGCGATGATGGTACTGTAGAACATGGCCACAATAAGAGACACAACAGCACTGCTGATGCCAGTACCACCGGGGTAGGTTGACACTTGATGACACACACCAATGGCACATTTCCTCAGTCGCTGAACAATTACCAGCTCGAAGCAGAATACCTTAAATTGTCAACATGACAAATTAAGGGTTCAGGAATGCACTTGTAAAGAATTAAAAACATGATTACTGCAATATTTTCTTCATTCCTCACTGCACACAATAAAAGTAATAATTTATCAATTACTCTAATGAAAGGCTTTATGTGTTCATGAAATATGTGAGCCAGAGTTACACAACTGAGACTTTCTGCTTAGCTCACCATCTTATGAAAATGCAGGACTCGGTGTCAGGTTATGAGAATAAATTATATTTAAATAAATTTAAAATATATTGGGTATTCCAGTTCATATTTTGGGTCTTTTGGCTGCAGTTTCCTTTTGGATATAAAGCACAGAAACCGAAAGCCTCAACAAACATGGTGGCACAGCAAACATGTGTCATACGGTAACTAAATAATACATAAAGTCTACCTACCTGCCATCTGTGAAGGACCAGTGAAAACACAAAGGCAAGTACAATAAAACCGTTATGGATCAGACATGTTATGCAGTTCATGGGTCACAATGCCTGTTGTGAGACTGACCTAACCTTTCCACAAGACAGATGACAACAATGAATAATACAAGGATCCCAACCACCACCCTTCTTCTGGGCTAGCTACTGGACTCGCCAGACATTTCCAAGGTCAACAGCATAGCCAATTGTAGCCAACAGGCAGGTCAGTTTGCTGTCCCTCGATTATCTTTCTTCTTCACCACCTTCAGGCCTGACACCTGTTTGTATTCACCAGAACACAATTGACTGCAGCCGCCAAATTTACCTTCTGTAAAAAAGTAAATGGATGAAGTTATTTGACAGTAGTTTAATTATACAGACTGTCCGTTAAGTTAGGAACCGCAGGGGAATATGTGCATGGAAGAGGTAAATAATGTAGATCCGCTGTGTTCAGTAATACAACAAGGTCACATCTCGTAAGATGTGACTCTTTACCACGAACAGACGGTCTTGGGCAGAGAGAGGCTATAGTCCGCTTCTACCACCCCTGGAGAATACCCAGAACCTTCCTGAGTCAGAAGTGTCATCTCCCGACAACACAGTGACATCGGAAGAGCCCATCTGACTCCCCTTGACCCCTTCTTACTCGAGAGTCTTAGTTATAAATTACAAAGCTCTGAGAAATATTGAAATAAGTCCGGTTGTTCAGTTGAAAATTATTGTGCATTTGAAAACTTCATAACAGGAAAATCAGCAGTATGGTTTGCACACACCGTTTGAATACCAAGATGTCAGTGATTGGGTGTCCACACATCTCACAGTCAGAAAAATTGAACATTGATATATGTTAAATGGTGTTTGCTCGGGTCAGCGGAAGCACAACTTTTTCCGGAAAAAAATATGTATACATTGGAACCGAGCAAAGCGTTGTGGTAATGTGTGGAGCGATGAAGTGTGTATGAACAGAATTGTGTTAATTGTATTTAAGAGTTAGCATTCAACAATTCACTGCACACAAGATATCATCTTTAGTCTGTTCAGTTACTGTCCGGATGTAGCTGTGACATTAACTGAACAAATGATTCGCCGCACTGAAATGTATGGCATTTACTAGCTATCGCTACGTTCCACAATTATTTGTGTTTGTGCACGATTCAGAACCCTCTGTACTAATGTTCGAAGTAGCAGACACAATACACAGTTTGTCTACTAACGTGGCTTGCTTCTCAAAATGTGTCAAGTTAATGTTTCGTGTATGGACAGACAACGTGCTTCATAACACACTTCCGGGCCGAACAAACAGTTTAGTTTGTACAAAAACTTTTAATTTTCTGCTTACAAAATAATAGACAAAAGCACACATTTTAGAGCTTCATATTTTACACACATTTTACAGCTCCATATTGTACACACATTTTACAGCTTCAGACTGTACACACATTTTAGAGCTCCATATTGTACACACATTTTACAGCTTCATATTGTACACACATTTTACAGCTTCATATTGTACACACATTTTACAGCTTCATATTGTACACACATTTTACAGCTCCATACTGTACACACATTTTACTGCTTCATATTGTACACACATTTTAC
>Ga0123357_10013476_pt1 | contig 10618 bp, 6 predicted proteins | sample TergutEmb28metaG_FD_89873 | JGI IMG/M metagenome (GOLD analysis project Ga0123357, IMG submission 89873) | Embiratermes neotenicus P4 segment gut microbial communities from Petit-Saut dam, French Guiana - Emb289 P4 | ecosystem: Host-associated > Arthropoda: Insects > Digestive system > Gut ...
GACAGCCTGCACCTCGTCCGTTCTCTGTTGGATACTGGCTTCGTCTTTGGCTTCGCGACGTTCATACTCGCGCATTGCGGACGCGCCGGCCACACCTCGGTTCAACTCGGCGGGAGGCTCAACAGTTGACGCGCAGTCAATGTGACGAACCGTCTTCGTCAACGGACTGTAAACGGCGAGCACACCTTTAGAAATAGGTTGCCCGCAGACGCTGCATACCCCAGGATATCGGAGGTTCATTTGCCGGTCGGTGTCCATGATCGAATTTTACACAGGCGAGGTGGCGAAATCGCACCCAAACGGGTGTCTGTGTATGACCTGTGTATGACCTGCGACGCCACCGACAGGTACTACCATCGGCACCGATTGTTTCGGTCAGAACGTGGTCACCTCGCGTCGGTTTCGTCCTAGTCGGGGCCATTGCCGTTCGCAGTCAGCACCAAGTCGCCCGAACCGCCGACCCAAAAGGAATACACAACGCCATTGATTTCCATGTCGCTGGTTCCCGGACAGCTCCCGGTCCACGTGCCGATCTGCTTACCGTCCGTGTCGATGATGAGTTGCTGCGATGCCGTTGCGACGTAGATCTTTCCGTAGGTCGCACCCTTCACCTGTAGCTTCAGTGCCTCCGCCTGGGTTTCCGGGATGATGACGTGTTGTGCTCCGTCAACACCAAACCAGGCCAGACCTTCCCCGGTGTTGAAGATGAGCGCCAAAGAACCATCTGGCATGGTCATAGTGGCCGATTGTGATCCACGAAGCCCCGATGGATAGGCTGAGCCCGGCCACGCCGCAGCGCCTTTGCTTGTGGAATACGTCCACCAAGGAATGTCGTCACTGGCGCACCCTGTCCCGTGTACCAAGCTCTCATCCGCACTCACCTGCAGCCACCATCCCGGCGGGCAGAAGGTCGCACCGGCAGCCCCATTCACTGTGGCATACTGCTGGCGACTTGCAGTATCGAAGACTGGCATCGTTGTGCCAGAGCCATTCACAGTCAGCGTCGATACGCTGAATTGGTATGGGTCAGAGTTGCTTCCGGTGTTGTCAATGGTGTAAAGGACGCGACCAGTCTCGGTGTCGAACGCCACCCATGGCCCAAGATCCTTCGCCAGGGAGCTCAGCGGCCCGGAGTTTCTCGTCAACACTACGGTCTCCGACACGACCCCAAACCAAGCTCCGGTGCGTTCCAAGGAGGGTCTGTCAGTTATGTCATGCATGTCAATGGCCGTGCCCAGTTGACACGTGGCGGGATCAAGTGGCTGGACGTAGTGGTGGGCAGTCTGTGGCGTCAATCCGTTCTCCTGGGTCAGTGTTACGTATGTGACGAATACCTTCGATGGGTAGCTCCAAGTGGCCGTGACATCAGCGGTGTCGGAATAGTTAAGTGATTCGCCATCGGGCAGGTGCGGGGTAACGCTGCAGGTCTTCGTGGTACTCATGCCTGGCATCCAAAACACGAAACCACTCAGGCTTATGTTGGAATACGGTTGGGTGCCGACAAGCATGTTGCCGCGCCAGGTCCAATTCAGGGTTCCGTCCAGACTAACTCGCGTGGCGGCCGCCCGGGCGTCCTCGGCTTTTCTGGCTTGTACGCTATCCATCACGGCCGAGGCGGCGGTCTCCAATGTTGATGAGGCAGCCTGAACAGTTTGCGCCTCTGACACCAGTTGGGCGGTTTGTTGCGTGATGGTAGCTGTATCGTCGGCCATCGTCGGCGCCGTGCATGGCGTGACAGTCTGGGCCGTCGTGATCGCCTGGTTGAGCTTGTCGATCAGGGTCGGGTCTTGCATCGTGGCTGGATCAGTCTTCACCGTCTGCTGCGCGCTGGTGATAGCACTGCTGAGAGCGGTGTTGGCACTGTTGCAGGCATCACTGGCTGTGGTGAATGCCGTCACGGCGTCTTGGTGTTCCTGCTCGGCCTGGGCTTGGGCGGCAGCGGCAGCATCGGCTGTTCGCTGGTTCGGAACCACGATTAGGGTGACGATCAAGGTGATGACTACCGCGACGGCGACGAGACCTCCGAGGGATCCGAACAGAATCTTTCGCCCCTTCGGGGTTTTCGGCCACGGAGTCGATGCCGTCTGCGGCACCGTGAACCCGACGCTCGGCGGCACGACTATCGGGGCCGGGGATACCGACTCCCCCGCAGACGCAGAAGCCTGTGGTTCTGGCTGAGCCTGTGGGGCGTTATCTGCGACCACCTCGGTGGCTGGCTGGACATCGGCCGACACAGGTTCGACGGGCGCTTGCTGCCGGGCGGCAACCGCCTTCTTGGTGGCCTCATCTCCGTTGGCGTCGAGCCACGTAAGCAAATCGGCGTACGCATTCGGGTGGGCCGCGATCTGTGGCCACAAACTCGGTTGCGCCTGGGCAATCTGCGCTAGGTCAGCGTCGCTCGTAGAAGGATCCACAACCGCCCTGGTTGCGGCCATCAGGTCGGAGGAGTCAACCATGCTTACCCCTTTTGGAAAGAGAATCGATGCGTCGGGCTCAGCGTTCGGTCGGCCCCACGGTCGCATAATCGCTGCAGCTACCGAGGGACATCTTACCGGCGGTCGAGCGTAGTCCACCCGTCGGCTCGGCCGGTGGCCAGAAGGACCCTTTGAGGGATACCTCGATGCTGCCATTGGATGTGGGTGTTGGGAAACCTGGGCGCTGCTCGTTGGGCTGGTAACATTCCGGCATGAGCGAAGAAGCCCGTGCGGTCATCTTGATCGCTGTCGTCATCATCGGCTTGGTCGCCATGTTCGGGATCGGCTATTGGGCCGGGCGCCGTGATCGCGGCGAGCCGCATCAGTGGGCACCGCCCGGTGACGATCAGATGCCGGCCATGGCGCGCCCGTCCGTGCCCCGTCAGCCCGGTCAGCGCGAATCGACGCCTTCGCCTCCGACCCCGCCGGCCCGGCGCGACATCGAGCCGCCGGCCAATGCTTTTCCGCTCGATCAGTGCGGCGTGTGTTATCGGCGGCTGCGGTGTGACCGCAAAGTCAGCTCATGTCCGTTCATTGAAGTGAAACCACACTGATGAATACAAGTGCTTCGCGCCGAACACGCGTCCGATCAGGTCCCGGGCCCGCGACTTCCCAGCAGCCAGTCCACCGTGCTGACTACCTTGATGCCACGTCTGCCCGACAAGCGTACTCAGTCATCCTTGGGTAACTTTGCCGCTGCGGCGGCGTCGACGAACCACAGTGTCGCTCTGCGGCCGTGGAGATTGGATGCCGGCGTCCGGCTCGGGTCGCCCCCCGTGATCGCCCGGGCGACGGCCGAAGCCTTTTCGGCACCTGCCGCTATCATCCACAACTCTTCGCATTGCATCAGCGTCGGACGAGTGAACGACACCCGCTGCGGTGGCGGCTTGGGCGAATCATTCACCGGCACCACCGTCTTCTGGGTCACAGTCAGCTCGGGACGTCCCGGGAACAGCGATGCCACATGACCGTCCGGGCCAATACCTAGAATCGAGACCGCGAACACCGGCGCGGCGACGCACTCCGAGCGGTGGGTCTGCTTCGCACCCAGATGCAAGGCATAGGCATACGCCGCAGCGTCGACAGTCGGCACCAGCTCTGGCCCCGGCACGCTGTGGACGTTCTCCGGCGGTATCCCCAGTTCCCCCGCAACTGGGATCACCGCAGTGTCGTTCCGGTCGACATCGCCGGCGGGCACGAAGCGCTCGTCGCTGAACCAGATGTGGATGCGATTCCACGGCACATCGCCCACTTCGGGGTGGGCCGCGATCTTCGGCCAGATCGCCGAGCCCAATCCCCCGCCTGTCACGCTGATGTGCGCGTGATCACAGCCGATCAGCCGGTTGACGAATTGATCGGCGATGGCGTCCGCCGTCGACGTCTGGTCGGCGGAGGTCAGAATCTGCGGCTTGGGCGTTGGGTCTGTCACTGCCACCGACCTAAGCCTGTGCGGTTTCCGCTGAAGCCTCTTCGCGCTGCAGCCACTCCGCGCTTCGCTTGATCACCTGGCCGTAGACGGTGTCGGCGTCCAGACGCCGCAACTCCTCGCTCAAGCAGTCGGACAGGCTCGGCGGTGGCAACTGGAAGCGCCTGACCTGGCCCGACGCCGTGGTCAGCGTGGCCGTCGTAGTGCCAAGCGGACGGTCGATCGAGATGACCCCGGATGGCCGGTGGAACTCCACCCGCGCCAGTGTGGCGGTGCTCGGTATGGCTTCAACCTCGGCTGGACAGTGAAGCTTCCAGCCAAGCCAGGTGGCTAGCAGCACGGGGGTCGGATGCTCGTCCCTGCCTGTGACGACAACCTTCGTCACAGCCTCGAAGGGCGGCTGATCCAGCAGCGACACCAGATGGGCCCGCCACCAGGTGATGCTCGTCCAGGCCAGGTCTGTGTCGCCCGGCGTGTAGCCCTCACGAAGACGCGTCAAGCGTTCGGTCAGCGAACCCTCCGCCATGCGGGAATCCGTCACGCGCCGCTCCGCCACGGCACCCAGCGGCGTCGCCGCCGGCACATCGGGCACGCGGTCTGGCCACCAAGTGACCACTGGCACATCGGGCAGCAGCAGCGGTACCACCAGGCTTGCCTGCTGGGCGATCATGTCGCCCCGCAACCGCAGCACCACCACCTCGCTGGCCCCGGCGTCGCCGCCCACGCGGATCTCCGCGTCCAATGCCGACTTGCCTGTCGGGTCGCCCTCGATCAGCACGATCAAACGGCAGGGGTGTTCCATCGACGACTGGTTGGCGGCGGCGATGGCCTCCTCGGCGGCCGCTGCACCCACCGGCACCAGCAGCGTCAGCACCCGGCTGAGGGCGATGACGCCACCCTCCAAACGGATTGACACCAGCTTGTCGGTGACGGCGTTGATTGACGTGTCGAATAGCGGGATGATCATGGACGCCTCCAAGTCCGGCCGTCACGGGCCATCATCTGATCGGCTCCGACGGGCCCCCAGGACCCCGGTGCATACGGTTCGGGAGCCCCGTGCGAGGCCCAATATTCTTCGACCGGGTCGAGGATCTTCCACGACAACTCCACCTCGGGACGCCGTGGGAACAGCGGCGCATCGCCCAGGAACACGTCCAGAAGCAGCCTCTCATAGGCTTCGGGCGACGCCTGCGTGAACGAGTTGCCGTAGCCGAAATCCATCGACACCTCGCGGATCTCCATGGCTGTACCGGGCACCTTCGCCCCGAAGCGCAGCCGCACGCCCTCGTCGGGCTGGACGCGCACCACCAGGGCGTTCGGTGCCACCACCTCGGACGCCGGCCCGAACGGCACATGGGGCACTGCCCGGAAGACGATGGCGATCTCGGTGACGCGCCGGCCCAGCCGTTTGCCCGTGCGCAGATAGAACGGCGTGCCGGCCCACCGCCTGGTGTCGATGTCCAGACGGATCGCCGCGAAAGTTTCCGTCACCGAGCCTGGCGCGATGCCGTCCTCGTCGTGGAAGCCGATGACGCTCATACCGGCCTGACTGCCGGCGGCGTACTGACCCCGCGACGAGTGCATGCCGATCTCCCTGGGCAGGACGACAGCCGACAGCAGCTTCTCCTTCTCGTAACTGAGGGCATGGGCGTCGAAGTTGATCGGTTCGTCCATGGCCGTCAGCGCCATCAACTGCAACAGGTGGTTTTGGATGACGTCGCGGGCAGCGCCGATTCCGTCGTAATAGCCGGCGCGCCCGGCGATGCCGATGTCCTCGGCCATCGTGATCTGCACATGGTCGATGTGGTGGCTGTTCCACAGCGGCTCGAACATCTCATTGGCAAACCGCAGCGCCAGCAGGTTCTGGACGGTCTCCTTGCCGAGGTAGTGGTCGATGCGGAAGATCGATTCCTGCGGGAAGACCTTACCCACCACCGACTCCAGGGCGACGGCCGACTCCAGATTGTGTCCGAACGGCTTCTCGATGATGACCCGACGCCACGACCCCTCCGGCGGCGTGGCCAGATGCGCGGCAGCCAGTTGCTCGCACACCGTCGGCGACGCGGACGGCGGCACCGACAGGTAGAAGGCGTGATTGCCGCCCGTGCCCTGCGTCTCATCGACGTCGTGCAGCGTCTCAGCAAGACGACCGTATGCCTCCGCGTCCGAAAACTCGCCTTGGACGAACCGGAAGCCGGCGCTGAACTGACGCCAGCTCGTTTCCCGGAAGGCCGTGCGGCAACGGGCCCGCACCGCCTTTTCGACAAAATCCGAGAACTGGTTGACCGTCCAATCGCGCCGGGCGAAGCCCACCAAGGCGAACCCGACGGGCAGCAAGCCCTGGTTGGACAAGTCATATAGCGCGGGCAGCAGTTTGCCCCGGGCAAGATCGCCGGTGACACCGAAAAGCACCAACCCGCAGGGGCTGGCGATGCGTGGCAACCGGCGGTCGAGCGGGTCGCGCAGCGGATTGCTGACCGGCTGAGTCGAAAGTATCTGGTTCATCTAGCTGGCACGTTTCTTTATGTTCGCCCATTCGTCCCGCAGTCCGACGGTTCGATGGAACACCATGTTTGGATCCTTGGCAAAGTAACCGAGGCGCTCGAACTGGACAACCTGGCCGGCAGCAGTCGGATCGCCTAGTTCAGATTCGACTTTACAACCATTTAGCACCTGCCGTGATTCCGGATTGACATCATCTAGAGGGTCGCCGGTCCGCTCCCCCGGCACGTCCAGATCGAAAAGGCGATCGTAGAGGCGCACCTCGGCATCCAGCGCGTGCCGGCTCGACACCCAGTGCATCGTCGACCTGACCTTGCGGCCGTCCGGTGCGTCGCCGCCGCGGGTCGCCGGGTCGTATGTGGCATGAACCAAGACCGGTTCGCCCGCGTCATCCACAACCACCGACGTGGCAGTCACCAGGTATGCCCCGCGCAGGCGCACCTCGCGGCCCACACTGAGCCGAAAGAACTTGGGCGGCGGGTCGATCGCGAAGTCGTCCTGCTCAATCCACAGGTCGCCTGTGAAAGCCACCTTCCGGGTGCCGTCAGCCTGGTTCTCCGGGTTGTTCACAAGCTCGAAATGCTCGACCACCGGCATACCGGCGTCGTCCTTCGGCCAGTTGTCGATGACGAGTCGTAGCGGGCGCAGAACCGCCATACGGCGCAAAGCCGTGCGGTTGAGCTCAGTCCGGACGAATGACTCCAACTCCTCGATGCGGTGACGGGCGTTGGTCTTGCTGACGCCGATGTTCGTGCAAAAATCCCTGATGGCCGCCGGCGGGTAGCCGCGTCGCCGTAACCCAACCAATGTTGGCATGCGTGGGTCGTCCCACCCGTCGACGATTCCGTCCTCAATCAGTTGGCGCAGCTTGCGCTTGCTGGTGATCGTCTGGGTCAACTCCAGACGGGCAAACTCAAGCTGTTTTGGCTTGTCAAACGGCAAGTCAAGGTGATCGAGGAACCAGTCGTAGAGTGGCCGATGGCTGACAAACTCAAGCGTACACATCGAATGCGTCACGCCCTCGACGGCGTCGGACTGCCCGTGTGCCCAGTCGTACAGCGGGTAGACGCACCACTTGTCACCGGTGCGGTGGTGCGGCGTGCGCCGAATGCGATACATGACGGGATCGCGCAACTGCATGTTGTCTGACTGCATGTCGATCTTGGCCCGCAGCACCTTCGAGCCGTCCTCGAACTCCCCCGCCTCCATGCGACGGAACAGGTCAAGGTTTTCCTCCGCGCTGCGGTTGCGCCAGGGGCTTTCGACGCCCGGACGCCCGAACCCGCCGCGCTGCGCCGAAATGGTTTCGGCATCCTGGTCGTCGACGTACGCCAGGCCGCGCTTGATCAGATCCTCGGCCCAGTCGTAGAGCTGCTGGAAGTAGTCGGAGGCGAACACCACTGTGTGTGGCTTGAAGCCCAGCCAGGCGATGTCTCCAATGATCGAATCTACGTATTCGACGTCCTCGGTGTCGGGGTTGGTGTCGTCGAAGCGCAGGTTGCACACGCCGCCGAACTGCTCAGCGATGCCGAAGTCTGCCGTGATGGCTTTGGCGTGCCCGATGTGCAGATAGCCGTTCGGCTCGGGTGGGAAGCGGGTCTGCACGCGGGGGTTGCCCGCCCCGATGTCGGCCCGCACCACGTCAGCCACAAAATCGCCGGCCGTCATCTCTTCACTCATGCGTCCAAGTCTAGTCGGCGCTGCGCGGCCACCTGGGTCCAGGAATGTTATCGTTGGATCAGGTGTTATCCAGGCAGGATAATAATCGACTTCGAAAGGCGAAAAATCTTGCTCGATCCGGTGCAACTCTTCAGCTATGAGAGTCCTGTCGACCAGCGTACGGTTCATGCCGACACGCTGGTGGTGACGCTCGGCAGCTACCTGGATGCTGGGCACGCGCAACGCCTGATCGACGACCACATTCTCAACACCTTGCCCAACCACAAGCTGGGACGTTTCGATACCGATCAGGTGTATGACTACGCTGGCCACCGGCCACATGTGACGTTCGACCACGACCATTTCGCCGACTTCCGGGCGCCCGAGATCGCGCTGCACGAGGTGACCGATCAAAAAGGACACAGCTTCCTGCTGTTGACGGGGCCTGAACCGGCGCTTCAATGGGAGCGTATGGCGGCTGCCCTCGAGCACATCATCCGCGAGTTCGACGTCCAACAAACCGTGCTGATGCATGCCTTTCCGGCGGCGACGCCTCACACCCGTCCGTTGCTCGTCACAAGGTTCGCTTCGGACCCGGCTCTGGTGCCGGTTCGCTCCGGCCTGCCGGCGTCGTTCGAGATGAGCGCATCGTTCGACACGTTGCTGACGATCCGGTTGGGCGAGAAGGGCCACGCCGTCATCGGCCTATCGGCTCATGTGCCGCACTACCTGACGACCATCGATTACCCGGACGCCGCCCAGGCCTTGCTGAAGGACCTGGCCGATATCACGAGCCTGGAAATTCCGGCCGGCGAGTTGCCCAACCTGTCGCAGATGACGCACAGCCAAATCGACGCCCAGATCAACGACAGCACCGAACTGGCGGCCGCTATCGGTGCCATGGAACAGCATTACGACGCTTTGATGCAAGACCGCGGCCTGCCGATCCGCCCAGAAGATTTGCCGACAGCCGACGAGATCGGCGCCGAGTTCGAGGACTTCCTGCGCACCTTAGACAAGGGCAATGGCGACGGTCCGAAGTTGCTGGGTGGCGACCCCGACGCTCCGTCACCCCTGGGCAACCCGAGTTGAGTCAGGCGCCGGTCGACTGCCGCAGTGCGCCCACCAACGCGTCCATGCTCAATCCCGCCGAAGTGCCAGCGAAACACCTTGCCACCTGCACAAAGGCTGGTTCGTTGACCATTGCCTGACGTAGGGTGGCCCGGTCATAGAAGACGTGATCGGTCGGCCCGTCGTCCAGAACCTGACGGTTGGCCATGACGATGGTGCGGGCGAAGTTTTGCGAGACGAACTCCATGTCGTGAGTGATGGTGATCACGGCCTTGTTGCGGCTTCGGAGTTCCCGCAGTATGGCGATCAGCCGGTTGAGCCCGATCAAATCCTGGCCGGCGGTCGGTTCGTCTAGCAGCACGACGTCCGTGTCCAGCGCCACCACCGACGCGATGGTGACGAATTTGCGCACGCTCAGCGGCAGGTCGTACGGGTTAGTATCAGCCTGCCTGGTGAGCCCAGTCAGGGCCAGAGCGTCGTCGACACGCCGGGTGGCCTCATCACCTGTCACCTTGAGGCGGCCCAGAGCGTACGCCACCTCGGCGCGCACAGACTGGTTGAAGATCTGGTCATCGGGGTTCTGGAACACATAGCCGATGCGCCTAGCGGTTCGGGCGGCCGTCCATTTCTTCGTCGGCTCGCCGTCCAGGTAGACGCCTCCGGAGGTCGGCTTCAGCAGCCCGTTGATGAGCTTGGCCAGCGTCGTCTTGCCGGCACCGTTTTGGCCGATGATGGCGACGGACTCCCCCGCCGCCACAGTCAACGAAACGTCGCGCACGGCCTCGACTCCATTGGGGTAACTGAAGCCGACTTGACGCACATCTACCAGTGCGTCTGATCCGGTTAACGAGGCTTCGGAGCGCTCAGGGGGCATGGACGTGTCATCACGCTGTGCAACCCGCCCGGTCGCCTCGGCGACGTCGTCGATCAGTTCGTGAACGCTCAGCGGGTGCACTGGCAACTCGATGCCGCGGCTGACCAGCGCCTGCCGCAGATACATCGACTCTGGCATCCGGACGCCAGCCTTGACGCAGCGCGGATCCGAGAACACCTGAGCGGGTGTGCCATTCAGCATGATCCGACCAGACTCCATCACAATCACCCGGTCGGAAAACTGCGCCACCTGTTCCATCTTGTGTTCGACGAGGATGATCGTGCGGCCCGCGCTATGGGCCTGCGCAATCAACTCGAACATGGCATCGGTGGTTTCGGGGTCCAGTTGGCTGGTGGGCTCGTCAATCACAAGAACTGGCTGATCCATCACCAGGATCGACGCCAGCGCCACTCGCTGCTGCTGCCCACCGGAAAGCTCGAATGGATTCCGGTCACGCAGATCATTCAGCTTGGTGGCTTCAAGCATGCCCTCGACCCGCCGGCGCATGTCGTCGGGCGGAACACCCAAGTTGCCAAGCCCGTAGGCCAACTCGTCGAAGACGGTTGGCGAGACCCCACTCATCTGGGTGAACGGATTCTGAAACACATAGCC
>Ga0123357_10013477_pt1 | contig 10617 bp, 8 predicted proteins | sample TergutEmb28metaG_FD_89873 | JGI IMG/M metagenome (GOLD analysis project Ga0123357, IMG submission 89873) | Embiratermes neotenicus P4 segment gut microbial communities from Petit-Saut dam, French Guiana - Emb289 P4 | ecosystem: Host-associated > Arthropoda: Insects > Digestive system > Gut ...
CACTAAACTGTGTTTACAGCTTGTGGTATAATGCACCGACGATGCTGCCTGCCGGCAGCATCGTCGGTGCATTATACCACAAGCTGTAAACACAGTTTAGTGCTCCTGAGGATGGGCGAAATTATCGCCCGAAACATGTTGAACTGATTGAAATTATTAATAAAACTATTATTGTTGCATCTAGTTGGCTGTTTATGTTATTGTTTCAATGATGCACGGTCACACAAATATTAAATATGTTTGTATGTTATGTCGTATCGACTGGTAATTACTTAACGGCCTACACGACCTCAACATCCCAGAAGACTTGAATCTTGGTAATTCTGCATCACAGAAAATGAAGTGCGCCGTGGTGTCTTGCACTTGACGTACTCACTAGGTGTTGTATTTGTATAACATTTATTTGTATAACATCCTTACTAACAGCGTAATGATCTGTACTCCTCACGAAATATATTTTTGCTGATCAAATCAAGAAGAATGAGATGAGTGGGGCACGTAACACGTATGGGGGAGAGAAGAGGTGTATACAGGTTGTTAGTGGGGAAACCTGAGGGAAAGAGACCATTTGGAAGCCCCAGAGGTAGATGGGAGGACTTTGTTAAAATGGATATTCAAGAAGTAGGATGGGGCCATGGACTGGATTGGTCTGACCCAGGATAGGGGCGGGGGGGGGCAGCTCTTGTGAATGCGGTAATGAACCTTCGGGTCCAATAATATGTGGATAATTTATTGACAATTTGAGAACGTGTTTGCTTCTCAAGGACTCTGCTCCGTGGAATTAGTTAGAGAGTTAGTTGTAATTGAGATGTATAAAAATGCGGTTTTATGCACGAACAACCAATTACACACTGTTCAGCGTTAAGGTGGACTACCTACTTATCATTTCTGTGTGAATTTTAAATGGGTAGTCGCCAGGCTGCAAAAGTCAGTATAAATATATCGGTTATTCTATGGCATTCGAGATCTAACAAAGGAAAGCTGTAAGTTTCCCCGAAAGATCGTTGATTTTAACCCATCTTCACGGAGTCGTTTCCCAGAACACTGTACTTTACGTCAGCTTCACATGACAACCCCACGTGTGGGGTAAACTCAATGTTTGCAGGACGGCTTCTATACTGGCAATGTGCTGTGTAGTAAGTGGCCTCAACTGAATGTTGAACCAGCAAAATTGCATGGATCAGAGGCGCACGTAAGAAGCTAATAGTCTCTGAGCCACTCTGTAAATGTTCAGCCATTTATGGAACCTGCAGGCCCAGTGTTGTGTACACAACAACCCAGTGATGGTCTCTTTGAGAGCATCTAGAAACAAAACCAAACCCTAGTACCTAAATCTTTGTGAGAAAAATTCTAGCGTCGCGTCTACGCCTATGTTTCGGACCAAGGTTTTCTTTGCACTTCTGTTTATGTGCCTCGTGCGCATTAAATGCCACGTCCGTTTAATTCCTTGATTTTATCATCAAAACATATTTTGAGATTAAATACTTTGAAAGATTAGATTGGGTAAAATTTCTTCGACAAAGTTCATACAGATAGTTTCTAAATTACGTAAGGTTTCCGTTCCTGAAAGTTTTACGCAACCCTAAATTTACGTAAATCGGAATTGACCCCACCGCCACTTGTTTGTTGCAAATACGTTTTGACGGTGTTACTTATGTTGAAAATATCACGTCTATCATTGTGTTCATATGAAACCTACAAATTAAAAAGCACTTAATAATTACAGGGACAATGATATTATCATTAAACATTATATTAATAACGTTGATAATTAATAAGATTTTTTTTACATAAGTGCGAGTTGACATAAGTCGCACTCTACGTAACCGGGAAACTGCCAGTACTGATCAACCTACGCGGAGACGGAGCGTAAAGGACAGTAATTTTCATAGTCGCTGCCTCGAACGAATGTTGAAGTTGGATGATGAAGTAGTTTTAGGCTCAAAATGCCGGTGGCTGTCGGAGGGAGAGCAGTGCCAATAAATCCTGCCATACAGTGTTCCATAGAACGTGGCTGAAGGGGGTTTGGCGATGCCGGGTGCTACGAATTGTTAATTCGTCACCTTCCAGACCCATGTGTGCTGTCTGCTACTTGATGCCACATCGCCGTGAATTTCACTAATTGTCTGTCCGCTCAACATAAAGATGGTTCTCTTCAATAGCTCCACTTTTATATTCGGCAGATTTTAATAATAATAGAAATAACAATAGAAAAGTGATGCCTGTAGTGAGCCCCTGTACCTCTTTAATTATATTGCGTATTGTATCTGAACAGAATAGTATTTTTTGTATGTATTCAATTTTTTACTTCTGTATGACCGATAAAAGGGTTGTATATTGCACAGTGTGGGAATGGGGTTGCATAAAATAAAAAAAAAGAGATGGGAGAGGTGCAGGATAGACAAAAGTATCAGTCTGTTTTCATTTTGTTCGCATTTTTGGTAACTTCATGTCCTTTTATCTTTTTCAGTGTTAGGAAACCATAACGCAAAATACGGTGACTGTTACATTGGCTGGCAGCCCCCATCTCTTTGTTTGGTAGAAATGGTCGATGCGTATGAGGCATTGTTTTACTGCTCTATTAATATCAGAATCAGTGGTATTAGCCATGATATTTGGTAGCGTATACTACCCAGAATACATAGAAAATATTTCACAAAAACCTGAGTTTTTGGCGAAAACATATTTTCCGATGATCTAACCAAAAGAAAAAAAAAGACAAAGAGGAGTAATGTAAATGCGCCGGCTGATACGCGGCTTCTAACAAGTATCTCGGTAAGCAACAGGTGCCTACCAGCTGAAAAAAGGCGCTGAGAGGAACTAACGTATCTCTTCATATACATCAGAATTATCTTTGCAGGAGACATGTACAAAATGCGAAGAGTCTTTAACAAAGCACTTTCTGAAATAACCTTCTTTTCTAAAACAAGAAAACGGGTTTACGAGATCTCTAAGCTGTATACGTGTCTTAATGCTATTGCAGCTTTTTGACAATTTCACCGATTTTCACGGAACGTAATTATGCCGGTCAACTTAGAGCAGCATAATTATAATTGCCCATAATTAGTAGTAACACTATCCAGGAGGTGCGAGCTTTAGACATGGGAACGACACTAACGTCATGTAATTTGTCTCCAAATGATGTGCAGCAAGAGCAAGGGTGAACAAATTCTAAGTGCCTAGTGATCATGTTTGCTAGGTATGGATGGTGATGCCTAATATTAGTGCTTCCTCAGTAAGGCACTAGATGGCACTAGCTTTCTGTCACACTTCTAGCTTCTAGAATTTTGAGGTGGCTCCCTGATTTTTGGAAAAGTTGTGCACCCTTGAGCAAGAGATATTCGAAAAACGTGCAGCTTATATTGGGATAATTATTTTGTCGAATGTTAAACAACAGTATGGTAGGTGCATAAATTGCATAGAGGGTGTTTCAGGAGGAATGGTAAATATTTTAGGAGGTGGTAGTATGGACTATTCCGAGTAAATAAGTTCATATAAACATGTGTCCAATTTTCAATGGGTTTGGAGATACAGCTGTTTTAATGTTACGCATAAAAACTTTACAAAAGGTATGAAGCAAAGGCAAATGATGTTTTGATTGCATTTATTGGTTATTTAAATTATCTCAATAAATTGCAAGTGTTCAAAAGTCCCACCATCGACTTCAATGCACTTTTCAACCCTCTTGGCAACAATACGTGTAGCTCTCCTGAGGTCGTCTTGGCGTTCTTGCTTTATGAAGGCAGCACTATTCATAATGCAAGCGACCAATTCGTCTCTTGTGTTTACTTTTTCTTTGTAGACTTCGCTTTCATCCATCCCCACAGACAAACATCTAAAGGAGTAAGTTCTGGGGACCTTGGTGGCCACTGAACGTGATCACCGCGGCCGATCCATCGTTCGGGGAGTGTTAGATTTAGATGATGTGTCACCAGACGGTTGTAATGTGCAGGGGCTCCGTCATGCTGGAAGACCATGCGCAAGAAGTTTCACAAATAACATCTCTTTACGTCGCCAGGTAAAATCTGTCAGGAGGCAACCTCCGGGATTAACAGCTGTAGCTTCACACCCATTGAAAATTAGGCACATGTTTATATGTACTCGGAATAGTCCATACTACCACCTCCTAAAATATTTACTATTCCTCCTGAAACACCGTATGTATATACATATATTTTCTGTCTTGCGACAGGGTCATAGCCTCTTCCAAATCTAGTTCTCCACACAATGCTATGTAAATCTTCCTCTGTTATTCTTAAGGTCCTCCAGCAGCTATTTACATCTTCTTCCTCATCTTCCTGTCCATTCTATCTTTCCTTCAGTTACGTGTTTCAAAAGGCAGTTTCTCCTCAAGATGTGGCCAATCTACTTCACCTTCGAGAACTGCACTGTTCTGGGCTGTTACGCAGCGTGTAGTGGTAATTCTTTACGGACGTTCTGGGACAACCTATCGGTGCCACCTTCAAGTGTCAAGAATCCAAGAAGAAATCTCACATACTTCGCCTTTCTTCGTTTTATTGTATGTAGGATGTTCCTTGCCTCCTTGACTTTATATAATACATGTACTTCATTTTTATAACCCATCTTCTCCATCTTTCTCCAGTACCGCGTTTCATAACTTTCAAAGTTATGTATGTGTATAACTTTAATTTTCATGGCCGTAACTAGTGACTTATCAGAGACAAGAATTTGAAATTTGGTATGGTATCCTATTCCATTCCGTTGTGTTGTGGTTTTTTTTTTTTGCTCTACTCTGCGCTATTCTGATCTATTATATTCTGGCCTAGTCTAACGTATTTAATTGCTTGCATAATGTAATGGGACCTACCAGCGTAGCGCCGAATTTTGCAAGATTGTGCCCCATCTCTTTATTAAGTCTTCATTATCTTAAATGTCTCTAAGATAATGTACAAAATTGAACAGGCTGTGGCAGGAAATTAATGTACTGTAATCTGTATATAATCACTCATTGTTATTAGAATAGAGGAACAATGGGTGGAATACTGTCTGCTTACAATAAGGTGGTGTCGGGGATTGTAGCACATTATGCAGGCGAAAGAAAGAGGGAAAGGAATAAAACGTAGGAAGGGCAGTAAGAATAAAGTAAGGTAGGATCTAATGAATGGTGAAATGATGGGGGGCGAAGTGGCAGGAATCTTAAAATTCAGGCCAACAGGCGAATATAGAGACATGCAGAACATATCGTGATTGGTCCGCGGTACCTCTGGAGCGTCTTGTTAATTCTTAAATAATCCACTGGATTTACTGAAACCAAAATTCTACAGTTGTGACCTCATCGATCTGTGGAAGGGTAATTTTTGTGTGACCGAATGATACATTTGAAGAACAGCTCCAGATTTGTAATTACCTACATTAAAATAAGACACACAATTGGCTGCCTAAATTACATCATCTTACAGCCATAATAACCTAATGACGTCCGATCATCTTATTACGTTAAGTGCTTCTTGTTAGTGTAAATGCCTCACGACCGCATTCAAAATGCGTCTGTTGTATTTCTGTGAAGAAACTGTTACGTCTGATGACGGAAATTGTCGTATAAATGTATCCACTTTTGTTCTAAATGCATTCTTTTGTGCCTGAATATAAATTCTGTCTTTCCAACAACAAATCATATAATGCATGCTGCAGCCTGTATCAGATTAGTATCGATGTTTCGAGCAGCTGGCAGATGTGTCTGTTTCATTTCCCGGAGGGTTTTGGATTGGCTCTTAGATTCTGCATACAATATACACACGGCTGTGTATTGTCGGCGAGACCACCCATTTAGCTTAATTTATATTATTAGAGGAAAAAAAATCCCCATCGTTTCTGATACTATATTGCAATGGAAGCGAATCCCTTCGTCCCTTAACAAGACTGCGTGTATCCGTATGCCTTCTGACATAGTTCCTTCTCATCCCAAATTGCGGGCTACATCAGCAGGACCAATGAAATATCAAGGTTTTCCTCACGCTTGAGGAACCAAACACAAAAGTGATTTTTTTCTCTTAACGCACGTGCCACTTCGGTATAACTGCAGATCCCCACCTAATCTTGTTGCGCAAGCCTGATCATGTAGTAGCTTGCTTCTTTATCAGAAACATGCGATATATTTGTTGTTTCCCTCATTTGTCTGCATTGAACACCCATTAATGTTTGGGTCTTGCCGATTCTATGGTGCGTAAATTTGCGTGTTAGAAGAAAACAACCTTTACGATGGTCTTCGGCTTCAGGCTGAAGAAATAGTTTTAGAAATTGCAAGGAGACTGCGGTCCGGCATGCATGTCTTTTATTTTCCATGTTCCGATGAACAAACAAAGCATCATGTAAATATAATAATATATATACTATATTTGACAGCAAATGGGCTGCCACCCGGTGGCAGTGGTTATTTTGAATGTAATGCCATATTGTGTACTGAAGTTCAGAAGTGTAATCTTGCACAGCCATCCATTACTCTGTGGTGTATTCTTATTGTACTGCAATAATGTCTGCCGAAAAGCATGTGCTGCTGTGAGCAAAAGTGTAGACGGTTTCGTGAGATTAAGCTTGGAAACTAAATATTAGCAAGCGCCCTGAACACAGGGGCTGAACGATGAACGAACCCTTCGAAGGGTTGGAATATTTAAGGCTTTATAATTACTTAAGTGCCTAATACTTGTCCGTGAATTACAAATTTGACTCTTTCTCTTGCAGATTGAACAGTCGTCAGTGAAGTCCATTTTGAAAATGAAATATTTTCTGTGTTTGTTTCTGTATATGTGGGTGTAATTTGATATTTATGTCTTTTATTCCCTATTTATTTATGATTATATCTTAATCAGGCCTACGAGAAAGCGCGTTTTATTGAACGAGGCTGTTAATGGGTAAAATGAGGTAGTCTGGGTGATAGATGAATTAATGCGAGTGGGGGAGTGGTGGAATGATAGTGACTGGGGAAAACCAAAGTACTCAAAGTGGAATCCTGTAACAACAAACAAGACAACGATGACAACAACAACAACAACAACAACAACAACAACAACAACAACAGTAATAGTGAATCGGATCTGAAACGGAAAAGTACAAAGCACAGAGAGGTGGGCTGGGATAGCTCAGTCGGTATTACGACTCGCTACGGGGTTGATGCTCCGGGGATCGAATTCCGTTGGGGGCGAGATTTTCAGCACCCTTCCAGACCGGCCCTCTACAATAGGTACTGCGTCTTTCTCGGGGGTAAAGCGGCCGGGGCGTGGCTTTGACCAACCACCCAACCTAGAGGTTAAAGAAAGTGTAAAGGTATACATATACTCCCCCTCTGGGCCTTCGTGGCTTGTTCGGGGTGACCTGTAACTTTACCGCTTTTATCTTCACGCAGCACAGAGGGCTGCGCACAGTTTAACCATAAAAATTATAAAAGAGGCGTGTTGTGATATGCAGGTGTTCTTATTACAGACACAGTGACGGAAAAATCTGAATTTCTCTTATACCAGTTGAGAAAGGTCTGCCTTGTGTACATTCGGTCCTAGATGCAAGTTTGGCCATGGTATTTCATAATATTGATATTCGCATACTAGCGAGACCGCGTCCCATACATAGCTACACAATATACGAGAGTCTATCCTCTGGTTGTGTGTTTGAAACCACTGGCGTAGCTGAGGGAAACCACAGTAGATATCCAATTCATTGTTGAATTAGACTGTTGTTCGTGACACTGTGTGAAAACTGGCCAGTGATGACCACATTACTGACACCGCTGGTCACACTGCTGACAGGACTGGTCACGTTAGTGACAACTCTGAATTGTGCTGTGCAGCACATACATCGCAGATTTACTTAACAATCAAACTCACAACTTTTCTCCCACACTCATCAATCTTAATTTTTCCACTCTTCACGGAAAAGCAGTCGAGTGGTTTTGTTCAGTACGAATTAGACCATGCCTACTTCAGTCCATTCTTAAAACTAATGAGCTGTGGAAATGTCACGTAACGTTAGTAGTACTTGGAGCGGAAACCTTGTGTTTCCTGACAGTTGTGTTTGCCGACGGACCACCGTACACTTCTCCTCTTGTGTCTATTGTGTTTGCGAACATCAGTTATTCCGTATAGCACTGCATCATCAGGACCCGCGGGCACGCTGCCTGCCTCCCTGCCTGGGACAATATTACCACCACACGATCTCCCACCCCACCCTGTACTGTAGTGGACAATTGACGAGCATTACGCCCTACCTCGGTCGACTGTTCCAATTGGAGCTATTGTTTCGACATGGCTAAACATATGTCATTAACAACTGTGGTTTCAGAGTTGGTATGTATGCTGTTTTTATGTTGCGAACATTGTTAACTGCAATGCAGAAGACGAACTGGCGTGCTGATATTCCAGTTTCTTTTGTATTAGTGGTAATGAAGAACTGAGAGTCTAATCGTCTGCAGTTCCATTTATCACACTGATAGTGCGGAAATGATATTGTGAGAATACAGTTCTGTAGTTCTGATTCTGAAGAAGAGTTACGTTGACAGTTGGCCATTATTTTTATAATTCCATTAATGAAAAACTTACATACTGGTAGTTCACAGCTTCTTTTGCACTTCTGGAAGTGAAGAAATATGATAATGCTGGTGTAGGTTTTGAACAAGTAACAGGTTGATACTTCACCATTATTTTTACCCCCTTGACAATAAAGAACTGGCATGTTGATAGTTTATTGCGTTTCCCCTGCTGATAGTAAAGAAAGGACACGTTGAAAATTTTCCATTATTTTTAACCAGGTACATCAGTCCCATTACAGGCCTGGAGTGGCCCAGGGGGTTCCAGGAAGTTAAGGCTCCCAGATTTCGTGACAACGGCACAGGATGGTGGTAGGCTGTCAGCCTTACGCACCGGCCGCCTTTACTCCCAGGAAGTACTCCTGGTACTCATTTCCGTTAGAGGCTGATTCGACCCCAGGGCCTTAGTGCGATCGGAAGGATTTTATGTCAATGAAAAATCCACTGACACCAGCTGGGATCGAACCAGCGACCTACCGACTTGTAGCACAGCACCTTAGCCACTGTAGATGATAGCGAATTGCTGATAGATGAAGTCAACCGTTATTTTTACCCTGCTGATAGTAAATAACTGACATATTGATAGCTTTCATTCCTTCCTTTAGTTATAATAGTGAGGAACCTGCATGTTCATAGTTCATAGGTATTTCAGTTTTACTTCTGATACTGAGTAGCTAGTATATCTGTAGTTACAGTTTTAATAATGGCGAATTAGTATTCTAATATTTTGCAGGCCTTTCTGTACCTGCTTTACAGAGGACAACCTGTTGTTTTGAACAAACTAAGTACCAGAAATAACGCAGTCAATACGAATATTTACGACAAAAACCCTCGTTGTTTTTGTATAAAATTGCTACATGTTTCAACCCTGAAGCTCATTATCAGGCAAAAAATGTGTGAAAGGTCACTGATGAATGTTTGAAGTTTTCATTTGTATTAAGATGTTTACGAATGAGGTCTCTTTCATGAAATGGAAACTTCAAATGTTCACTGAAGTATAAGAAACCAACTAGGCGTCACTTATTATTTTATTGTGCTTCTTATAGGCTGTAGGCTGAAGTCTGCAGCCCGGACACTACTCCAGCCTAACTGTAACTAATCTCCAACCTACAGCATACGAAGAACGAAACGACCAACGTGGTAATCAACATTATAGTCGCGAGCTCCTGATGATGGGCATAGCAGTGCCCGAAACATTTTGAGCCTATAAGAAGCACAATAAAATAACAAATGGCATCTAGTTGGTTTTTTATTCTTCAGTTATCACAATGATGCACAGTCCAGCAAACTTCAAATATTCACCACCGATCATCTACACATTTTTGCCTCATAATGACCTTTAAGGCACGAAACATGTAGCGATTTTATATAAAACAAACATCTTCTTTAGAGTAAATATTCGTGTTGACTGCTCTTCTCTAGGTACTTAAATTTTTATTAGTTGTTTTAGGAAAGGACACTTATTAGTGAACATTCTTGCAGTTTTGGTTTTTAGAATCTATTGAATTACATTTTATAATTATGGCACCAAGAAACAGCATTTTGATATTTCATAGTTTTTTATGTCGTTATTGTAGTGGCGCACTCCGATTGTCTTCGTTTCCTCGAAATATGTACGGTGGACCACCCTGCAAAGTTTCCAGAATGCAAAATTTGTTTTGCAAGACAAAATACAGTGATACCTCGGCTAACGAAGATAATTCGTTCCGGAATCACATTCGTTAGCCGAAACGTGATTTCCCGTAGATTTCTATAGAAAATCGTTTAATTCGTTCTGGATTCTGCCCACTATTTAAAGATAAGTTATATAAAATAGTAAAAAGCACACTATAAAAGGGCAAAAACTCACCAAAGGCTGAGATGAACAGCTACCCAACTGGATGAAGGAGAATGGAAAGTAGAATAAAACACTGACGATCTTTACACTATTATACTGAAAATATATTATACACTTTATGCTATTAAACTGAAAATATGTACACAACGTTTTTACTATTCGTCTTCCAAATTTTCAAAGTTTATTCAAGGTAAGTCTCCTCTTCTTCAGTAGCTGGCCTCTGTCTCTTTGCTAAAGGAGAAGTCAA
>Ga0123357_10013480_pt1 | contig 10616 bp, 6 predicted proteins | sample TergutEmb28metaG_FD_89873 | JGI IMG/M metagenome (GOLD analysis project Ga0123357, IMG submission 89873) | Embiratermes neotenicus P4 segment gut microbial communities from Petit-Saut dam, French Guiana - Emb289 P4 | ecosystem: Host-associated > Arthropoda: Insects > Digestive system > Gut ...
CGGCATTTTCGTTAAAAATCAAGTTGATGAAGAAATAATTACAGTGCCTAAAGGTGAGGTTTACATTATATCCGATACATTCCCTGTTGATTTTTCTGAAAATAATGTATTTGAAGGCAATAATATTAAAGGGACTTTAAGAGCAAAAGACTCAGCGAAGGAATTGGCAATCAATAAAGATCTGTTCCATTCTATCGAAATGCTGGCAAAAGATAAATGGATAGTCTATTGGAATGATAATGACAGAAAAAACGGAAAAGTAACAAATGCCCCTGTGAGTTATGATAAAGGTCGAAATGCAGAAAATGAAGCGTATGCAGTTTTGCAATGTAGAGATAATTTTATTGGGAAGGATGGGAAAAAAGGTGATAAGTTCTTTATAGTAGATAAATTAATAGAAATATCAGGAAAAAACGATGCAAGAAAAGGTTCACAGATTGCAAAAGTGGATAACGTGGCAGTCAATATTTCGCATGTGCAAATAAAATACATACAGGAAATTAAAAAGTTTCAACTTGCTGCTTTTGGACCTGCTAAATTAAATGAGAGGATTGTTAAATTAAGCAGTATTAGCGGCGATATTCATTGGGAAGATTTACCGGATAACTCGGAAATTTTTATCAATAGCGAAATTAGTATAACATTTAAAATAAAATAGTTATGCGGCAAATTCCATATAAACTTTTACCGCCGGTCGGAAAATCAGACATTGGCAAAACTCGTTCTAACAACGAAGATGAAAACATTGCCAAAACAATATGGGACACCAATCATGTACTGGGTGTTGTTATTGATGGCGTAGGCGGTTATGACGGAGGCGAAGAGGCGGCGAGAATTGCAAAAGAAACAATCGTCAATTATCTGGAAAAATACCCCAATGGCGAACGGCTTGCACTATTGAAACAGGCAGTTGTTGAGGCTAATAACAAAATAGTTGAAGAGCGGCTTTTGCAGCCAAAATTTAATAACATGGCTTGTGTCTTAACTGCCTGCTTAATCGAAACTGAAAAAAAGAGGATTAATATGGTACATGTTGGAGATACGCGGTTGTATCAATATTATGACCATGTTTTGATAAAACTGTCACACGACCATTCTTTGGTGGGCTATCGCGAAGAGATTGGAAATTTAACCGAAGAAGAAGCAATGAACCATCCGCAACGAAATCAAATCAACCGTCTTGTAGGAGAGAAAACGCATCAGGTTGATGATAAGGATTTTCTTGAAGCGGCAACATTTCCCCTTATGCCAAACAGTACATTATTGTTGTGTTCCGATGGATTAAGCGATATGCTTATGAAAAAGGAAATGGAATCAATATTGCAACAGGATATTTCACTTGAGGAAAAAGCAAACGGTTTGATTCAGTCAGCAAATGATAAGGGTGGTAATGATAATATAACGGTTGTTCTGATAAAATATATTAGCGATAAAACCATTAACAAATAATTTATGAACACGAATTTGAATAATAAAAATACAGCTCACAACAGTTCTTGCCGTAGCGCTGAAAGACGCGCAATGATTTTTGTTACCATAGTATTATGTTTGGGATTCTTTACGCTGTTCAATAATTTGCAAAAACCGTTCAATAAGGCAGAAAGCGGATATAAGGATAACTCGGTTGTTTATTTAAATAAGGATGTAAATGTAAAAGAACTGTCTGATTTACTCATTGATGGAAACTATGTGCTGGATGAAAAAGACGCTGCTTTCATTGCACAGCATATAAAAGAAAAATTAAATGAAGGCGTAGAATTACCTAACTTGGGAGAACTAAATAAAAGAACTTTCAGTATTCCGGCCATTCTTGCCGATTCCTTAGGAGGTTCAGGGTTGAAATTGAGAGTGGACAGTTCGTATGCAATTTTAGGAATAACAGACGATGTAATAACGAAATACTCCAATTTAAACACGGTTCGGAAGAAACTTGATTTGAAGAATGGTAATTATTCAATGAAAGTTATCGTACAAGAACCCGATACAACATTGAAAGGCATAAATAAATATGTAAAAAAGGCTTTCAGAAAAGACCAGCTGGCGGTTGCAGGCGTACTCATTCGACTGAAAGAACATTATTACAATACTTATTTCGATGAGAAAAAGAAAGAATCATCTACCGTTTATGGAGACAGTATCGTTGGATATGCAATAACCGATTCAAACGGTTTGGCAGTCTTTACGGGATTAAATGGGGATGGATATTACAGTGTGTTGCCGGTTAAAAAAGGATTTGAATACGGAGCGTCAAAAGGAACAACGAAAGGCGCTTTAAAAGAAATGAAATCCGGTGGCAGCGTATTTAAATTTCTACAGCGTGAACACAAAATCACGCCTTTTGATATGCTTACTTACCAGCAAATAAAAGAAGATACTGCGCTTACGGTGCGAACTCCTTCCCAATTCAAAAATGATTTGATTGTCTGGATAGCATTATTTTTCATATTCTGGTGGTGTTTAAGTTTTTTCCTGAGAAGCCGCAAAATAAAAAAAGACCGGAAAGAAGTCGATCCGCTATTATTACCGTTACTGATGATCTTATCCGGTATTGGAGTATTGATGATGTATTCCATTACCAATCCGCTGACCGACACTTTGCTTGGTAACGATATGGCAAAAGGCGTAATTACAGGTATAATAACAATAGCTTGCATTTCTCAAATAGATTTTGCCAAATTTTCCAATTCGCAATATAAATGGTTAGATTTTGACTTTTTATTTCAATTGTTGAGCTGGATTGCAAAACCGTTTGGAGAAAAAATTCGCCAAGAGCAGCATGTAACTAAAGAAAATTTGGGATCATATCGTCTAAAATTAATAATAAAAGTCATAATGGCTGTTTGTTGCTTACCGTTTGAATTATTGTTCAGAGGCGCGTTATGGTTGGTCAAACCGTTTGAAAATGAAAAGAATTTGCTTTTTCGTCGTATTAGAATTGTATCGGCAATTGTATTTTTTCCAATAGAACTTTTATTGCGATTCATTATTCGGCCGTTATTTAAAATCGAAGGTGTCGGCTATTGTATTCTTGCTTTTGTATTGATAGGATTACTTGAATTATTCGGCAGCGGACCCGAAGGAAGCAATGCAAAAGTTAACCTCTTTTTCTTTCAACCGAGCGAAATTACCAAATATTTGATAGTTGTATTTTTAGCAGCATTTTTTAAGCATAATGCCGACAAAATAAAAAAATATTCGGAAGAGTTTGATTGGAACCATATTAAATCGCAATCAAAAACAGTACTCATGGTAATTGGCGGATTACTTGGGTTGTTAGGTTGTTATTTTATTTTAGGCGATATGGGACCGGCATTGGTACTCGCAGTAACATTTATCATCATCTATTCCGTTGTCAGAGGCGACTTTCTGCAATTACTTGCAGGTACGCTATCATTTATCCTCTTTTTATGGATTGGTTCCAAATTGCAAAATTCACAGCAGGTTTTGGCTATATTTGCCTTATTATGGATAATCTTTTGGTTAGGTTACGGATTGGGAAAACCACGGAAACAACTTTATGAAAGCGCAATATTTTTGAATCTCGTCATTGCAGCTTTCATTTTTGGAGGTTCAATTTTTAACAGTATTGGTTTATCAGGTCAGGCCCAACGACTCAATGACCGTGTTGAGATATGTTTAGGAGGAATATGGGATAATGAAGTTCGGGGAGGCGACCAGGTGGTACAAGGTTTATGGAGCGCCGCTTCCGGCGGATTCACAGGACAGGGTTTGGGAGAAGGAAATCCGAATTTGACACCGGCTTTCCATACCGATATGATTTTTACAAGTATCGGCGAAGAAATGGGATGGATCGGATTAGCGCTGATTATTTTATCTATAGCTATACTGATTCATCGAAGCCTGCATATCGGATATAAATCCGGTAATCCTTTTTTGTTCTACCTTGCAACCGGAATTGCCGTGATTACCGGCATACAATTTTTAACCATTACCTTAGGCAGCACAGGTCTTATTCCGCTTACGGGAGTTGCCGTCCCATTCCTGAGTTTCGGCAAAACAAGCCTGATTATTAATCTCGCCGCTTTTGGCGTCCTGTTTTCCATTTCAAAGAATAAAGCTACCGATTTGCAAATAGATGACTTTAAAAATAACAAAAAATACGACAAAATAATAGGCGTTGGCAGTTTTACTTACTATATAATTTCTGTTGTACTATTAATTTGTTTAGCCTGGTATCAAGGATTTGCCCAAGATAAAATTTTAATTCGCCCTGCGCTTGTTACGAATCAGCAAGGCGAACGGGTAGCGGAGTATAATCCGCGTATCAATCTTTTAATGAAAGAACTTCATGCAGGAAATATTTACGATCGCAATGGCTTGATTCTTGCAACGAATGATACAAGCATGATACGTAAAGAAATAGCCGACGGAGATAAATTTGTTAATGCCGGCGCTGATAAAGCAATTTATACAAAGGAACTGAAACAGCATAAACAACGTTATTATCCTTTTGGAAATAATTTGCTTTTTTGGTTAGGCGACTTCAATAACAAGATTTTATGGAACGACAACGATAACGATCCGCATGGCTACATTGCCGAACACCGTTATTTAGCGGCATTGAGAGGTTTTGATAATTTAAAAGATAAGGAAAAACATAAAATTCCCAAAAGTGAGTTGACTGCTAAAAAATACAGAGGATCGCCATTTATTTATCCAATTGAGAAAAAAACTGAATATACCCCATACAATTATAGCGCTTTGTTACCCATGTTGAAAGAAGGACTGCATAGCCGTTCTGTTGATAATTGGAATAAAAATAGCGTTAATTACGACATTACTTTAACGGTAGATGCCGCCTTACAAACAAAAATCCAAAACGAAATACAGGCTTATGCGGGACAGAACCTAAAAGTGCTGGGAAATAAGCTGCGCATCTCTGTTGTTGTATTGGATGCAAAAAGCGGCGATATGCTTTGTTCTGCTAATTATCCTTTGCCCCAACTGGATATGCTTCGATATAAACCTGTTTACAAAGAAAGTAACTTAAAAGAAAATGCCTATGCCGATCGCGATTTGGGAATGACTTTCCAAACACCTCCCGGATCTACAGCAAAAGTGATGTCGGCTTTAGCCGGTTTACAAAAAATGGGTAGTACGGCAACTGGGAAAAAGTATTTCATATATCCTAAAGAAATTATCGAAAACGGAAATGCCAAAGAACCCAATAACCAGATTGTTACTATGGAAGATGCAATCGTTTTATCTTCCAATTGCTACTTTATTAATTTTGTAAACAACAATGATCTTTACCAAAACTTGGACAGTATTTATTCAACAGTAGGTATTCGCATTGATAAAAAGTTTACGACGGCAATCAATGGAGAAGCTAAAGAAAGAAGTAAATATATGACGCCGTATTATCTTGAATATTCTCAACAAACAAAAGAATATAAAGATGAAATTGAAACTGTTGGGAAAAAAGCCGTAAAATTATACGACGATTATATCGCAAAAAGGGATAAAAACAAAATATATGAACAAATGAGTCATAATCACAACGGACATGATTGGAACGATTGTGCATGGGCTTGGGGACAAGGAACGATGAGCGCTACTCCGCTGAATATGGCGCATGTGGCTTCTATTGTTGTAAATGGTGGAGAATTTGTGCCGACTCAATTTGTATTAAAAGGGAATAATGACAAAACGGTAGTACGTCCCACCAACAATTCAATTCCAATCGTTTCCAAAGAAGAAGCTGATATTCTGAAAGGATATATGACAACAGAATCAATGAAAGAGCAGGCAAGAAGAAATAAAGTAAATTTTACTTCTTCTATAGGTGGGAAAACCGGAACTCCTGAACGGGATTTTTATTATTCGGTAAAAAACAACGAAGGAAAGATTGAATTTAAAAAAGATCCCAGAACATGGAATGACGGCTGGTATGTGTTCTTCACCAATTCGGAAAAACCGTTAGCCGTAGCGGTGAGAATGGAACGCTTGGCGAGTGGTTACGGCGGTTCCGGAACTGCCGTCCGACTGACGGATAAGGTCGTAATGAAAGTATTAACTGATTTAGGATATGTAGAAACAAATCAAAAATAACAAAGATGGACACACTCTTAAACGAATATGAAATGTTGGGCAAACTTGGCGAAGGTTCGTTCGCAAAGATATACAAGGTTCGGCATCTCGAATTAGACTATATCCGGGCTATTCGAGTACTGAATGAAATTGTAATTGCCAAAGACAAATCATATCAAACATTTCTGAAAGAATGTAAAGTATTGCTGCAATTAGGCAATGGCGGGCATCCCAATATTGTGCGCATTTATCAACCGCGTCTTCTTCAAAATCATGCTTTAGTGGAAATGGACTACATAGACGGTTCTGATCTGAACGATTATTTGAATAAACAGAACAAATTTGTTCCGATTAACGAGGTAATGCGTTTTATACGTGAAATCGGGAGCGCTCTTTCTTATTGCCATGTGGACTGTTATGAATTTTTGTACGACAGAAATAAAGAATATGAATACAAATTGGAAAGTGGATTAAAAGGACAAAAGTTTAAAATTGTACCCGATCCGGATAATGGAAATAAAGATTTTATTACAGATCTGCAGCGATTGGAATTAATTCGTGAATACGGTATTACCCATAACGATCTTCATTCCAAAAATATTATGCGGAAAAGATACGACGGAAGTTATATCCTGCTGGATTTCGGGTTAGCTATTCAGGACGGAATGGCAGTCAAAAGCAGCTCGCGCAGAGATGGCGCAGTAGAATACAAAGCGCCGGAAAAGTGGAATAAGGATAGCGTTATTTCCGAAAAGACAGACATCTACAGTTTTGGTATTCTGATGTATGAAATGCTGGCCGGACAGGTTCCTTTCCCCTTTCAAAGAGAAAAATACAGCAACGAAGAACAAGCGCTGTTTGAATTAAGCATGGAACATGAAAATCAACCGCCTCCCGCAATAGAACCTTTGCGGCGACTGGCTTTTGAATCTTCGCACCCGGGCGAAACTTATCAAAAAGACTATCCCGACCGGCTCGAAAAGATGATACTGAAATGCCTTGAAAAAAAGCCGGAAAATCGTTATGCCAACGCAAAAGAATTTTATGAAGCATTTAAAATATTAGATAAGCCTGACAACACAGCAGATAATGAAGAAATAACCCGATTGAAAACGCAAATTATCAACCATGAAAGACACATAGAACGATTAAAAGAGCGAGAAGAATATTTAGAACAACAAATAAGAATTTATGAGCCTTCCCCAAGAATTAATGTTCAATTGGAGAAAATGGAAGATTGGTTGGAAGTAAAAAATTTACAAGAGAAATTTATTAGAAAAACGAAAAAAATCATTCCCGTTTTGATTGGATTGTGTTTAATTTTGTCGCTCGCGAGCGGGTATTATTCTATTAAATATTACAAATATCCAAAAGATAAGAATAGCGCTTCGCAACAGAAAATAGAAACTATGCAGCAACAACTGAAAGATAAAGACAATACAATAACGGCTCTTAAAGCTGCTTTGGGAGTTCGCAACACACAAATAATTCAAAACAAAAATAGGTAGAAATATAGATTATGCTTAAAAAATTAAAAGAATTATGGAATCCGATCCCAAAAGAGGATGAAAACCGGATGGAAAGCAACGGTAAATTAAATGCGTCTTCGCAGTTTGAAACGAGTGATGCCGTTAATTTTAAAGCTGAATTAATCGACGCGATTGTTAAAAACACATTCTTCTCTCGCTATCGTATGGCGGATTCAGCGCCGGATACTTTTGTGCTTTGGGTTACCGCTGAAGGACAAAACTATCAAACGGAAACCCGTAAGCCCGATTTTCTTAAAAGTCTGCAAAAAGCCTTTGATGATGCAAATCTACCGGAGGCAGGCAGCATGGCAAAGTGGATTGTGAAAAATGAAGCCATCCCTGACGGTAAAGATTCTATTAAACTAAACGACGGCGTTTATCTGGAAATTTGCCCTGAAGTTGATACGCAACCCGGAACATTCCCTCAGAACATAGCCGCAAAAGCGCGAATCAGCATTGTTGACGATAGCGGCTCGTTAATCAAAAACAAGTATATTTTGGATGCAAAACGACAACAGATATGGCAGATAGGCAGAGGAGAAAAAGACAAACAGGGAAGAAAAAACCACATTGCCTTAAGCGATAACGAAAATGATCCTTTATATGTGAAAAACAGATCTGTGAGTAACGCCCATCTACAAATTCTGTTTGTTGCAGATAAAGGATTCTGTCTAAAATCGTTAAATAATAATAGCCGGACGATTGTATATCGAGCCGAAAATAGAGTTGCCGATTTACGGGATGAATATTCATTATCCAATCCCTTGCAGCATGGCGACAGAATTGAGTTGGAAAAAACGGTTTCGTTACTGTTTGAAATTATTACAAAATAAATAAACATAAATTATATGAACCCTAACAGATACATTTATTTCAATTCGCGCGACACTTTCTTCAGAATCGCACTGTCGCAAATCGTTTGGTTTTCAGCCGATAAAAACTACACATTATTACAGTTGACTAACGGACAAAAACTTGTTTTCACTTTTTCGCTGCAAAAAATGGAACAGTATATTTCCGAAAAGCTAAACGAAGACGCCAAGATTTTCGCCCGTATCGGAAAATCCTACATCATCAATCTCAATTATATCCACCAAATCGATATTGTTAAACAAAAACTGCACCTGTTCGACAATGTTACCCAAAAAAGTTTTGTGCTTGACGTTTCCAAAGAAGCTTTAAAAAATTTACGAAAAATATTTATTAACATATAATTATAAAATGGAAAAGAACGAAATACTTATCGGACGGGAAGTCCCTAACGGCGATTATCTGATTGATAAACAGTACGCACTGGTCGGACGAAAACATGCCCGCATTGTCCGTAAACCCGACGGAGTTTATATTGAGGACCTTGAATCGACGAATGGCACTTATGTCAACGGAAAACAAATCAGTCAGAAAAAAGTGAACGGCTCCGATAAAATCTCACTGGGCGGAGTCAATTATTATGAATTAAAACTTGAAGATGTTTTGAAATTATTACCCATGGCGGACAAGGAATTTAAATCCGAATTTATGAAATTGAAGCAGGTGTATGACGACTATCAAGTTGAAAGCAACCGGCTGCAAACCAAAGGACAGGAAGAGATGATGACAAAAAGAATGTTGCCTACAACGCTTTTGGGTATATTTACCGGAATAATTGCCTCTCAAGTCCCTAAAACTCAAAGGCTCACTGTTGCAATTATCGGTGGAATATTAACCGTAGTCGTCTTCCTGGTTGCAACTAAAATGGCAAGCCAAAGCACACAAAATATGCGTGAAAAATTAGCGAAACTCAATGAACAATTTGAGTTGGATTATGTTTGTCCGGCTTGTGGATTCAGTTTCAAAGGCAAATCATGGGAATTTCTCAGGAGAACGGGAAAATGCCCGGCTTGCCATAAAGAATTTCATGCAAATTAACACGCTTCACGTAAAAAATCACATTTGGTAACATAAACTTCATATTTCGTCACAAAAACCAAAAATCTTTGCTATTTTGTGAAATTTTATTATTTTCTTTGCAGAAGAATAATTCATAATTTATAATTCATAATTAAAAATCATGACTCGCGACGAATTTCAAAAACGATTTACCTACAATCCCGATACCGACCGTTTGGGAGAAGGCGGTTTCGGCGAAGTATTTAAAACTTATGACACGGTACGCGACCGCTGGGTAGCGATGAAAGTATCGAAAGTGAGGCCTGAACTCGAAAATGTCCGCTTGCGCAAAGAAGTGGAAATGGTTAACCGCCTGCCCGAGCATCCCAACATCGCCTTTTATGAAGCCTGTTACACTTTCCGCGAAATGTCGGGCGAATACGACTTCGGCATTCTGCAATATTACGAAGAAGGCAACCTCAGCCAACTGTTAAAAACCGGCAAATTATCACCGTCCCAAACCCAGTCCCTCTTGTCCCAAATCCTTGATGGTTTAGATTTCCTGCACGCTCAAGGCATCATCCACCGCGACCTGAAACCGCAAAACATCCTGATAGTTCGACGGAAAAACGGCGAATACATTCCTAAAATAACCGACTTCGGAATAAGCAAACAATTAGACATCAACAAAAGTTCGGTATTCAGCAACTCGCTTGCCGGAGCGGGCACGTTAGCTTACGCTTCGCCCGAACAGTTAGGCGCCCGCGAAATCCGCAAAAACACCGACCTGTGGAGTTTCGGCGTGATAGCCTTTCAAACCTTCACCGGACAATTGCCGTTTACGACCGGCGAACATGCCTCCACCAGCGAAGCGGGGCGCACGGAACTGTTCCGCCAAATCAATTCCGGCAAATTACCAATAGCAATCGACACAATTCCTGAACCATGGCAAACCCTGATTCGCCGTTGTTTGCTAACCAACCCGGAACAAAGGCTAAAAAATACGCAGGAAGCAAAAAACATTTTAGCCGGCAATGGTGGAGATGTTACGCGCAACGTCTCTACAGAAACCGAACACGAAACAAAATTCGACCAGCCTCCCTCAAAGCCATCAGAACCGTTAAAACCCTCAGACCCCTTACCGCCTCAACCAACTTCTCCAACCAA
>Ga0123357_10013481_pt1 | contig 10616 bp, 10 predicted proteins | sample TergutEmb28metaG_FD_89873 | JGI IMG/M metagenome (GOLD analysis project Ga0123357, IMG submission 89873) | Embiratermes neotenicus P4 segment gut microbial communities from Petit-Saut dam, French Guiana - Emb289 P4 | ecosystem: Host-associated > Arthropoda: Insects > Digestive system > Gut ...
AAATACATTTCCGGAGGAGCTACCAGCATTGGCGGCTTAATTTTGGATTATCAAAATTTCGATTGGAAACAATCCCCAAAACTTCACGACTTGGCTTTACAAGTTGGATATAAAGCATTTCAGGTAAAAATGCGCAGCGAAATCGGACGAAATATTGGAGCGATCATGGCGCCTCAAGTTGCCTATTTACAAGATTTGGGATTGGAAACTTTGGATTTGCGATTTCAACAAGCGGCAAAAACCTGTTTGGCGTTGGCGCATTTTCTTGAAACTGTTCCTCTCGTGAAATCCGTTAAATACAATGGTTTACCGAATAATCCTTTTTATGAAATAAGCAAAAAACAATTTGGAGATTATCCGGGCGCTATGCTGACGTTCGGTTTAAAGGATAAGGCGGAATGTTATTCATTCCTTAACCGCTTGAAAGTCATTCGCCGAGCGACCAATCTCTTCGATAATAAATCCTTGATTATACATCCCGAATCTACTATTTACGGTCTGCTAAGCCCTGAGATAAAAAAGATGATAGAAGTTCCCGACAATATGTTGCGTTTGTCTGTCGGTTTGGAGCGCTTCGACGATTTGAAGAATGATATTTTACAAGCGCTGTAAATCAATGGGGCTGTCTCAAAAGTCTTTCTAACGATTATGTCATTGCGGGCTTGACCCGCAATGACAGGCTTTTGAGACAGCCTCATCAACTGCCAATTATTTCAACGTTCCCGCATTTGCTTCCTGAATCATTTGGGCATTCGGAATAATATAAATTTCAACGCGACGGTTCTGCGCCTGTCCGGCTTTAGTGCTGTTATCGGCGACGGGCATAGAAGAGCCCATCCCTTGCGACGTCATGCGTGAACCTACAATTCCTTGTCCCATCAAGAAATTTTGGACAGAACCTGCCCGTTGCTGAGAAAGAGGAATGTTGATTTGGTCGTTTCCTGTACTGTCTGTATGTCCAAAAATTTCAACATTGGTATCAGGATTCGTTTTCAAGGAGTTGGAAAATTGAGTTAGAGCGTTTGTGGAAGTTTGATTCAAAGAACTTGAATTGGTAGCAAAAAGGATACCCGAGTCAAATGTAACTTTAATGGCTTGGCCATCATTTACGGTTTCAACTTGAGCATTTTGAATCTTTTCCAATTCTTTCTTTTGTTTATCCATTTTATTACCGATTAAAGCGCCGGCTGCTCCACCGACAACAGCGCCAATCCCAGCGCCCCACGCAGCACCTTTGCCGCCGTTAAGCAGTGCGCCGATTCCAGCCCCGACGGCAGCTCCGCCTCCGCCTCCGATGGCTGTTCCTTTCACTGTATTGCTGGCATTACATCCTGAGAAAATAATGGCAATACTAAGCATTACGCTTGCGAATAAATTTACCTTTTTCATTTTGAAACATTTTTATTTAAAATATTAATTAGGGAAAAAACAGCAATTATTATACCAAAGTGAATAATCGCTCATGTAATACAAATTTTATGAGTGTTAGAAATCACTCATAATCTTCAATGTCCAATGTGTCCATATAAGCCTCTTCTGCGCTCAATACCAATGAAATATCTTTTGGTAAAAAATTGCCGACCGCATCCTTTTTGGCTTGTTGAACAATAAATGCATTCAATTCTCTTTCTTCTTTTTCTTCATCATCTTCATCCAGATAGTCGTTTTTCTCATAAAATTCGCAGATAAGATCCAATATATAATAGATCGTATCTTTTGAGAATGTTACTTTCAAATCTTGTGGAAGATAATTGTGGATAAATTCCACAGCACGATCTTCATCGTATTCAAATACTTCATCTTGATCATTCATAAGTCATTCGTCCTCCTTAATTTCAGTGTTATTATTTTCGTTATTCTCATTATTTTCTTCCGGAGCAGTTTTTTCCTCTTCTTCCTCAAAATCCGTTAATCCTGATTTTACCAACAAATTATACCAGTTCATCACCTTTTTTATATCGGAAGGATAAACTCGGTTCCGGTCGAAATCGGGTAAAACTTCAGAAAAATAGTTCCTTAATTCTTCCGGAGTAATCGAAGAAGAAAATGAAATTTCCTTACCCTCTTCTTTTTTCTTTATAGACCGGAATATCTGCGCTAAACGAGCATCGCCGTCATTGGCGTACATCGTGATATCGCCCAACGAAACTACTTTGTCTCTGGAATAAACAGGGATTCGCGTTTGGTCGATTAGCGACTCGGCGATAAATATATTTTTCCCTTTGGAAATTAATTTGAAAAGTCCGGGTTTTCCCGAAATGGATAATATCTCTTTCAACATAAGTTCTCGCTTGTAATTTTATGCTACAAAAGTAAGAAATATAGTCGAGATATAATCCAAATAATACTTATATTTACGTAAGGGAATGTTAAAGTATGTAAAAAAATCAACTTTTCCTCGTTTTCTTCACTTCCTATATTCATTTTATAAAATAAAAGTAATACCTTTGAAGCCGTTGTTTTAAATTAATATTATTCATTAAAAATATTTAAAAGCTATGTCTAATTCTATGAGTAGAAGGTCATTCCTTCAAAAAAGCGGAGCAGCGGCGCTGGGTCTAACAGTTGTCCCAAGTATTGTTATGGGAAAAAGTATTAGCGGTGTTACAGCTCCAAGTGACAAACTGAATATTGCCGTTGTCGGCATTGGTGGTATGGGCAACACCAATCTTAAAAATGTAAAGCCCACGGAAAATATTGTTGCTCTTTGCGATGTGGATTGGAAATATGCAGGTCATGTATTTGAAGAAAATCCAAATGCAAAGCGATATTGGGATTGGCGCAAAATGTATGACGAAATGGGTAAATCCATTGATGCCGTTATTGTGGCAACAGCCGATCATTCGCACGCCATTGTTGCAGCTACGGGGATGACGTTGGGCAAACACGTTTATGTGCAGAAACCGTTGACGCACTCTGTGTATGAATCGCGTTTGTTAACGAAATTGGCTGAAAAGTACAAAGTTGCAACCCAAATGGGTAATCAGGGCAGTTCCGGACCCGGCGTACGTCAGGTTTGCGACTGGATATGGAATGGTGAAATAGGTGAAGTAACTCGTGTAGATACGTTTACCGATCGTCCCATCTGGCCTCAGGGTTTAAATACGCCAAAACAAGGTCAATGGGTTCCGGAAACATTGAACTGGGATTTATTCACCGGTCCTGCCAAGCTCGTTCCTTATAACGAAATCTATCACCCGTGGAATTGGCGCGGATGGTGGAATTACGGTACCGGCGCGCTCGGCGATATGGCTTGCCACATCATGCACCCGATTTTCAAAGCTTTGCAATTAGGCTATCCCACGAAAGTACAGGGAAGTTCAACCTTGTTGCTCACGGATTGCGCTCCTACCGCACAATCGATACGCTACACATTCCCTGCACGCACCGTAGCCAACGTCAAGAAAGTTAAATTTCCGGAAGTGGAAGTTTTCTGGTACGATGGCGGTATCAAACCCGTGATGCCTAAAGGATGGCCGGCAGGCAAAAACATGAACGATGCAGGTGGCGCGGCTATTTTCTATGGAACGAAAGACACACTGATTTGCGGTTGCTATGGCGTGAACCCATGGTTGCTTTCAGGACGCAAACCTGTTGTTCCAAAAACGCAACGCGAAGTGCCGGGCGAAGCTATGGACGGCGGTCACGAAATGGACTGGGTACGCGCTTGTAAAGAAAGTCCGGACAGCAGGGTAAAAACCGCTTCCGACTTCAGCGAAGCCGGACCTTTCGCCGAAATGGTAGTAATGGGCGTATTGGCTATTCGTCTCCAAGGATTGAACAAAGAATTGGAATGGGATGGACAAAATATGCAATTCACCAATATTGGCGATAATGAAAATCTTCGTTTGACGATTTCCGATGATTTCAAGATTGTTGACGGCGATCCGAAATTCGACAGACCCGATGTTGTGGTTAATGCCAAAGCATTCTCTCAAGAACTGATCAAACATACTTACAGACAAGGTTGGTCGTTGCCGGGTATGCCAGCATGATTAATAATTAAGTAATTTCAAAATTTTATAATGATAACGATTAAAATTTCATATATGAAAAAAGTTAGTTATTTTTTGAGCGTCGTTTTAGTAGGCGCTTTAGTAGGATGCGGCGGCGGTTCAAAAGAATTGGCTTGCCCTGATGAATCTGTTCCTTATGTGGTTACAACGACGGAAAATGTTATTCCTGCCGATTCTGTTAACGGTTTCCCGGAATATGTTTCTCTCGAAAAAACACAAGTCGATTTGAAGGCTTTCCCAAAAGATGCCGACGGCGCTTATATCCTGTTCTGCGGAAAAAGTTTGTACGGCTGGCGCGGATATAACAAAGACGTAGTACCTTCTCGTTGGGCGATCGATACGGATGGAACGCTTAAAATCACAGGCGGAGGCGAAGGCGAAGCACAAGATAACACAGGTGGCGATCTTATTTTTGCACATAAATTCAAAAATTTCAAATTGACTTTTGAATGGAAAATGTCCAAAGGCGCTAATTCCGGTGTTTTTGTTTTAGCTCAGGAAATTAAAGATCAGCCAATTTATTTATCGTCGCCCGAATATCAGCTTTTGGACAACGAAAATCATCCCGATGCAAATCAGGGTGAAAATGGCAATCGCAAATCAGGTTCTCTGTATGACATGATTCCTGCTGTTCCGCAAAATGCCAATCCTTTTGGACAATGGAATACCGGCGCTATTGAAGTTTATCAAGGCTCGGTTTTCTATTCACAAAACGGCAAAACAGTTGTTGAATATCATCTGTGGACTCCACAATGGACAAATTTGTTGCAAAACGGTAAATTCAAACCGGATAAAAATGGTCCGTTCGGTACGTTGGCTTTCAAATTGTTGAACAATTGCGGAGGCGACAACCATGAAGGTTACATTGGTCTGCAAGATCATGGCAACGATGTTTGGTTCAGAAACATTAGAGTTAAGGTAACGGAATAGTTACAAGTAACAAGTAACAAGTAACGGGTGACAAGTGACAGGATGCTGTACTTATCACCCGTTACTTGTTAGTTGTTACTCGTCACTCGTCGCTATGATAGAATTATGAAATATTTTTTTATGATTTATTTCAGCTCCGCCAGCGCTTTTTTCACCCGCTGCATAGCTTCAATCAATTGCTCATCGGATGCGGCGTAAGAAAAGCGAATACATTCGGGAGCGCCGAACGCCAAACCGCCTACCGATGCAACATGACCTTCTTCCAAAAGATACATGGCTAAATCGGCGGAATGTTCGATCTTTTTCCCGTTGAACGATTTTCCAATGTAAACGCTACAATCGGGAAACAGATAAAATGCCCCGCTTGGACGGTTGACTTTCAGTCCCGGAATATCTTTTGTCAAATCCATCATCAAGTCGCGCCGGCGTTGGAAAGCTCCACGCATTTCAGCCACACAATCCTGTGAACCTTTGTATGCAGCTTCGGCTGCTTTTTGTGCAATACTGCTTGCAGCAGAAGTATATTGTCCCTGCAATTTGTTGCAAGCCGACGCAATCCATTGCGGAGCGGCAATCCAGCCCAAACGCCAACCGGTCATTGCATACGCCTTGGAAACTCCGTTCACAATCACTACTTGGTTGCGAACAGACTCGAATTGAGCGATGCTCTCGTGTTTGCCTATATAATTGATATGTTCGTATATTTCATCGGAAATAATCGTGATATTGGGATGAGCTGCCAAAACATCTGCCAAGCCTTTCAATTCTTCTTTGGAATAAACGCTTCCGGTTGGATTCGACGGCGAGCAAAGGATAAGCGCTTTGGTTTTCGGCGTAATAGCCGCTTTCAACTGGGCAGGCGTAATCTTGAAATCCCGGTCGATTCCGGCTGTAATAATCACATTGGTTCCGGATGCTAATTTGACCATCTCTACATAACTTACCCAGTAAGGAGCAGGAACAATCACTTCGTCGCCCGGTCCTACAATGGAGAGAAGCACATTGCAAACCGATTGCTTGGCGCCATTGGAACAAACAATTTGTTCTGCCGTATAATCCAGTCCATTTTCCCGTTTTAACTTATCAACAATTGCATTACGCAACGAAAGATATCCCGTAACCGGCGCATAAAAAGAAAAATTTGCGTCAATTGCTTTGTGGGCGGCTTCTTTAATAAAATCAGGAGTGAAAAAATCGGGCTCTCCCACGCTTAAATTAATTACATCGATTCCCTGCGCTTTTAATTCATTGCTTTTCTGCGACATCGCCAGCGTTTCCGACGGCGCTAAACTTGCTAAACGTTCTGATAATTGTGACATATTTTTGAGTATTTAAATTCAGAGGACAAAGTTAATAAATTGTTTTTACATTTAACATTTTATATCTACCTTTGCCTTGATTTATAACAGCAAACTCATAATTTTTAATTTTTAATTTTTAATTTCCCAATGCTCTATCCGCTGAAATTCGAGCCTATATTGAAAGAAATTATCTGGGGCGGCGATGAAATTTGCCGCTTCAAAAACCTGTATCCGCAACGAAGCGGTATTGGCGAAAGTTGGGAACTTTCGCATGTTAAAAACAATGTATCAATTGTTGCTAACGGAGAATTGAAAGGAAAATCGCTCGAAGAACTCATCGAAACTTATCGTGAAAGACTTTTGGGAGAGAAAGTTCTCAAACGGTTTGGAACTGCGTTCCCCCTGCTCGTCAAATTTATCGACGCTCACGATTCGCTTTCCATTCAGGTACATCCCGATGATTTGATGGCGAAAAAGCGACACAATTCTTTTGGAAAAACCGAGATGTGGTATGTGATTCAAGCGACGCCCGATGCCTTTCTATATTCCGGTTTTGCGCGGTCGATGACGCCGGATGAATATGTCCGGAGTCTCGAAGATGATACATTTGTGAATTATCTGCAACGCCATGAAATAAAATCCGGCGATGTTTTTTTCCTGCCTGCCGGTCGCGTCCATGCCATCGGCGCCGGATGTTTTATCGCCGAAATTCAGCAGACTTCCGACATTACTTACCGGATTTACGATTATAACCGGAAAGATGCGAACGGAAATCCCCGCGAGCTGCATACCGAATTGGCTAAAGATGCGATTGATTATACGATATATCCCGATTATAAATTAAATTATATTCCCGGACAACAACCGGTTCAAGCGCTTGTCGCCTGTCCGTATTTTACGACTAATTTAATCGAGGGGAAAAAAGGCGATATTGTTCAGACGGCACATCCGGATTCTTTTTCCATTTACATTGGTTTGGAAGGAAACTTGCAATTGACTGACGGCAACGGTTATTCCGTCGAAATCCGGCAAGGTGAAACCGTTCTGCTTCCGGCTGAAAATCGCATAACAACATTGACGTTCAAGGAAAAAGGGAAGTTGTTGGAAACTTATATTTAAAATAATATCTGACCGATGAGAAAAATCTTGCTGTTTACTTTGCTGCTTATTAATGGAGCGGTCATTTGCGCCCAATTGCCGCATGATCTTGTTAACTTTCTGGACAAAAAGAATCTGGCTCATGCTTCCGTCGGTTTCAAAGCGATTGATTTAAGTACAAAAAAAGTCGTTGCTTCTTATAATGAAAATCAGTCGCTGGTTCCTGCATCCAATATGAAACTTGTTACTACCGCTACGGCTTTGGAAATTTTAGGAAGCCGGTTTTGTTTTGAAACGCCTTTGTTTTATGACGGTACGATTCGCGATACGACCTTGTATGGTAACCTTTATATTAAAGGAAGCGGCGATCCGACATTAGGCTCGGAGTTTAATCCTGATGACAAAGAAAATTTTCTGAAAGTATGGCTGTCTGCTATCAATCGTGCCGGCATTCGGAAGATTTCCGGCAACATTATTGCATTGGATCAATTGTTTGGATATAAAGGCATTTCCCCTAAATGGCTGTGGGAAGATGCAGGAAATTATTATGCGCCTGGAATTTACGGAATCAGTGTGTTTGATGATATGTATCGTGTGTATTTACAATCATTTGCTTCAGACAGTGCGACTAAAATTTTATATACAGAACCGCAAATAAACAATTTACAGTTTACCAATGAAATTAAAGCTTCGAATGATTCGTCGGATGATTCATGGGTTTCCTGTCTTCCTTTTTCCAGTGAAGCGCTTTTGTATGGAACTATTCCGGCAAACCGGTCTTCTTTTGCAGTGAAAGGGGCGATTCCCGATCCTGGATTGCTTTTGGCGCAATATTTCCGCAATTATTTGCAAAAAAACGGAATCGCGATGGAAGGTGAAGCAACTACTTACCGCTTATATCCGGTAATTCCTACCGAGATGAAATTACTAAGCGTAATTCGTTCCGTTGATTTGGCTTCAATTATACAAACAATTAATGTTGAGAGCAATAATCAATATGCGGAACATCTATACAAAGTATTGACGGTTTTGGATTCGGTTGATATTCCGGGCTATTGGAAAAATAAAGGATTGGATACAAATGCGTTGTTTATGTACGACGGAAGCGGAATCTCGCCCAAAGATGCGATTTCTACCGGATTTCTGATTGATTTATTGGTTTATATGAATGATCAATCCGGCAATTCAGCCGCCTTTTATCAATCCTTGCCGGTTGCCGGAAGAAACGGGACGGTAGCTTCTTTCTTGAAAAATACGCCGTTGGCTGGAAAAGCGCGGTTGAAATCAGGGAGTATGTCCAATGTACAATCCTACAGCGGATACATTGAAAGCAGAGGAAAACGATATGCTGTTTCTTTAATTATCAATAATTTCACAGGAAAAAGAAATGAGTTGAAGAAAGAAATCGAACAGTTATTCAACGGACTTTTTTGATACTTTCAATCCAATATCCGAAATTCCGGTTAAGGGGTCGATCCGCATTCCTTGACGAATCGAAAATATGTAGATTCCGGTATCCGGAAAAAGAATCGTGCTTTCGTAAGGAATTGAAAGGTTGTATAAACTCAGTCCTTTGCCCTGCCATTTTCCGTAAATGTCTGCCAAATCGGCGCCAATCGTATCTACGCGGCTGTTTCCGTCAGGCATTTTATAATCAACAAACAGCCAAATGTTACTGAAAGGGTAATCGTCATTGTTTCGAAGCTCAATCGACACATCATATCGTTGTGAATTATCTTCGATTTTTACGTTGAATACAGCTGGGTTATCTCGATTCCACTTGGCATTTGCAAATGAATGAAATTTTAAAAAAGTTTCCTTGTGAGAACAGGAAATAATTCCTAAAATTATTGAGACAAAAATAAATAACTTACAAAAAGTTTTTCCCATTTTCTTTTCCGCTGTTAATTCATTTTCATACGTTCCCTGATGGGTTTATGATTCGAATGATTATCGCCGTTAGGACGAGCTTCGTGATTTTTTTTCTTTTTCAGATGATCAAAACGGCTTACGCTTTCTTCAAGAATATCTTGATATTCTTTATCCGATTTTAATTCATTTTCATCCGGTTGCAAGCTGCGTGGCTTATGTCCTTTTTTATTCATACCGATAATTTCGTAGGCTCTTTTTGAAGAAATAGTTACGGTATTTGCCGCAAAATTTTTATCGGTGGAATAAGTCATCTGATCCTTAAACACATCCGTTTTGAAATGATAATACATGTTATCTTTTGTTTCCAAGAGAATCTCGCGGGCAGGAAAATTGCGTTGCGCTTCCACGTAAGCGTCTATTTCGTAATTCAGACAACATTTCAACTTGGCGCATTGTCCGGCTAACTTTTGAGGATTCAGTGAAATATCCTGTATGCGAGCGGCTCCGGTCGATACGGAAACAAAACTTGAGACCCAGCCTGAGCAGCATAATTCGCGTCCGCAAGGTCCGATTCCTCCGATTCGCCCTGCCTCCTGGCGCGCTCCGATTTGCTTCATTTCAATCCGGATGTGGAATGCTTCGGCTAAATCTTTAATCAACTGGCGGAAATCTACCCGTTCGTCGGCGATATAGTAAAAAATTGCTTTATTGCCGTCGCCCTGATACTCAACGTCTCCGATTTTCATTTGAAGACCCAAGCCTTCGGCAATTCTGCGTGAACGAATCATCGTCTCGTGTTCTTTGGCTTTTGCCTCTTCGTATTTTTCCAGATCAGCCGGCTTTGCTTTCCGGTAAACGCGGCGCACTTCCGCATCAGGACGAATACGCGCTTTCGCCATCTGGAGAAGCGCCAATCTTCCGGTCATGGTCACTGTTCCAATATCGTGACCGGGACTCGATTCTACGGCTACAACATCGTCTTTAGCCAAATCTATTTTGTTGCTATTCAGATAATAGCCTTTCCTTGTATTTTTAAATTGCACTTCCACATAATCGGTTGCCTGTTCCGATTCGGGAATATCGCACAGGTAGTCGTAATTATTCAGTTTGTTGACATGTTTTTTGCAACAGCCTTTAACGTTCATTCGACATTCCCCGTTATATATTCGATAATCCATGAATTTTTTTTGTTGCAAAGATAGCAAAAAAATTTAAATGATTATATATTAAAAATGTTGTATAGTTGAACACATTTCTATATCTTTGCACAATGAAGCGGAAAATTATTGCATACGAAAACTATTACGAAGATTTTTTAAATTCACTTGATACACAAACCCAAGACAAGGTATTGTATGGATTGATGTTGCTTGAAACGCAAGACAGACTGCCTTCAAAA
>Ga0123357_10013482_pt1 | contig 10615 bp, 4 predicted proteins | sample TergutEmb28metaG_FD_89873 | JGI IMG/M metagenome (GOLD analysis project Ga0123357, IMG submission 89873) | Embiratermes neotenicus P4 segment gut microbial communities from Petit-Saut dam, French Guiana - Emb289 P4 | ecosystem: Host-associated > Arthropoda: Insects > Digestive system > Gut ...
CAATTTTTTTAAGCTCAAGGATCTGTGCATCGTAATTCAATGTTAATAAAAATCCAACCAGATGCAACAGTATGCAGATATTTATTTACTGCAAAGCTTTGCAGTAAATAAATATCTGAATACTGTTGCATCTGGTTGGATTTTTATTAATACTGAATAAGGTATCAAGTTGCAACCCTAACATACAACATTATTCGTACCAATTATCGTAAAACAAAGAGGAGTCCATTGAAGATAATTTTATGTTTTTTTTTTCCCTTAAAATTCTAAACCCAGGATTGTAATATAATTCATCATGACTGCAACAATAGCAAATGTGTATTACACGCTGGATTAAAGAATTTCTGAATTTTTCAATTGTCACACATTCCAAAAGATATGAAAAGTTTCGGAAACTCTCTTTCAATTCTTCAAAGAAAATTAAATCCCAGTAGCCTACTTTGTGTCCGTTAGAAAGTGCTAAACTTGTCCAAGGAGACTAAAACAACTTCCAAACCTTCGTGTTGTGTTCGGAATAGCGTACGTAACGAAAAACACTTTTGTTAACACAGGCCATTTAAAGGAAGGTCTCCAATTTTCTTTTTTGCACTCCGTTGAATTTCGATAATTTCCACCATCTGTCCCGGTTATTGACATTTTCCATGATATCTGTCAGACTTGGCATCTTAGAGTGTGGTCATAGTCCATTTATTCGGATCCGTTATTTACATTCATAAACATAAAACCAGAAGATATGTTCTCTTGTTATGTAATAAATGAGACAAAATCTATCCTCACTGTTCGTACTACGAGACTATAAATAACCATTCACTTTATAGAATTGGATTTTAACTGAATTATATTGATATGTTAAGTTCGTACCGCGCAGGAAATACGTTCCGTCTCGGCTATAAAACCAGTCGCAAAGGCTGTATGGGGTAATATTTTCTGTTTTTCTGAGAACCATACAAAACGCAAGAATGCACTCCGACAGAAAGTAGACTTCTTGAATATACAACTTGTGGTAAATATAGTAACTACTACATTTTAAAGGGCCATTTTCTGACTTGAGGCAAAAAGGTTGATGTGTTCAGTACAATTCTTATAATAAAACCAACCACATTCACTGATTTCTCAAATTTATTTTTGGAATAAAATACGTAGAGTTTTATTCCAAAAATAAATTTGAGAAATCAGTGAATCTGGTTGGTTTTATTATAAGAATTTATCACGATGCACGGTCACCTGAACGTCAGATTGATCAGTACATGTTAGTTGCCACAGAACAACAAAGCAATAATAATAATTAAGCAAGTACATGAAGTGATAATTATTTTTATGGGGGCGAAGGAAATTTTTATAAAATTTAACTACTTATTAAGCTATGCAGGAATCAAAACGTATACTGATTCACTTAATGAAATAACGTTAAAAGAAATAGACCGTAAATACATAAATAAATAAATAAATAAATAAATATATATATATTCTTTAGGAATGCCACACAGTAAAATTTTTCAGGCAGTCACCAAGAAGAATTCTCCCACGGTGATGTTAGCCATATGTGGCAGCCTAGTTTCCTCTGAAATAACCTTATGCTTTCTCCAAAATACACGTCACGACTTTCCATAAAACAATACTGATGACAAGTAAAGGTAAAGCAGTCCCGTTACAGGCTTGGTGTGGCCCAGAGGGTTCCAGGAAGTTAAGGTTCCCAGACTTCATGACAACGGCACAGGATGGTGGTAAGGTTGTCAGCCTTATGTACCGGCCGCCTTTACCCCCAGGAAATGCTCCCGGTACTCATTTCTGTTAGAGAATGGCTCTGTTACAGGCTGAGTCGACCCTAGGACCATAGTGCGATCGGGAGGATTTTATGTCAATGAAAAATTCCAGTGACACCAGCTGGGATCGAACCAGCGACCTTCCGATTTGTAGCACTGTGCCACCGCGGACTGATGACAAGTACCAGTGCAAACCTCAAATCTTGCAGTGGAAGGCTAGTGCTACACTTAAAAATGAAGGAAGCCCTTAATAATGCCGGAGGACGGAAAAAAGTACAACAAACGGTATAAATATTTTTCCCCAAAGGGCAGTCCTTGGCTGATTATAACACAAAAGTGGTGCTGCAGTAAATGAGTATGTGCCTGTAACCGATTTACGTAGTATTGAAATACAGACAACAACAGAATTAACACGTAACCAGAGTGTGACTGACAAGACCTCGAAAAGTCTTTTGGGAAGACATCTTGTTGTGTTTCATAAACTAAATAATAAAGAAACTTTTATTGAGCCCAACCATTTTTATTATAAAAACATCTGCATTTTTAAATGCTACATGTTTCGACACTTAAGGGTCATCACCATGAGCGAATAAATAAAAAGGAAGCCAGTCAAATACGTTAAATTCTTATTCCTGTCTTCTCTTTACTTTATTCATGCCTCATGGTTATTTTGAGTCAAAACACGTAGCATTTTATACTGATGAGTTTTACTGTTTGTGCAGCTCACTAATTACTAATTGGGTCGTCATAATTTATTTAAAGATGATCAGTTGAACATAACGTTTAGTCCCATTGTGGGAGGTGAAGATGTGCAAAGTAGGAAATGATAGTAAGAAGTCACTTAAAAAGATAAGACAAAATAATCACTTTAAGACGGAACTGAATTGAATTCAAGTGGCTGTAGATGAAGCCAAGTATTGGGCCTTGCGACCTAAGTGATGAACGTTTGGGTTTCCATAACTCTTAACCGAATGTTCGTGTTCCACTTTCTTGCAGCAACACGGTAGGCTGATGTAGGGATTTTGGTATTTTCTTGTGAGATAAATAAGGTGGTTACGAATTCTGTGGATTCCTATGCGTGACTTATAACTAATTATAAATCTGTGTGACGTAGACAAAATTTGTTTAACTTCTGTCTAAGAACACATCTTAAGGACGTATACGAGATCTCACTGTAAAAATTGGGGTTACATATAGGCAGTTACTTGAACATCTCTAATGCTGCAGCGCATCAACATCATGACAGAATACCCAATGACGTAATTTGCAAATGCTCTTCTCTTCTCAGTTACTTGCTGTATTGTTATCCCATAAATGTAGCGGTGTCATTCACTGAGCCGTGTTACGGTAGCGCGTCGTGAAAATTGAGCCTTTATCACTGATCATTTAAAACCTGTCTAAACCCACATTGTGTGGGGGACTTCAATAACTCTAACTAGGTTACTGTGTAAAATCTACGGTCAATATTTCATTCGACTTTTGAAGTGCGTTGATATCTATAGGTGCTACCTACTGTAACTTCAAGCATTTCGCACTTTTCCAAAAATATCAGTGTATTTTCCATAACTCTCACAACAGAGATGCGATTATTTCCTAAAAATATTAACCCGTTGTTGCTTCGAAAGTAACACTGTTCTCTATGAGGTAAGGACTTATGTTTTTTTTATATAATTTAGATGAACGTCAGTCCTCAAAGTTTTAAACAGCAGTTTTAGACGCATTCGCAAAATTGTGAAAAGCAACTCTTAGCTTCGTCATATCTGTCTGTCGGTCTGCCTGTCCGTCGGCGTGGAACAACTCGGCTTCCACTGAAAATATTTTCATGAAATTTGACATTTGAGTATTTTTCGAAAATCTGTTTAGAAGAATGAAATTTCATTCAATCTGACAAGAATAACAGGTACTTTTAGGAAGCCCAATATATATTTTTGAGAATGCTACATACTACGCTCATTTCTTCCTGGAATGAGAAAAGTTTCAGACAAACATTGTACAGAAATTAAAAAAAGACATTTTATGTTCAGTAACTTTTTTTTAAGTCGTTCCGGTTATGAGATAAGGTGGAAAAAAGTTGTGGATTCGGACAGGCCACATTTGACAACGTGGCGTATGCGCATTGCACATTGGACATCTAAGATTACAAACACACCCTCAGAATGTGCAATAAGTTTTCCTTTCCCACTGCAACAATGGTTGCACGAATGCGCCGCAGTGTTACGTTATATATACATTGCCTCTCTTGTCCTCTTCTGACTTTCTCGTCTTCAGCGTTTCCATGCTTCATTTGCCACTGCGCTACAAATGAATGAATTTCGTCACGTCAAATGTTTAGGTATTTATAAGTGTAAAGTGCAATAGAACCAACTTGAAGTCCCCAACACAACAAAACTAATGGTTGTACCATCATCACATGTCTTCTCTAATTACGAAGTTACGTCTCCTGCACACAGTTTAACTGTTTTAACACTGTTATATTCACATCTCTCTGTAGGAATGAAAGCGTCGTGTGACGGTGGCTTTGAAACTGAGGAAAAGCGTTCTGTCTCTTGAGTGATTTCAGACTTCTGCTGCGATGTAAATGAGATATGTACTCTTCTGGGATTTTACGCTACGTAGACCGGCAGTCCTGTGCCGACTTTTGGGACAACCTATCAGTCCAATCTTCAAGAACCGACTCCTTCTTGGACTACTTGACCCTTAAAGATGGAACCAATAAGTCGTCCAGAAAAGTCGGTAGGGAATTGCCATTTTACGTTGCTTAAAATTCAAGAAATATGTAGATATTCTTCTGTTCCCTGTGCTAGAGGGCTGGAGCAAGGTTGTGTGATGCCGTCACTTCGTCTTCTTTGGTACATAAATATATAAATAAAATCTCTCTTTTTGTTTTTCTTCCCTGAGTGAGGTTCATCATGGTATTTATCAGACTCATTAGTAAATAGTTCCTTAAGATACGCTCTAGTTGTTTCTTCTTCCAACTCTTATTTAAGCCTTATTGCCATCCAAAGTTATTTGCCTTAAGAACCTAGTAAACAGTAACTGTGGGTGAATATAAATGAATCAACTTTATCCACACAACGGGTTGTTTTTATGGAAAAAGCAAATTTCGTCAACGTGCTCAGGAAGTCCGCTTCATTAACTTGCCCTGAACCATCCTAGTCAAACACAGTTTCTCACATATCGTTTCGAAGTATCTATTTTTGTACCATATAATTGACATGAAAACGAGGAAGAGGACGTAAGCAGCTACTGGATGGCCTTAAAGAAAGGAGGGGTTATAACAATTGAAAGAGGAAACAGTAGATCCCACTCTGTGGGAGAAATCTCTCTTTGGAAGAGGATATGGAACTGTCGTAAGACAGAAAGGAGAATGAATGAATACACGAAATAATGAATTTATGAACGAATGCATTCTGCATACGTATGAATAAAAGAACTACATCTGGACTCTATGGATTTAACATCAGAATGAGTATTACTGATGTACGTGAATAAGTGAACGACATGAATTGTGTAAAAGCATTTAGACTATTTTACAAATACACTGTTACGAACATATTTTTTCCATTATCAGTAACTGTACACGTGCTACGTGTCCAGCCCCTTCATCCTTCACCCTTCAGTCACTCTTACGTTACTACAAATTATGAACAGTGAAAGTCATTCCAACTTTTTTAATTCTTCGTTACGGGAATTCTGAATCTCTTTTAAAGAACTGCACTGAAAAGTGTACATCCAGCTCTAGACAAGTGCAGGCCTAGGTTACTAGAAAGATATTTTCTCGGCATAAACGTTTTGTTACCCGTCCTTTCCCCCCTTACAAACAGGAATGTTCTTCACAGTGTGGACAATGTTGAGATTTATACAAAAGGTTGTGACACTGTCTTCTTGTACCTAAATCAGAATTTCAAGTTTCATTTGTATGCGGAAATTAACCTGCCTCCAAATGTGCAAGAATGTGGCGCTATTGGCTGCCATGACATTGGAACTATAAGCTACAGTACACTTGGTGACAGTTTATAAATTAGTTAGGTGTCCCCTTTGTTGTACCAACCGCGATTAAAAGTCACGTGAGGCCTGTGGTGTACAACAGCTGTATCTTTAATCTCTAAACTGCTCTTCAGGCTAATAAAGAAGATAACAAAACTATTTTGTTCCCTAAAGTTCGAGGAGCATCTGCTGCAGTATCAGCTCATTATCGCGGAGCTTTCCAGTAGCCAGCTAATGGCCACGTACTACACGTGTTACAGTCTCAGAGATTAGCCACCCTCTAAATGTATGCAAATTAGAGCACACAGAGGCCGAGAATATCAGATATTGTGTCTTTTTGCTGGAAATTTTTGATATGGTCAGGTGGTAGTAATTATCGAAATATGTTGGCGGATTTTATCTCTATATTATTACAGTTGGATCATACTGTTTGGGACCAAAATTTGTGTCCGTTTGTGCTTTCATGTGCCCAGTACAAGAACAGTTTGAATAAAATGTAAATAGAGTGATGTTAGACTGTTCGTTGTAGAGATATTGAAGTAATACAAGCATGTTCCAAACAAATCTGCACGGTTGGTAAAGTGAACCGATTTCTTTTCAGTACTTTTGAATGTGCTGAATATTGACAGAATAACGGATTTTGCTGACCGTGCATCTCAGTATAATCTTACTAATTAACCAACTTAATGCACAAATTCTTGTTTTATAATAAGTTTATTATAAGCCTCTACATGTTTCGAGCACTATGTGCTCATCATCAGGAGGTCAAATTTGTATTATGCAGCATCTGGTATCATCACACTCACTTGTTTCAGTATGATGATACCAGATGCTGTATAATGCAATTTTGACCTCCTCATGATGAGCACATAGTGCTCGAAAAATATAGAGGCATATAATAAACTTATTATGAAACAAGAATTTGTCCATTAAGTTGGTTAAATACTAAGAGAATAACGGATGTTAGTAGGGAAGAAGGGACGTCCAGGATCAGATGATTCAATTGCGATTGAAATGATCCTGACCCAGTCGATTGTGATAAGACAGCGGTAACTAATTGTGTTCGGGTTGAGTGTCATTGGGCACTTTTGTAGGGAAATGAGAATCAAGGGCATAGTTGTACTCATTCTGCTGGGTAGTTCAGATGTTTTGGAAGAGCAATGACGGACAGACAGACACACAGGTAGACAGCATTTTATCCGAAACGATTTAGAGATTAATATTTTAAATTCACACTACTTTTATTTGAAAATGGGATGACTGAATATGTTTAATTTTTTACGACGTTACATTAGCTGCTGAGATTACAAGGAAATTACTGTTTGAGCTTAGAGGAATTAAGGACGAGCGAAAAATACCTGCCTTTTTTAATGGAAGTAAAGTTCCGGGTGCTTAAATGTCTTGTGATTACTCGGTAAAACTACGATGCATTTTGGAATAGTATCTTGCAACGGGCCACGTCTGCTGCATAACCAGTTTTTTTACAATCATATATAACTTTATGATTATCTTAATTTCATAGAAGGTTTTAAAACGGTAAAAAGTTTTGAACTATAGTAAGATAGTATGGAAGAATAGTACTGAGATAAATTTTAAGGTAATGTTCAGGCTTTTCAGATTGAGATAACTGGAAAATTATCGAAGCGTAAAGGAAATAAACTGGCTTCTCCTGAATGTGGAGCAGAAGTTTGAGAGAATGCACAGTATTTTGAAAATAAGCCCATTATTTTTCAGCAGGGGTAGAACTGAACAGTTTGACTTGTGTGTGTGTGGCGTGTTGCATCTATTTGAGGGGGTGGGGTGGGGGGTGTTGGCAAGAAGACAGGAGTTATGAATAGATTTTCTCATGTCGGGGAGATTCAATAGAAAATTTTCCATTCGACGCTCGCTGTTCATCCGGTCCAGTCGCCTAGGGCTAAGCCCGTAAGAAGCGATACACGTGTGCTATAGAGATGAGAGGCGTAAAATTCTTAGAACAGAATAGAATAAATAAAATAAAATGGAGAACTTCGTTGTCTACCAGTAAACCTATCGTACAAGCTGTTGCATCTCAGCGACTGACTGAGCAATTAGGGTAAATGGATTTCCAAGTTAGAAGTCCCAAATTTAATTGGTAGTACAGAACATAAGTTAGAATCTAACTTCCTGTTCCATAGATCTCTAGTCCTACGTGGCCATTACTGTTATTACTGCGAAGCAACGTGCTTTCTGTTATCCATAAAATTCCAACTAAATGCACTTGTATATAACCAACATGTATTTTATTAATATGCAGGTTACCTTGTGCTACTGGCTAAGAAATAAACGGTATTAGAGGTATGGTTGGGGTAGGCAGTGGCGCAGTTAGTCGAGTCACTGCACTACAAGCCGGTAAATCGCGGATTCAATTCCGATGGTGTCATTGGAATTTGTCATTGGCATAATCCGCACTATGGCCCCGGGGTTGACTCAGCCTCTAACAGAAACGAGTACCAGGAATATTTCCTGGCGGTAAAGGCGGCCGGTGCCTAGGGTTGACAACCTTACCACCTTCATCTGCCGATTGTTTTGAAATCTGGGAACCTCAACCTCCTGGAACCTTCGGGGCCTTTCCACGTCTGTTATGGGATTGCTTTATCTTTTACAGGTATGACTGACAGATTAACATAAATGCAAATGAATGTGGAATAACGCAAGACAATTACAATCTCAAGGAAGTTATTTCTAGCACAGAGTGTGACAAATTAAAAAAAAACGGAGATTATGGAATGCACCAAATGTTTGGGTAGCATAATAACAAATGCTGCATGTTGCACACGTGAAATTAAGAAACTAGTAGTCAACAAGAAGAAAATTTTCACCAAAATTTCACTTAAATTTAAGTAAGAAACTAGCTGAATGCTATATTTGGAGCAGAGGTTTTTTATGGTGCTGAAAATTAGACACTTCGGAAAGTAGATCAGAAATACCTGAAAAGTTCTGAAGTTTCCTGGAGAAGGTTGGAGATCATTTGGGCCCATCACGTGAGATGTGAAGAAGTATTACACGGAGTTAAGAACAAAAGAAATATCCTACTTACACTAAACAGATAAGAAGGCTAAATGGATTGTCGCACCATACGTAAAAAGTGATTTCTAAAACACATTACTGAAGGAAAGATAGAAGCGACGGAAAGACGAGGAAGAAGACGTAAGAAATTACCGAACCGCATAAGGAAAACGGGGGATTCTGGAAATTGAAAGAGGAAGCACTAAATAGTAATCCATGAAGAACTCGCTCTGGAAGAAACTATAAATCTTTCTCAAGACACACTGCTCAATGTGTAAATATGTTATCTCATAGTATATACTTCCCTATATTTTTCGGCTTATGTAGGCCATCTTCAGGGAGAATCGAGCACAGGAGAAAGATGTATATAAATATATATGTAAAAATATAATTACAAATATATTTATATTTATCAGATAGTAAAATCTAAATGTAACATATTACAGCATGTTATCAGCATTTTAAATTATTTATAATGTTGGAAAGTGATGGTTTTATACTTATTGTCATTAAGAATTAATTTTTAATAATTATAAATATAGATACACCGTCCACCAATATTAAAAATAATAAACAGTTTAATATATGATAAAACGGTAACACTTGATACATGTGTGTTTCACATATTTGTTAACTTATATTATTTATGGTTTTCCTCTGTGCTTGATTCTTCCTGAAGATGGCATACGTAAGCCGAAACATGTAGAAGAGTGTATAGAGTGAGGTAATAAAATATACGATTATTAAAATTCCGTGACAAACTCTGAGGTATTCAGGAGTTTGAGGCTCCCAGATTTCAAGACAGTCGGCACATGAATTTGGTGAATTTTGAGCCCCAGGCAACGGCCGCCTTTATCTCCCAGGAAATATTCCTGGTACTTATTTCTGTTTGAGACGGAGTCGAACGCAGGGCCATACTGTGGCCGGTAGGAATGTGTTCAATGAAAAATTCCAAATCTAACCCTCGACCTTCCAGCTTTTAACACTGCGCCTCAACCAAGTGCGCCACCGCGTACTCCCGGTCATACTATAAACGTTTTTTAAATTGTGTACATATTAGAGAGAATAATATTAATTTTTATATGTTTAATGCAAGGAGTATGAATAATATTATGTTCTTTCGGTTGTTATTTATGTATATTTTCTATATAAGTGTACTGTTCAAATAAAATATCGAATTTTATGATATTCGTTGCGATATATTTCATTTTTTTTTTTAATTTCAAACAATAGTTTAAATGTAGTGCGTAATTATGCTTACATATATTTGTTTCGCAAATTTCATATGCCTGGCTCTAATAGTTTAATAGTTAAAACCATAAGTTTGGAAGAAAAATGAATGTGTCGCACGGCCACCATGTTGTGATTTTATATTACGCAATGTTTTCTAGAATTTATGGATGCAATTTGCACGTAGGTGACACCATGATAGACGTGTGCTTATTTCGTAAATGGCTACGTACGTGTTTATGCTAAGTGTCTGATATTTTCGTGCGATTTATAACCAACACTGGTTTCGCTGAAGGGATTTTAGTAAAAAAATTTCAGTGTGAAACATCACGAGGGGGAGCTAAATTTCCTTATGTGGCCATACTGACAGAGAAGCAGACCGTTGCTAATATTCGCTTTTCGTACACATGGGTGTAAGCGACTAAAATAAAATCATAATATCTTGATTATATGAATTATTGTATATTCAGCAAATGTGCTACAAACAACATTTCATAAGGAAAAACACTTTAAATTGTAATATCCTGATTATATTAATTATATTGTATTCAGTAAATGTGCTACAAACAATAATTCAGAAGGAAAAAACGCTTTAAATTGTAATATCC
>Ga0123357_10013483_pt1 | contig 10614 bp, 5 predicted proteins | sample TergutEmb28metaG_FD_89873 | JGI IMG/M metagenome (GOLD analysis project Ga0123357, IMG submission 89873) | Embiratermes neotenicus P4 segment gut microbial communities from Petit-Saut dam, French Guiana - Emb289 P4 | ecosystem: Host-associated > Arthropoda: Insects > Digestive system > Gut ...
CGCCAGCAGCCCAGCACCGCAAAATCCCTGAACCGCCCCCTCCCCGTCTAGATACAAGGGTGATCGGTAGCGGGTGGGGGGGGGGGGGGGGGGGTGCGCGGGAATTTGGTACGCTACCACCGGTTAAATGTTCACTGAGAAAACACGCAATGAAGAAAGAGAGAAGACTGAAGTTTTATCCACTGCGTCTTGCAGAAAATAAATCACGCCATTCATGAATGCAGTCATCCTTGTGCTCACTCATCTTCACACGATACGCCCTCTCCTGTAACCGAGTGCCGCATTCAAACCACATTCGATGGGCGGGTTGAGTTAGTAAGATTTTGAGTAGTCGTATAAATCCTACGCAATCGTCTGTCCTCACAGTGAAGGCAGCATGTTCCTTCGAAACACCGGAAACGTAACCTATGACCTCAGCATGAATTTGTATTTTCGTGAAAACGTCAAATATCATATATTTTGAGTTCTTAGATGGACTTCAAATTCACGAATAAATGAAACAGTCGTAATGTTGAACAGACTAATGATTCAACAACGATCATTTTAATATTATATTTCGTCTTCGCCTTCCCTGTTTTCAGCACTTCGTTATGTGTTAATCGGGTCTAGGTAGTGCCACACGTACTCTAATAGAAACTATTCAGAAAAGCTAGAAGCATTTAGGGGGCTAAGTGTAAAGAACACACGTGGAAATTCAACTTACTGCGGTAAGGATTACATGTTTTAATAATACACGAAAACGACTCAGAAGGCCTTTGAAGAGACTATTAGACAAGTCGAAACAGGCCTGTCAAGGCCTAACTCCTGACGGATGATGATGATGATGAATCGTGTTAAATGCTATATTAATCTCATTTGTTAGTTTGTGCGCTGTAGCGAACAACCAGCACATTTCAATAGAATTTAATCCCATTCATCACTCAACGAAATTAATGTTGCGGTTTAAAATGCATGGGCCACACCTCAGTACCCTCTTAAGCCCCACCGCTCTGTACCCGGGGCTAAAGGAACGCGAGATAAACCGCTCCTGTCCACAAATCCTCGAGGAGGTCTATAATAAGTGCAGCTTTACATCGTCACTTGTATCCCTTCATGGAGTAGTGGACAGACAGGGGAGCAATTGTTTTGTGCGCGAAGCTAGGTACTTTAGACGGATGTTATCAGCTCTTAATGAGCATTTACTGCATAAACGGGGCGTTGTGTTCTATACCGTAACAAAGACGTACTCAGAATGCATGTGGAATTTAATGTAGTCTCACGGTAACCAGACATAATAAGATATTATTCCCGCCAACTTGTTTTGAATTGTTGCCACTGAACCTCCTGTAACCTTGAGAACTTCCAAGAAATGCAATCTTCATTATTTTATTGACTTTCAAATTTTATAAACAAATTTACTGATTAGTCGTCTGTATTGTCCAAACCCTGTACCTTGGTCTCTTCCTTTTGTTGAGCCTAACATTATATCACATTTCTCGTTTGACGGTAAGGCGAAAACTTTGTAGGAGCAAACATGTGTAACTTGAATTGAGGCATCACGAAGTGCTTGGACACGTATTACGATATTAATAGTGTACGCCAGCACAACTGTTTTTATTACACAAGGTTATTAAATAGGCTACATGTTTCGACTGTTGAACAGTCATCTTCAGGCCTATTCTTTACAGGTTAGTCACAGGATGCTGTGCACGCCTTGAGATCCCATTGTGTTTACATCAGTAAAATACTTAAGCCAGATCATTTGTCTAGGAAAGTAAACGTGCGAAATATGTAACTAATTGGGTAAAATACATTTAAAACTACACTATTTTTAAAAGAGTTTTAAATGTATTTTAACCAATTAGTTACACATTTCGCATGTTTACTTTCCTAGACAAATGATCTGGCTTAAATATTTTACTGATGTAAACACAGTGGGACCCCAATGTGTGCAGAGCATCCTGTGACTTAGCCTGTAAAGAATAGGTCTGAAGATGGCTGTTTAATAGTCGAAAAATGTAGCCTATGTAATTACCTTGTGTAATAAAAACAGTTGTGCTGACGTACACTATTAATATCATAAAACATACGTCAGTCCATCCTCCTCACATTTCCTCCTTCTTAGGTCCCAATATCTCCATCGGCACTATCTTCTGGAATACCAACAACCTCTGATCTCCGTGAATGTGAAGTAGCAAGGATCATACCCATACAAAAAAAGGGAAAATTTTAGCTCTGTATAAATAATCTTCATCAATATTAGTTCGTGAATTTTCTGATTAATACAACACTATAAATGAGCAATCGTTGACAGTGTTGTGTTAATTGGAAAACTAATGATCTAACACTGATTAAACAAATACAAGGGGATGATGTTACCCAAATAAATAATATTCATGTTGTTAGATATCAGAAGAGAAGACAAAATATGCTGTACCGAATGTCAGTGGCCATTCCTGGAATGTAATGTGCTGTGCTCTTAATTTCTTCAAGCATGCAATTTTGGTTCGCTAATGTCGTACCCAGGTATATGAACTTCGGTAGTTTTTCGATTTATCAGCAATCTTCATGTTGCGCTCTTCGTATGCATTCTGTCCATTATACATTTACTTCTAGACCAACTTCCTCACTGGCAAGTAATAATTCTTATTTCGTATTCTTTACACCGTTGATATCTTCGCCCAGTAAGTTAACAACAGTGCCTCCAGAGAAGAAATAAACCTGTTCATAATTCTGCTCTGTAAACGTATTTCAACGTAACTACCTAGAAGTCTAAGGAGATTGGAAGTAAAGGTAAAGTTGTCCCTGTCCCCACCATTAAAATACATTGAAGAATGGTGGTACAGCTCCACCGTTTCTTAACGTCAGCACTAGTTTGGATCGTGATTGGTCAATTTCACGCGCCGATCGGATTATCGCCGGGGAAAAACGCTCCCTTTATGCATTGTATATGAGGCTGAATGGAACCCAGTGCTGGTCTGGCGCTTGCCTTTGTTGGAAATGAATCACGATTCGTTGGTTTTTCAGCTTTTAACCTTTTCACTGTATCGACTGAGCTATCCCATCTCCATAAGGAGACTGCATGATAAAATTAATTAAAATGGGCCTATGGAAGTATGTTGTGAAGGTCTCAAGAACAGAAAATGCTCAAGCACCACGTCGCTGAAAGAAGCATCTCTAAATCTTACACACACTCACAAACACTCACACACACTCTTACACACACACTCACAAACACACTCACACACACTCACAAACATACTCACACACACAATCTTACATACACTCACAAACACAATCTCACACACTCACACTCACTCACACACCTTTACACACACACACACACTCACAAACACGATTGAGTCCACTTGCTTCATCGCTGCTGGATCCAATTACTCGTACGTATCTGAACAGAACATGTGCTATTAATTAGAACAAGTTTCACGATTCGCAGTAATTTGACAAGCAGTGAAGCTATTATTTTATGACCAGAGTGTTTAGATTTTATTGCTAGTGGTATCTTGAAACCCTAGTTATTTTAAAAAAACCAATTTGTTTCATAGATCCACTAACCAATTATACCAGCAGCAATAATGGTGCTCCCTCCGTAAGCAAATCCTTGTTTTATAATTACATTTTTTTGTTTCGTGGGAAAGCACTATTCGCATTTTGCTTGCAGAGAAGTAGAACGGTGTAATCGTGTACTCGCTCTAAATTAGCCGCTGGAAGTTGCCTGTTAGTTTGTTACTGTTGAAATTTGTTGAGATTAAGCGGCATAGAACTTGGCGAATTCTCCTCTTGGGACGAAAATCTTCAGGTGTAGCTCTGAGTGCAGAACATAAATTACAATTGTTTAAAAACAACCGTGCACAGCAAGTGTTCCGAATTAAGATGACTGAAGCAACAAGCAAAACTGTGTAAATCAGGGGGGGTCACTTTTAGGATACTAAACCCGAGGAAATGTAATTTGTTGGAAGAAGGAAAGGGAAATACTGGAATGGTCTTAAGATGAATATTAGACAGATAAGACGTAAGGATCGGAGGTGAACAGAACTAACGTCAGAGGCGAACTGACAACATTTGCGGCACTGAACCTTAGAGTTCTCATACCAGAAAGTCCATCCTTTACACTGAAAACTCCAAATTAAATTCGTGTCGTGCAATTTATGTTAAGAGGTCTAAGGCGTAGCTCTGCAGCCGCTCCCTTGCTGGGATTGCGGGTTCGAAACCCGCCGGGGCTTGAATGTCTGACTGTTGTGAGTGTTGTGTGTTGTCAGGTAGATGTCTCTGCAACGAGCTGATCTCTCGACCGGACGAGTCTTACCGACTGTGGTGCGTCGTTGTGTGTGATCTAGAAACCTCATGAGTGGGGAAGTCATGACCCGCGTTGGGCCGCAGCGCTAAAAGAAATAATTATGTAAAGAAGCTGCAGTAAATCAGGACGTAGAGAGTAAAAAATGTGGATAACATGGAATGATGGGTTGGGAATAAGGTGGAAAGGAGCGATTGTGGCCTATTTAAAGACATTATCTCGGTATTTGTCCGGAAGAAACGAAGAAACCCGTAAAATACCTCAGTCAGGACAGTTGGTATCCCCGGCCACCATTCCAGCCGGGTAAAAGTTAAAGTGATCCCGTTGCAGGCCCGGTGTGGCCCAGAGGGTGGTTAAAGGTATAGCTCTGCTCTTCCATGACCGAGGCACTAGAAGGGGATGAGTGGTGAGCAGCACGCCCTGGCCGCACTTTACCCCCGGGAAAGAACCGGTACCCATTTTACAGTAGGATGGGTGGGCCCCAGAGCCGGTCTGGAAGGGCGGAAAATCTCGTCCTCACCGGGATTCGATCCCGGACCGTCCAGCCCGTAGTCAGTCGCTATACCGACTGAGTTACAAATATTCCAGCCGTAAGCATTTCGAATACAAGTTAGAAACAGGACGTTCAATCAGAATATGAGTTTACAACACCAATATTTTGGTGTCTTCGTCTACATTTGTAGGAGGAACAGTTCATGTTTAATTGTACTGCTGTCGCACTCTTTTTCTGCGTTTGCCCCTCCAGGTGAGGTTATTCATCAGATCGTGGCACGAGCTTTCATATTCCACGCTGACATAAGTCCGCGTTCTACGTTTGTTACCAACCGTCGTGTCGCAACTGTGTCCACTTCGTCATCGTCTAAAAATCTATGGCCGACAAGATTTTGCTTCAGTGTTGAGAACATGATAAAAGCTGGGCGACGATTTCCACTGATGTAATCACAATTATTGTACGTTCTCTAGTTACAAAATTATACACCACTAAAACTCATTTTCTGACTGACCCTCGTATTACCGCTTCAACAAAATTGCTCCATACAATTTTGCGATTTAACACAGTGTGTTTTGAGCCGCAAACACGTACACGTTCCTGCCAGTGATTAAACGCAGGTGCAATAGTTTGCGTAATGACTCAGATCACGAATGTTAGGAACAGGAGACAAGAAGTTCAATGGCATCACGTACTTAATATATAGTTTCTAACAACAAAACTTGCTTTTAAATATACGTTCTCCCAAGTGACATTCACCTGTGGCCTTGACCTCTCAGATTTCAGTAAGAGAAGAGAAATACGGGTGGTCACCGGAGCGCGTCGACTACATGTGCACTTGGGATAAAATATAAATTATGTGCATGGAGACAACAGCAGCAGCTTTAAAAAAACAGCCTTCAAACTCTACACAATGGATGTTTACAAACTGATTGACAACTTATTTGGAAAAATAGCAGCACGCCTTCAAATGTCACTGCTTGCCAATACACGGCACATGCTGCGGGTTCCAAATGATTAAGAGATTTGTAGTTAGACTGTTATTATGGGAAAATACTGTAAATGAAGACGGGATAGAATGAAGATAGGGATTAAAACAGAAATAAAGACGGAAAGAAAAAATAAAAACAGACAGGAGAAAAACAAAGAAAGAGAGAACGATATCAAGAAGGAAAAATGGAATGAAAAAATAGTTCACTTTATTACTATATATTACCGTCAACACAACTACAATCGAATATAATGCTAATGCAACACGTTTCGACTTATAACAGTCATCTTCAGGCTAAGCTAAGAACCGTTAATGCTTTACAGGGTGGTTGCGCGCATTTGGGACCCCATGGGATCCAAAATGCGCGCAACCACAATGACTGTTGTAAGTCGAAACATGTTGCATTAGCTTTATATTCTATTGTAGTTGTGTTGACGATAATATATAGTAACAAAGTGAATATATAGATACACAACGGGATGACTTCATTCGAAGAAATAGTTGTTTGCCAGCAACGGAAATATACAAGAGGAAACAAGAGGAAGAAAGTAAGAGAGGAAAAAGTAAGAAATGGTGGAAGGCAAGAAAATCGGAAGCCATAAAGAAGGATGGAAAGGAAGGAAGGCAGAAAAAGGTAAGAAAAATATTTTCGCAACTCCCATCGAAGGAAGGGTAATACTGAAATCGCAATCTAAAGAGAATGATTCTATTGTCGCTTCTCCAAAAGCGGATTAAGTTGCTGTCGTTGAACATGGCCTTATACACGTAATCCGTTTTACATACCTCCATGCACATGGCTATTCTCCGAACAATATTAATCAAATTATATTGCCTATTCGGACATATGGGGGACATGAACGGCTAAAGCGGTAAACGAGGTAAGTACGTGTATACAACGTCAACGCAGCCAATATCTGAGCCAAGATTCGAACCCGTGACCCCCTGAACATGAAACACGAGTATATTCCACTTTAATATCACTTTTTATAATGATATGCGTTATTCAGTATTACGCATATTATTCTTTGTACTCCCTTGAGCGGTCCCGCACCGAAGGAACACAGTCCACGAGAGAATGAAGTAATTTTCATGTGTCTTGCAGTAATTTAGATGGGCAATTTGCGGTAGTCCTGTGTAGGTGCAAATAAGGCAAACAAATCATAACCCTCGCATCAAAATTCTAGGCTATTTATCTCTCCGCACACACATTTTGTTGTGTCTCTATTAAGCGCGGATCACGAGGCGTGGGCAGACTGAGGCGTAATGAGTGGAGACGGCGTGTTTAGCCGCAGTGCAGTAAAGTGTAAAAGGCTCGGTCTGAAACATCACGAAATGGGCAGATCTGAATGCTGTTGAATAAATAAACACATTACATTCGTATGCAAGGCCAAGCATGAAAGGATCCTTACTGTGACTTTGATTTGAGGAATTTTTGGTCCTTTTCAGTCCCTCCATGCAAATGGCGGTATTTTACCTCAAGTTAAGTGACCCTACATCCTTCCCAATACATTCAAGACATTTGTACATCCTGAAGGACGGTGCACTGTTATGGTTAATTGGTCAACTATGATGCTGCATATTCGGAGCTCCAGAATTCTTATACTGACCAGGAGTTCGGCTGTCCTGACCGACGTCTTGGGTCGCTTTCTGGGGAGAACACGATCACGACGTCTTTAACCATTTACACACCGAGTTAAATTTGGAGCTCACCATATTCTCCACGTTAGCAGGATAAGGGTTAAGAAAGCCATCCGGCCACATTGTGAATTACCAAAACACTGGTGTTGAATAAGGCTTCCTTCACAAATTTGCCATGTAATTACCGATTCTTATATTTATTCCACTAGTTTTGGCAGTTAGTGTATGTTAGATAAGGTAAAGTATTGATTCCCAAAATATGCTCTCACCTATAATTGCGGGCATTCTGCCACTGAAATTGAATGATGACTGTCTTTGCGAACTTCGGAAGGAAACAAGAAGTTTTGGATGAAAGTTTTTTCTATTTCCTATTTTCTTTTTCGCAGTCTCATACATAAAAGCCGTTCGGCCGGCTCGTAATGCAATATAACAAAATATTTTCCACTAGCAATACTGTCCCTAGTCTCAGTGAAGAGATAAGACAACAAATTACATTGACAGTCCGCAGACACCACCGCTACGTCCAGGTGCCCGAACTGAAAGTCTGCCAGTGTTTGGTCTAATGTACAGTACATATTTCGGAGCCAGAAAAGAAAATAACTGCCAGGTATAAAATTCTGCATGTACAGATACATACACTTGACATCTCCGATCTGACAAAAGTCTGTTGTACAATTCCAAATATTATCGGACTTACCGTGATCAACCGATGTGTAACACAGATGGCTGGTCACATCGCAATGTGATCAGTTCCGGGATTTGCCCTAACATCCACTGATTTTATTGCCACAAATCCCAAATCTGCTTTCTTCCTGCACTTTATAAAGGTAGCGTAAGGTGCTGAATAATCGATGTCACTACCTGAAAATTGTCATGGATACATCAATGTTATCTATTGGAATTATTAATTAATAAATTTAGTTATATATTTATTTATTTATTCATTCAATCAATTCAATTCACTTATTCACTTATTGAAGCTATACGTAGCTCAAAATATGCCATCAAATAGAATGAATATGTGGAATAATTATTTGGAAAGAATGATGTAATGTAAGCTACTTTTCCAACGAATGCCTGGAGGCAGTTGGAGAGCCAAGACATGTTAGGACAGCCGGCCTCAGTGCCGAGATGAGAATCAAAGATATCCCGAATACGAAATAGGTGTGTCACCCACTCAACCATGAGCTTCGGTGTGAAATGTGTATGTATATTCTTTATTATTCAGTTCCCAGAACATATTATCTGATATCTTTCCTCTCAACTTCTTGGAGTTCTCAGTAGATTACAAAGTATAATTAATTTTGCATACCGAGATAGCATAACTAGAGCATATTATAATAAAAGTAAGCATGAATTCTTATAATTGGATAATTCCAGTGTTTGGTCGCAGCAAAAAATACTCCATGGGATCATTTCAATTGTATACTCCTCGCACTACTTTCTTTGTGTTCCTTCATTTCCCGTATCCTTAGTGTAATGGTGCCCGTCCTATGCATACAATAGACGTGACGACACGACATGACAAGTGAAACACATTAACCTCATCTGTGCCAAGCTTATTTCACAGATACGCTTCCTATTTTGTGCAACCTACGCACGAGTATAAAGTCAAACTTCGATGTAATAGTTATGAGATGACAAAATAGTGAAAATTGTCAGCAGACAGACTGAATGTATTCCATGAACATCAGTTATTTTGGGGAAGAATACAGTAGTACATACTAAATGTGGCAATAAGTTCTGTAGCTCACATTTTGGGAATGGTTCTAGTTTCTAATATGTTCCATATACGTGCATTAAAGGAATATTCACACTTATGTAGTTAACCATAAAATTGTTAAAATATGATTTAATATATATCATTGATCACTTACTGTTAAAGCACATTTTACCAGTGATCATTTACTGGTTTACTACATAAGGTTCAAAACCAGTGAGTTTTATCTCCCCATCAATAAAAGAACAGATTCCAGGGCTTTTCTGCTTCACGTACGTAATTTTGGATCATCGGTCACTAAGTCAGGGTCACTGCAAATAATCATAGGTGTTAAGGTTACCAACATAGATAATAATACATGCAATCTGTAACCAAGGTTAGGCCTGTGGTCTTGGTCTGTAACAATCCACCATTCCTTAATCTTTTAAAGACGAAGCCTAATCTGCTTTATATAAGGCATCAGTCCGTACCGCGCTGTAAACACTTTCCGCCACGGGTATAAAAACCAATCAGTTAATGACGTATAAAGCAAAGGTCGCTGCCTGTTCTCAGATCCGTACAAAACACTTAACAGAAAGCGAGCACCATGTAGAATTTTTGAAATTTAAATCTGGTGGTACGTAAAGAACCGCTAGGCTCTAAAGGGGTAATCTGTCGAATACAGCTAGGCTGTAGGTTAGAGCAGGCCTGCTCAACGTTTTATGTAGTACAGGCAACATCGGCAAAATTTGGTCTTCATGCAGCCAACACGAAAGTCAATACATAGAATGAAAAATGAGTAAGTGTACGCATAATCAAACCAGACAGGCAGTATACGTGTAACGTAACATCGAGGCACGTTCATACGACCATTGTTGCGGTGGAAAAGCAATAAGTATTACGTAATTCTGAATGTGTATCAGTAGCCCTACGTATTCAACACGCAAAGCGTATGCGCCATATTGTGATCTGTGGTGTGTCCGGCTGTACTGTATTTTTCCACGTCATCTCATAAACGGCACGATTTTCTAAGAAACGTTACTAAAAATAAAATATGCATATCAATTTTCTCTGTAAGTTTTGTGTGAAACATTTCTCATTCTAAGGAGAACTGAGCGAGGTATGATCAGAAATGTACGTTTGCTTTACGTGAAGCAACAGTTATTCTCGTCTTCAAGAAAGCTTATGATTCAGTTAGGAGGGAGGTCTTATGAAAGATTCTCATTGAGTTTGGTATCCCTAGGAAACTTGCAAGGTTAATAAAGATGAGTTTGACTGAAACATGTAGCAGAGTCCGGGTGGGCAAGAATGTGACTGACAGGTTCCCTATTAGGAATGCTTTGAAACAAGGAGACGCTCTATCACCAATGCTTTTTAACTTTGCTTTAGAATACGCCATTAGGGGGGTTCAGGTAAACCAGGATGGCTTGAAACTAAATGGTACACATCAGCTTCTGGCTTATGCCGATGATGTTAATATACTGGGAGGAAGCATACATACTCTA
>Ga0123357_10013484_pt1 | contig 10614 bp, 9 predicted proteins | sample TergutEmb28metaG_FD_89873 | JGI IMG/M metagenome (GOLD analysis project Ga0123357, IMG submission 89873) | Embiratermes neotenicus P4 segment gut microbial communities from Petit-Saut dam, French Guiana - Emb289 P4 | ecosystem: Host-associated > Arthropoda: Insects > Digestive system > Gut ...
CACACCACTAGAAGCGTTCCACTTGATGCTCGGACACGAAGTCACCATCGGCGGACACCCCGTTGAATTACCCGCTACACTTGCACCCTTAGCACAACGTTGCATTGACCGCTAGAAACCGCCCGCGATTTCGCGTCACTTGACGCCGCTTCGACGACGGGACGCCAGAACTGGGCCGTCGAGGCGGAGCTTTCTGGCCTGCCTCCGTCAGTGGCTCGGCGTTGGCGAACAGCCAATCAGAAGCCCTCGGGATTTTGCGGGACGTAGGGGTTTTCCAGTAGGTCCAACTCATCAGCGGTCAAGGTGATCTTCAGCGACGCTATCGCGTCCGTCAGATGCTGCTGCTTGGTGACGCCGACGATCGGGGCCGTCACCGCCGGGTGGCTGCGCACCCAGGCCAGCGCCACCTGCGCCATCGTCACGCCGCGCACCTTGGCGATGGACGCCACAGCATCGACGATCGCCTTATCGGCGTCCACCTGCTGCTGGTACAAGTCCGAACCGAACTGATCGCTCGCCGTGCGCGAGGTCGTCGTCCCCCAAGGGCGGGTGACGTACCCACGCGCCAACGGGCTCCACGGGATGACGCCGACGCCCTGATCGAGGCAGAACGGCAACATTTCGCGCTCTTCCTCGCGCATCAGCAGGTTGTACTGGTCTTGCATCGAGATGAAGCGCGTCCATCCACCCAAGTCAGCGGTGTATTGCAGCTTGGCGAACTGCCAGGCAGACATCGACGATGCTCCAATGTAGCGGACCTTGCCAGCCCGTACGATGTCGTCCAACGCCTGCATCGTCTCGTCGACAGGGACGGTCGGATCGAAGCGGTGTATCTGGTAGAGGTCAATGTAATCCGTGCCCAAGCGCTGCAAGCTGGCGTCGATCGCCGTCATGATATGTGCCCTTGACAAGCCCATTCCGTGCGGGCCCGGGTACATCCGTCCGTTGACCTTCGATGCGATGACGACTTCCTCGCGCTTGGCCATGTCTTTTAGCGCCCGGCCGACGATCTCCTCGCTGCTGCCATCCGAGTAGACGTCCGCCGTGTCGAAGGTGTTGATGCCGGCCTCCAGCGCCTGCTCAATGAAGGGACGGCTCTGGTCCTCGGGCAGGCTCCAAGCATGGTTGCCCCGTCCCGGCTCGCCGAAACTCATGCACCCCAAAATGACGGCTGACACTCGCAGCCCACTGTTGCCAAGCTTGATGTACTCCATTACATTCTCCTTACATTTTCGGGGATTTCCGTGATGCAACCCATTTTGCTCCTAACCGCTACGTGACGAGTAGAATCGCCCTACCCACTCCGGAAAGTGAGATAGATGTGATACACAACGACGTGCTGGGGGCCATCGGCAACACACCCGTTATCAAACTGCGCCATATTGCCACCCAAGGCGCCGAAATCGTCGTCAAGTTCGAGGGCCTGAACGTCGGCGGCTCGATCAAGACGCGCACCGCCTTGGCCATGGTTGACGCCGCCATCAAGGACGGACGGATCGGCCCCAACACCATCATCTGCGAGCCGACCAGCGGTAACCAGGGCATCGGCTTGGCGCTGGTGGGTGCGGTGCGCGGCATCCCCGTGCGCATAATCATGCCCGACTGCGTTAGTGCCGAGCGCCGCCAGTTGATCCAGGCCTACGGCGCTGAACTGGTGCTGATCCATGACGAGGGCGACATCGGCGCCTGCATCCAAGAGTGCGTGCGCACCGCCTTGGCGATGGCCGCCGAAGATCCAAACGTTTTCGTCCCCCAGCAGTTCGAGAACCCGGCCAACCCGGCCATACACCACGACTCGACGGCCGCCGAACTGATCGAACAGGTCGGGCGGCCCATCGACGGTTTCTGCGCCGGTATCGGCACAGGCGGAACGATCACCGGCATCGGCCGCCGCCTGCGCGAAGCCAACCCGAACGTCAAGATCTGGGCCGTTGAGCCCGAAAACGCCGCCATTTTGACCGGTGGGCCCATCACGACGCATCTGCAAATGGGCATCGGGGACGGGTTAGTCCCAGGCAATCTCGACACGGACATCTACGACGAAGTCGCCGTCATCACCGATGCCGAAGCCATTGACATGGCCCAGCGCCTAGCCCGCGAAGAGGGCCTGCTGTGCGGCATTTCATCCGGCAGTAACGTCGTCGCTGCAGTCCGCCTGGCCGCTAAACTGGGCCCCGGCAAACTTGTGGCAACCCTGTTGCCCGACACCGGCGAGCGGTATTTCAGCACACCCTTGTACGGCTGACCTCTTCCACGGCTAAGCGGCGTGCTCCAGCCGGCCCCGAGCACACAGACGCCGTACTCGACGCATAGTCTGGGTGGCCACCAGGTTTGGGTAGGCGTCTCCGCCGTCGCCAGCTCGAACCGGCGTTCCGCCCGCCATGACCGCCGCTCCTTCGCTGCGCTCCGGACCGCCCGTTCCTGTTGGAATCAGGCCAATCACAGCCCGGCAGCACGGACCTTCTGCTCCCAGGCGCGGGTGGCGTCCCTCAGAGCTTGATCGGGGTCAGCCCCGGCTTGCACTGCCTCGACCACTAGCGCTAGCAGGCGCGCACCAAAATCGTCCGGCTGGGCGTCCCCCACGAGCTCCATCGCGGCGTCGACATGATTGTCGCGCAAGCGCGTCGCCACCTTGGCCGCCCGCGCCAGCGTAGGCAGGGCGTCGGCGATACCATCGAGCGCCGAATCGCGCTTCTTGGCCACTTTTTTGGCACCCTCCCAGGTCGCCATCATGTTGTCGTGCGTCGGTGCGGCGTCGTCGCCGAATACCCAAGGGTGACGCCCGATCAGCTTTGTGACAAGGGAGTCTGCGACGTCGTCGATGTCGAAGCGCCCCTCGCCCCGGGCGATTTCGGCGTGGAACACCACCTGCAGCAACACATCGCCCAGCTCTTCAACAAGGTCGGCGTCACAACCTGACTCAATGGCGTCGACAGTCTCAGCAGTCTCTTCGATGAGATGTTTCGCCAAGCTGCGGGGCGTCTGTTCCGCGTCCCAGGGGCAGTCCCGTCGCAACCGCGCCATCAAGGCGACGACGCGCGGCAAGGCGTCCCCGAGGTCAACGTCCGGACCTAGCGCACCGTCGGCCAGTGCCGCACGGTCGGGGTCAGGCATCATCCGTTGGCCGCCTGCGAAAGCGACCCGCTGCCGCTGATAGTCAGGCTACTGGGGTCCCAGGCGCCAAAGCGCGGGTTGACAACCACGCTGTGGGTTTGAACGGCGGCCAAGAACGGGTCGCTGCCCATTTGGAAAACCAACAACGCCTGCAGCGCCATGCCGACGGCCAGATTGGCGCAGGTGGGGTCCTTCAAGAAGTCGGGCGATAACCCGCCTATCTGACCGTTCTGGATCATCGAAGTCAGGTCAGCGTCGCTGGTTTGGGTGTTCTGCTCCTGGGCCATGGCACGGCTAACCTGGGCTACAACCATAGCGTCGACCACATTCGGTGCCGCCAATGTGGACGGTGCCTCGCCGAACGCCGCTGCGCAACCGTTGATCGTATCGTTGACTTGGGCCATGGTCGTGACGTTGCCGTCGACGGTAAACGCTGTCTGAGCGCGCACGCTGCAGCCGCTGAACGCCAACACCGACGCCGCCACCAATAGCACCGCCAAAACCCGCGCTGTGGGCTTCATCCGTGACTCCCTTCGTTGCACCCAGCCATCCTACCCGTCGCGGGCTGGACTTACACGGTGGGGACGTACCGGGTGACGGTCATATTGCTATCAGTCAAAGTGACGACGGCGAGCATACTGCCGTCCGGCGAGACGAAAGCGTCTCCTGACATCTGCCCGACCTGTTGCCCAGACGCCAGACTGAGCAGGGTCACTTGGTCGCCGTTTTCGTAGTCAGTCTTTGTCACAGCAACCAGGTTGCCGACGATCGATACCTCCAAGAGGCTGGTAAGCCCCCCGCCGACATCCTGCACCGGCACCACAGCTGACCACAGAACCTGCCCGGTGGTGTAATCCACGGCCTTCACCTGACCCGATCCGCCAGCCACTACTATCGTGTTTCCCGCGACCGCCGCATTGAGAAACTCGCCACCGGCACCGGCGTACCACTGTTGCAGTGGCATCACAGTTTGCCACAACGGCCCGCCGAGCACTCCCAACGTGCCGACGCCCCCTTGGTCAGTCTCGTTGTAACCAGTCTCGTAGTAAACGGGCACTGTCGGCCTCGTCACGTCAGGATCGACGGTTTGACCAGAGCCAAGGATTCCGCTGCCGTATGACAGCGTCGCCCCGTCCGCGTGGACGATGTTGATTTGACCGCCCCCAGGCAGCGACAACGGCCCAGCAGGCAGATTGTTCGCGGCGATGAAGGTATCGTCGCTGGTCGGAGCAATTACCGGACACGCATCGGCAGCGAATAGTGATTGGCCGTTGCGGATGTCAACAGCTATTGGCGTACCGGCGACGTCACCTTGCCATTCACCTCGATACCACAAGACGTTTCCAGTGATACCAAGCTTGTCGCCGCGGTCTTGCGCTTCCCCTGATGAGGCGGGGTCGGACCAATCGCAAGTTGGCGCAAACGTCTTGGTCCACGCCAGGCTCAATGAATCCATCGACACCCGGGCGACGTCCGTTCCGCTTGTATGGTTATCTGGGTCGGTGGTCTCCGTGTATCCGAGGAGGATCAGTGCATTATCCGCGACCCAAATACTGACCCAAGTGACGCTCCAACCGTCCTGCACAGATACTGCGCCAGCCAGGCTCGTACACTGCTGAGAGCCATCATTTCCATCGAACAGACAGACCTGCTGGTCCTGATCGGGAAGGTTTGTGACAATGCAAGGCCATTTCCCGTTGACCAACCCATTAGTGCATACGGCTGCGCCACGAGTTTCGAAATCGTGACTCCATTTGACCTGGCCGCTGGCAGGGTCGATTCCGACGATCGCTGTGCCATCGTCAACCACCCACACGTCGGGCGACATGGCGGCCATAGTGCCGTTGTAGCCCCAGTTCTCAGCTCCGGCCGTGAACTGCTGCTGCCATTGTTGCGTCACCCCATGTGTCCAGTCTTCCGTCGGGGTGGCCGTCGCCGACGGGCTACCTGGGACGCCCGACTTGTGCCGGACCACCAAAAACACGCCCACCCCGACGACCACAACCAAGGCGATCGCAAGCACCAGCGCAATGAGTCCGCCTTTATGCTTAGGTGCCGGTGCTAGCGGGGCGGGCGGCGCGATCTGACCCGGCGAAGCCGGTGGGGGCTGACGGACGAGCGCCGTCCCGTCGTTGACGCAAAACGACGCCGAATCAGGGTATGTGGCCCCACACTGTTGACATATCATCATGACGGAACTCCTTTTCCGACCCCCGGTGCACCTATACAGACTATGTCACCTTTTCGGCCGCGTCATCACCGCGCAGCGCTCAGTATCAACTCGCAGTCTTACGTCGCGGGGACGTAACGGGTGATGGTCATACCGGTCGAGGTCATGTCGACGACAGCCAGCGCATCGCCGCCGGGTGAGACGAAAGCGTATCCCGGCATTCGCTCGATCTGTTGCCCGTCTACCAAACTTAGCAACGTCACCTGATCGCTGTCTGTTGTAAAGGCAGCAATGTTGCCCACGATGGCCACCGACACATCAGATGAAGCAGCGGGCAGGGTGGCCGACCAGATTTCCTGACCTGACGTGCAGTCAACAGCGATGACCTGACCGTCCGCGCCGACGACCACCAATGTGTAACCGTTAGCCGCACCACGCAAATAGGTTGCACCACCAGCGGCCATCATCTGCTGGAGAGGCAGGCTCACCGGCCAGTCCTTTCCTCCAGCACCGAGCGTGGCTTGGTCATACATACCGCTATCTGGGTTAAGCCCACTAGGCGTGTAGTACACGGGCATCGTTGGCAACTGCCTGCTTTTGTATTCGATAGCACCACCCTGATTGACGATATTGATCTGACCACCGCCAGGCAATGTCATAGGACCGGCCGGAACATCTGGACCAGCCATAAACGTATCCGCATTCACCGGAAAGATACTGGCACACAAACCTAATGCGCTTTGAGCAAACAGGGGCCGACCATTCGTAATGTCGACAGCCAACGGAATTGGCCCAGTGTCGATGGGGCCGCCAGCCCAAAACACATTCCCCGTCACGCCTTCCGTGTTCTTCTGTGGAACAATCGGCTGAGACCAACCACCACTGCAGTCCGTAACATAGGACCTTGCCCACTCGACCTTTAATGACGGCAAAGACAATCGAGCCAAAGCACGGCCCGGCCAGTCACTCTGGTCCCCTCCGGCAGAACCACCAATGATCAACTCATTGTCTGCGAACCACAAACTCCCCCACCAAACTTCGCTATCAGACGGAATCGCCACTCCTGTCACATTCACACAAGTTTGCTCACCATCAATAGCGTTGATCAAGCACACGTCCTGCTGCGACGAGTTCACCTGGTCGGGTTCGAGGCACGCCCACTGACCGTTGAACAAAGTGTGCGTGCAGCCACCCCAGGATTCAGTATTGAAATCGATGCGCCAGAGTATTTCACCAGTGGACGCATTGACGCCAACAGCCGATTTGTCTTCCTCCACCAGCCAATAATCAGGCGACATAGCAATTACATCCTCGTCATAATTCCACAAAGCTGGCCCACTGTTGAACGTCTGCTGCCATTGCTGCGTCACCCCGCCCGCCCAGTTTGTGTTTGTCGGGGTACTGACCGGTGACGGGGTGACCGTCACCGTCACAGTGAGGGTCACTGTCGGGCTACCCAGGTCGTCCGACTTGTTCCGGGCCAGTAGAAACACACCCACCGCGATGACCACCACCAAAGTGATCGCCAAAACCAAGGCCAGCAGGCCACCACTGCGCTTAGGCGCCGGTGGCTGCGGCCAAATAGTCGGCGCTGAAAAACCGCCCACCGGTGGCGGAACCTGGCCTGGCCATGACACCGCAGGCTGACTGGCCACGGGTTGGCTGACCAGCGCCGTCCCGTCGTTGATGCAGAACGCCGCGTCGGAATATGTGGCCCCACACTGTGGACAAATCATCATGACGGAACTCCTTTTCCGGCCCCCTTGCGCTCCCGCCAGCTGTGTCAACACCGACGCCGAGCTACTTCAGAGTATGTCACCTTTTCGGTACTGCTGTAGTACCGACATCACGCATTGGACGGGTGCTGCTTTGCTAACTGGGGATATAGCGGGTGACGGTCGCACCGGCACCACCGGTCATAGTGACGACATAACATTTTCCTTGCTTTGTGATGTCGGGGTTCATTGGACGGGGACGTACCGACTGATTGTCGTCATTTGGTTGCCATTGCCATCGTCAGCCCACACCCTGACAGCCAACGAACTGCCGTCTGGCGCGGCGATGACATTGCCGGGAAATTGTCCCACCTGCTGCCCGGTTGCCAAGTTGAGCAGCGTCACTTCGTCGTTGTTGAACTGTGAGGTTGTGACGGCTACCACATTGCCAACTATCGTCGCTTGGATGTCCGAAGAATCGGACTCACCGGTCGGCACTGTGGCCGTCCAGATTAGCTGACCACTGGCGGTGTTGACGGCGACGACCTGACCATTCCCGCCGACGACTACCAGCGTGTCACCGCTGGCGGCGCCCCTCAAATAGGTGTAACCGGCGCCCGCCACCATCTGCTGCAGAGGCAACGTAATGGACCAGTCGGCACCATTGACTCCGAGCGTGGCAAGGGTATACATGCCGGTGTCAGCGCTGATACCGCTAGGGGTGAAGGTGACAGGTACGGTTGGCAGTTGTTCACTCGTGTATTGGATCCCACCGCCCGTGTTGACGATGTTGATTTGGCCGCCGCCGGGCAGCGCCATGGGCCCACCCCGCACATTAGGCGTGGTCAAAAAGGTGTCAGCGTCCAGCGGGGAAATCGGACCGCAACCGCCTTGGGAAGACGGTGGGAAAAGCGGCTCGCCGTTGCGGATGTCGACGGCCGCGGGCCCCAATGGATCACCGGAGACGGCGCTGACCCAAAGCACGTTGCCTGCCACCCCTTGGGTGTCTCTCTGCACAAGAGCGAGATCACTGGAGTCTGTCGGGCCGTAGCCACAGGACGTGTACGACTGTGCCCAATCGGCGCTTAATGACGGCAGCGACAACCGGGCGGCGGTGTGGTACGGCTCGGTCTGCCAGACGGAACCGCTGACGATCACCGCGTTGTCGGCAAACCAAACACCGTACCAGCTCGCCTCAGAACCGTCCTGCACGGTCAGCGCGCCCGCCAGGCTCGTGCAGCTTTGCGTGGTGCCGTCGGCGACGTTGATCAGGCAGACGGTGTTTTCAACGATGTGGTCGATTGCGGGATCGGGTTCGATGCAAGCCCATTGGCCATTGAACGCGGTGGCGGTGCAACCATTCCAATCATTGGCGTTGGCGTCAAGCTGCCAAATCGGCACTCCGGTGGACGGGTCGAGGCCGTAGATTGACGTTCCACCACTAACCATCCACACGTCTGGCGACGTAGCGACCACGTCGTCATACTGTTTCTGCCACTGTTGCGACACCCCGCGCGTCCAGTCTGTGGTGTTGGCCGGGCCGCTGGTCGAGGTGCTCGCCGACGTCACCGAGGTGCCAGGCGTCACCGTGGCGCCGCCGGTGTTCGTCTTGTTACGCAGCAGCAGGAACGCACCTACACCAACGACCACCACCAGCACGATCGCCAATATCAGCGCCAACAAGCCGTACGTGCGCTTCGGCGGTGCGACCGGCTGCTGCAGCGGCACAAGCGGTGTCGCGTCATTGGCGCAGAACGACACTCCAACGGGGTAGCTGGCCCCGCATCGTGGGCAAATCATCATGGCATCTCCTTCTACGGACCCCTGTGTGCCGCTCGCCCGGAAGACAGGCATCAAGCTACACCGAGTATGTCACCTTTTCGACCGTCACGTATGAGATGCCAAACATTGGCCTGTGCTAACTCGCCCATAACTGAACGAGCGTCTAGCGCACGTTCGGACGCAGGGCTCCACCGCGGATGTCAGATTTGATCAGCGGTGAAGCCTGGCACGCCATAGACCGGAGCAATCTCGGTATTCCACGTATCACAAAATGTGTCCTTCGCGTCACCAGCCGCAGTATTTGTGTCAATCACATTCTGCGGCATCGGCGAACACCCAGAACTCTGCTGCGCCTGGCCCCAGTTAACGAACGCCTCATCATTGTTGTAAGACGCCTGCAACGCCGCCTGTAACTGGGCCACCAGCTGGGCGCCATTGGGAATGTGGTCGACTGGCGCCGAGTTCAACGCCGTCAAAAGGTCTTGACGGTTCTGAGCCACCACCCGGATCTGCGCCACCGCACCCGACAGATTCTGACAATTGTTAACATCCTGACTGGGCGGACCCAAACTCGTCCGCGTCGCCGCCGACGAATTCAAAATACCCACCAAATACTGCACCTGCGCCTGCGCGGTAGCATCAGGCGCCGGAACGCCGTACGACCCTGTCCCCTGGCCGGCGCCACCCTCACCCGAACCGGAGAAATAGTTGCTGTCAACGCTGTGCTGGACGCTGTTGATCACCACCAACGCGGGCGAACGGTAGACGCACACCTGACCAGGCGGGCCGTTGCCGCAGTATCCTCCTCCGGTGGAGGTGCCAACAGTTGTGAGCTCCTTCTGTCCGGTACCGCCGTCGTTGTAGACCATGGATGCTGGCGCCCACGCAGATGTGCCACAAACCAGCAACCAACCACCGTCCCAAGTGGACAGCGATATCGGATATGTGCCAGACGGACAGCCTGGAATGTCCGTCGGCTGAGCGTTGAACGCAGCCGGCCCCGACGAAATCATCCAAGATTCGGATGCCACCAGGACTCCCACTTGACGCCCGGTTTTGATGGTGACGTATGCCCCGCCCAAATAGGCATTGAGGACATTCCCGTTACTGAACGTGATTGTGTAACCAGCGTCAGTCCAATCAATCTGGCGGGCCGTCCACCCCTGGGACGAGATGACGTCATACTTGCCGTTGCCGCTGCAAACCAGGACGGACCCATCGGCATACTTTGTCCAGGACACCGGCGTCATCCCCGACGGGCAGGCCGGCGCGTCAGCCGGCGGCGTTTGCCAAGACTCGCTGGACGGCACGTACCGGGTCACGGTAACGCCCGAGGTGGTCTGATTGACGACAGCGAGCATCGTGCCATCTGACGAAACCACGGCGCCGCCCGGCATCTGGGCAATCTGCTGGCCCGTGGCCAAACTGAGCAACGTCGTTTTGTCGCCGTTTTCTAGGCCGCTGGACGTGACCGCGACGACATTGCCCACGATTGACACGTACAGATTGCTGTACATGTCATAGCCGAAGTCGGTGATAGGCGCGTTGGCAGACCAGAGCGGTTTCCCAGTGGTGTAGTCGAAAGCCGCTATCTCGCCCGACCCGGCAGCAACAACCAAGATGTTGCCCGCCGCTGCACCTGCGAGGAAACACGGGCCCATGTCTATGCATGTTTGCAATGGCAGCGTCACACCCCATGCGGTGCCACCAACGCTGAGCGCACCATGCCCATCCATGGAAATAGGCAAAGACGGTAGCTGCCCATTCGCATATTCGATTGCACTACCAGAGTTCACAATTGTGATCTGCCCGCCTCCAGGCAGTGTCAGCGGA
>Ga0123357_10013486_pt1 | contig 10612 bp, 5 predicted proteins | sample TergutEmb28metaG_FD_89873 | JGI IMG/M metagenome (GOLD analysis project Ga0123357, IMG submission 89873) | Embiratermes neotenicus P4 segment gut microbial communities from Petit-Saut dam, French Guiana - Emb289 P4 | ecosystem: Host-associated > Arthropoda: Insects > Digestive system > Gut ...
ACCTCACGAGGCTGAGTGGACCCCGTTCCAGACCCACTACTACTTAGAAAATCTGGTAGCGCCGGGGATCGAACCCGGGACCTCTGTATCTGTAGCCAGAAACTCTGACCACTAGACCACAGATAATAACTGGATTAATACAATCAATCTATATTAGTGCACAGAACATTAAAAAAGCTAGAGAACTTACTGTCCACTATAAGTCAATTATAAATCTAAATACCAGAATATGTTTATCTTTGATTACCTTACACGTAAAGTATTAACAGGTAACCCCAAACTGATCGACAATCTGACCGTTTCGCCTGACACATCGACAGTGTCTAAGGCGAGCTGTGCTGACTAACCGACTGGACTGCAGTCTGGAAGCTGCTGGGCTGAAGAAGCATTTGATTGTCTGCGTGATATTATTGACGGAATGATTAGCGTCAAATGTCGCCACACATCTATTAGTTCGTACATATAAGTTTAGGGCCGCTAATAAAACTCGCCAGCCACTACACATTTTCGTCTCTCGGAACCGCTGACACCTCTTAGCGGAACCCTGGTGTTGCGCGGAAACCGGTTTGAGATAAATTTAATTAATCGAAAGCGCAGTGGTAAACGTACGTGCCGTTACCTTTAACCCTAAATAACACAAAAATGCTTCCAATGCAGTGTGTGTGTCCGTGTTCTGAGAATGTAAAGATAATATATTTTGCTGAGCAGGGTCTGCTTAAGGCATTTTTGTTTGCAATGTAGATTGAATAGGTTTTCTTGGATTTGAAAAATGACATTTACATCATATTTCCTCTATGGATAGTTAAAATAATTCTGATCTCTAGTACCGTATTTAATACATTTGTCCACATATTTTTGGATGTGGTGCCAACTTTGACAGTTTTCCACCAACAGTCATCTCATTGCAACACCTCTAATTAAGCTTGCTTTCTATCTTTAGGATCCAGAACTGAAGAATTTCGATAGCTTTGAACCCTTACGGCTCCATGATGTCACAAATTATAAACCTAGTACGTTGAAAATATTACATCAAGAAAGCTGTCTGGTGAAATATGTACATCAGAAGTTACATGCCAGTGAAAAAACGGAGATGTCAGTTTTCGTTGCAATAATATCGCCTGACGCCAAACGTACCTAAATCGTGAAATTCTTGTTTTTTTTTAATTTTCTTTAATTTGTAGCTAGGCCATACTTTATCACTCTTACGTATAGGCCTATAGGCCTATAGGACCTACCCTACGAATTCCAAACAACCAAGCTGCGGCAACTCATGCATTTCATAAAACCTGGAGATTTATTACCGTGTGCATAAAAGTCACATGACTTTATGGTGGGGTATGAGAATCAAATTTTCATCTCTCCCAAAATGTTCCTTCTCGGTTCATCTTAAAAATGCCGTACTTGTGTGTCCAGAGTGATGTTTGTTATGAAAGAGTAATTTTGATAAATAAGTGTGAGACGAACTTTCAGTATTAGAAAAATATTTGTGTGTTACCTCAACATTGTTTTCCGCATGGGCATACGTTTCGAATTATGACACGTTTTCTTAATGGACGTAAATGCGTAAACCAAATTTACCGAAGAAATATAGGCCTATGTAACAAAATGTATCACCGATGATAATTTAGTGTAGAAATGCTTTTGTCAGTTGCAACTAGCAAGATATCCTTTATGCTGCGTGTTTTAAAAGCAAACTGTTAGCTATAAGTATCCATTTTGGTTCTTAATATCCAGAGCACGTACAGGAAATGGTTTTTAAGGTTTTTATTGAATTTATATGCTTGAAAAATAGGCCCTGTCCTGCTGGGACGAAAATGCAGGGATACTTATAAGTCCTTACCTCAACCAGAAAGGAAATAAGCTATATTTCCCACATTTTATGGAACTTGGAGGTTCATTACCACATTCACAAAAGTCCACCACCTGTCCCTACCCTAGCCAAATCAATCCATTCCTCCGTCCATCACACTTTTGACAGGCGCAGCTTGTTTCCTTCCTGGTCGGACTAAGGAATTATCAGCACCCCGGTAATTGCTTCTGCTGTCGGAGAAGTCAGTCATTGTATCTACTTTTAACAAGCTCCTTTTTATTTTCAATTCACACCAATGTTTTCAAATACAAAATATTTATCCAACATTTCCTGTCACGGATATCTTAATATGTAGGAGAATACACTGGAGATCATCAATGTGAGCTTCGAAGCAACAAATCACCTACTAACATTGGGTTCTAAATCTGGCAAATACTTATAAAAAATTGCAAACAAATGGGGCCTGACTCAGGTAGATATTGGTAGGTGCAAATAAATTTTATGATTCATTGAGGAGGAAGGTTGTGTATAATATTATTTGGTGCAACCTAGTTTAATTAAAACGTGTTTGAATAAAATTTATAGTGAATTGTTGTTAAACACACGTTTCTCTGATACATTTGCAATTTGTCTGAAGATAGGAGACGTTTGTTGACTCTGCTGTATATCTCTGCTACATAATGTCATGATGGATTTTCAAGCGAAATATAAATTATAGAAGGTGAAGGAGAAAAGTCAGCTTCTAGCACATACTTCTGTGCTAATTGTATTAATTTATTAGATGTAAATGTAAACGAAGTAAAAAAATGAAGCAGCAGGTTTTAGCAATATTAGTCTATAGCTTAAACTTTGGTGTGCAGGTAAATAGAGAGAGATTTTAGTAAAAATAATATTGGAAGAAGGTACAACCTCATTGTATTCAATACAACCTTGAAAATATGAAATTATAAATATTTGGGAAGCACTTCCATTCTTGATAAAATTAGAAAGCCGATTAAATTAAGGAAATGCCTGAAATATTCTGCCCAGTATCTTTGTTTCTTGTACTAAAACCAAATAGAAGCACTAATTTCTCAAATTTTTTTTGGAACTTGCGAGCAGGATCAGGACGGACGTCCTGATCCTGTTCGCAAGCTGTCAGTAAACCTGTATGGTATATACCATTCCTGTGTGTACAGTGAAAAATTACTGATAATGGACAGAGGAACTTTCCGAAACATGACGGGTTTTATTCTAAAAATAAATTTGAGAAATTACTGCATCTAAGTGGTTTTATTATAAGAATTTATCACGATGCACGGTCACCTGTACGTCAAAAAAGTATTTTTGGTCTTTCGTTAGATATCCAAAATACAATAATTAAAATACGTATCCACTAATATAATGTTGCCTGTTATTTTATATGGGCTTGAAACTTTGTCTTTTCAATTGAGAAAATAATGTAGGTTGAGGCATTTCGAGAGCAGCAGCAGATGTAGACGAAGAAGTTTGAACCTAAGAGGGTGGAAGTGAGTGGAGAAGGGGAAAAATGCATAATGAAGAGCTTCATGGTTTATACTCCTCTCCAAATATTATTCGTGTGCTGAAAGGCAAGAATATTAAATTGGTAAGGGGTTGGGGGGGGGGGGGGTTGTTGTTACGTATGGGGGAGAGGTAAGGTACGCGGGTTGTTTCGGTTGAAAAACCTGAAGAAAATGAAGAATGGAATACCTATGCGTAGAAGGGCAGTTATATGAAAATGTGTCTTAGTAAAATACGACGAGGGCTCATGCACTGGTTTCATCTGGTCCAAGAGAGGAACAATAAGCAATAACACAGTAATGGAATCTTGGGTTGCATAAAATTAGAGAGTATCTTAACTCAGTGAAACACTGTTAGCTTTACAAGAAGGACTCTCTTCCATGCAGTTGTTTAGTTAGTTCCTTCTATCCACTTCGCCAACGCACCCACACGTACCTTTGTGCTACTTAGCCTAGATAGCCTACCATTAGTTTTATAATAAGTTTAGTATAGACATATAATGTACTGAGCCGTGAAATATTGAACTCTAATCCAATATGCCGTCGCTTGTACAGTACAGTAAATGTCCTTACCTACTCTTTTGCAAATGAATGTCAAGGACAGACTTCACTGTAAGAGTGATTCAGCCTTCAAAGGGTCTCACTTGAGAGCAGGAAGCAAACGATGCCGGTTGTTTGGTTACCAGTGACACAGACACTCTTTTAAAACTGTTACATAATTACAGGCCACATTAATGTTATGGGCTCGTATAAGCCCGTCTGTTGAGGGAGTGGGGAGATACTTTATGGGGATCTACCGTTGTGAATAAACATAGAGCCACAAACCTCCTGGCTTGGCTTTGAGTGTCGTTACTCAATTTATTGCGCGGACATAAAACGTATAGAAGTGGTTTTTAAATGTCTTGTTCATTTTTTTTTATTTTCACTTTTTCTTCTGTTTTACTTTCCATTAACCTTCCTATTATAGGCCTAAATGTCGCAGCAGACAGAAGAACTCTGGGAGACAGCAAGTCAAATTTCGTACTACTGTGCGTCTACAGTATAGTGACATATGCCTCAGAAGTATGGGTGCTGTAAGAAACCATAATTCAGAAATTGCTGGTCTTTGAGAGGAAAATATTTAAGAAGAACATTCGGGCCTACGAAAGAAAATCAAATATGGAGGATTGAAACTAACGAAGAATTAGATAAACTGATAAAACGTAAGTATATAGTTAATTATATTAAAGCTCAAAGACTAAGCTGGTTTGGTCACGTACAGAGAATTCCAGATACCAGAACATTCAAGAAGATATTTAAATGGAATCCTCTAACTAAAAGATCACAAGGAAGACCCAAATACCAATGGGAGGATAACCTCAAACAGGATATTTACCAAATGAAGGTTAAAAATTGGATAACCTGCGTCCAGGATCGAGGGAAATGGAAAGATGTCACTGAGAAGGCCATAAATTTTAACCATTAAAGGAAGTTCAGTGCCTGAAGAAGCAGAATAATAATACGTCTACAGTATGTTCTTAAATAAAACTCATATAATTACGTGTTTTTCAGAAAGTAGTACATCACAGCTAATACTAATACATATTTAAAAGACGTGTTAGATCATGAGCTTAAAATGCCCCGCGATAAGCCGATCCCTGTCGCTAAGGTATGGCACGTCCTCAGGGTGCGTAGAGGGAGACCGCAGCCAGGTATGGAGGGTAGCTGGAAGTGCTTTGAATAAGCAGTAGCGGTCAGCCAATAAGCGTGGGGCTTCGGGTTTTGTGATGATCAGGGTTTTAAAAACCCCTGGCTGTTGAAACGTAAGCATTTTGCGAATTGCTTTTCGTTTAAAAAACTCGATTTGCACCCAGTTCATTCAATGCACATTACACCCAAACACTGTACAAACGATAGTTTCCCACCCCGGCTACCGCAGGGTATGGCTAGGTGTTCCGCAACAAATAGTGTAATAAATAAACCTACAAATAAATAAATAAATTTGAAGTACCATTCAAAACTCCTAGTATCACTCAAAATATAGCGGAAAATTTTGTAATCTTTGAGCTTTATCAATACTCTGCACATATTCTTCCCGTTTTCATATGTTCCGATTCCTCGAGGATATAAAAAATCGTTTTAGGGGTTTGTTCATGAAAAAAAGTTGGGAAACACTGGTCTAAACCGTTTGAATTTCGCGTCATTGGACAGGAATTAGGTAGGTGAACGGAAATGACAAATTCTTTTTGCTGTCGTCAGCAACAAGAAGTGACTTTTGTACATGCTTGTCATTCTTGCTATACGTATAGCATCCAGTAATAACATTTCAGAAGACACCAGGTTTTCTGCAGCCATATAATTGGCGGTTCTTGTTTTAGTACAACTAGCTGTATGAGACGCTGAGAGATGGACAAACGGTGGAAGAGTGTGAACTGCCAGTGACTATTGTACTACAGTAAAGTGTCACTTTAAGTTCACTTCTGGATTACCACTATTTATTTGAATCATTTTCATCAATGTATCTCGGTAGGTGATCCTACTGGAAATATATTCTGTGTCTACACAATTTTGTCCCCAAGGATGAAGTCTTCTGACTATATTCCGAAAATAACAGGTGCAATACTGTCTGGGACGCAGTTTGATGTTATTCGAGGTTTCTCTCACTCTAAGTAGAAAATTTCCGGAATGATACATTAAACTGTGCTACTTCATTATATATATATATATATGTATACATATATCCCATTTCACAGAGAAGCTTACCTAGTATTCATTTACTTGACGCTGTAGGTCGATAATCCAGTTACTGACGTTGTTAGACGACATTTAAATATATATATATATATTTTTTTCCGTATAAGACATTTTACTCTTTCTATTCGGTGTAGTTGAGGTCTTTGCTCTTGTAGGACGTTGCGGAGCGTAGGTTGACAGTTTGTTGCTGACGTTTTAGGACAACATAACGGTCCCATCTTCAATGGTCAAGCGGTCCAATTTGGTCCTTATATGGTGTCCCAAAACGTCGGTACCTATCTACCGACCTAGGCAAGCAATAGGCGATCCCAGAAGAGAATATACTTCACATTTTTTCCTATTTCCCTCCATCCTTAATTGTTGATTGCTTACTTTGACTACTGCCGTATGTTTTCCTTCTTTTTCCTCTTTCCACGTTATCTTCCTTGTTTCGTTTCTCGCTCCCTGTTTCTCGTTCCTTCTTGTCTTCTCAATTACACATGTCACGAAGCGATTATCGATTTTATCATACTCGAATAGCGTTGGAGTCTCTTCGTTGGTATAGATCAAACAGGACACTCAGTACCCAATAATCCACCGTAGCTGAAATCTGACGACGGGACACTGGTGTTCATACAAGTTCAAAACCTTGCGTACAGAGTGAGCGGCTGTCGCAGTATTTGTTGCATGTACCTCGCATAATCGATTGACGCTGACTCCTGTCTACGCACGCGCGGTAGCAGACATTCTACATACGTCTCATCTCTAACGCCCGGGTTCATGTTAAATGTCTTTTGCGTGGACGTATTGTGGACAAATTTGTTCTCTAGCACGTTGCTCCCCGAGAATTAATAGTTTCACTCCCAGAAAAAAGTGATTGTTCCTGTGTACATCGTGAAAACTTGTAAGGGGATTAGAGGTATAAATCCAGCGAGTCTTAACCTCGGTACTAGATAAATATGAGTGGTCAGTTTCACGCACCGGCCGCTTTAACCTAGGAGACCCACCGAATAGGAAGCTGGGTGGACCCCAAATCGAGTCTGGACGTTTTGCAGAAGAGAAACATTTGTTACCCATGCCGGCAGTTACAACCAAGATCCTTCGGCATATATTCTATCCAACTCACTGCAATCTATTCAAAAATGTTGAAAAGGCTACTTCCCTTTCTTTCCTATAGCTGCTTGCGGGCGACTCACTTAGCCAGCTGAACTGATGTACGAAAATTACTTTTGCGTGGACCAGAGATATTCGTGATAAGCTCTTAGTTGCTTGGCATATTACGAAATTATGGTTTTTTACACAACTGGAAAATTTATTACTGTTTCCACAACATCCAACAAATGGACTCCGTCCGCATTCAGATACATTCAATCCCCATTTACATTATCTATTTATTTTAACATCTAGATTAAACTTTTACTCCCAGTTTAGCCTACATTTATCATGCAGGTTCTTTCCTTTTGTTTTTTCGGATCATTGCAACATTGTAATGGCAATTTAAAATGAGATTCTACAAGAAAGACGAATTCTTAGACATCCCATATGAGATTTTAAGCACGACCTCTAGTGTACTCATATTTCATACTAGGATTTACCGAATTAATAATTTGGATGATACAGCGCAATTCATTACTATGTGTAAATTTTATATTGTGTTCTGTATCAAATTTAATCCGAATTTGTGCTGCTTGTCACCAGTTAGGGAAGAACCAATTTTACCAGCTGTTATTTATAGCAATGTGGTTCTAATTCTGCTGCGGAAGGAGCACCAAATCTATATAACTCATACCGTCTTCAAGCTTACAGTAGCCTATACATCAAAACAGCAAACGAGTCCATCCCTCTCTCAGGTTTTTCATAGTACAAATGGAATTTGTGAGAGTGCATTGAATATTCTCCATGTTGCACATGTTCTTAAGCTAATTTCATGTCTAGAACTTACACAACAGTAGACTTCTAGGTCTGTATTTTATAAACTTCGTAATGAATACACGGCAGCAAAAGATATTTGTTCAGTAATTTCGATCGAACGGTAGAAGATGTCATTACGATCCTCCTCCCTTATTTACTCTCGTGGAAGTTATGCTCTAAAGTTTTGTAAATAAAAAATAGGTTTATGAACCAAAGCGAAAATATACGTATTTGCATGTAAAGACCGGGGATATGATTTGCTGTATGCTTTGAGTTTTACACTCAATGTTCCCCTAGCAGCCATTGGACAGTGACAGAAGGTAACAGGGAAAAATGAGTTATTTGTTTCTGCCGTAGAGATCTAGTTGCAATGGACTGACGTCAACAATTGAATGGGTATGCTTCTAGTGGAAAAGTAAACTGCATTAAACTTTTTTCCCAAACGATTTATTTGATGTGTCAGTTCCTCATACGAAGTAGTGTCATATATGGACACCATTCTCATGTTTGGCCAGTTTTGTTGCTCATTAATTGAGAAGGTACATCTTGAATATAATATAACAATACAGTCCAAGTTGAGATAGAATTGGTTCATGAAAACTATGAAATTCTCGAGAAAAGAAACTTTATATGTATCAAAATTTTCCCTCAGTACCTGTACATTGATCTGATTTTATATCCTGCCCAATTTTCACAAATATTTCCGTATTGAAATATTATAAAAGACAATTACTTTATTTTAAAAATCTTGTCAAAACGAATCAGTAAAACAGAATTCATTTTTTCTTTCTTGTAAACTCTGGTCTATAGAGTCTAATGCATACGGGAAGAGAAGTACCTCGTGTAATAATTGCCTGATTACACGGTAAAAGCCTACGTGCAGTTATGAAATTAAGACGGGAGTTGTCTTACGTAACGGTTGTCACACAATACATCACATATGACGAAACTGAAAGAGATTTGAAGTTTAATAGAAAAAAAATATGTTCAAATGAATAGGCTTAACAATTATTTGTGTCAGTGATTTTAATGTTGGCAAAAGTACTCACCCATACCACCCCCTTCCCTTAAAAATTATCCTTTCGTTTGGAAAATACCTAGATTTGCGGTTTGCATTTTGTGTATTTTTCGATTCACTGCTTTGTTGTAACCACCGTTAGAACCAACAACGTCGTACAATAAAAAGCAGTAACATCCTCATCCTAACCAAACATTTCATCAATGTAGAATGGCTTTTACCTGAAGACACAATATATCAGAGACGTTGAAATTTATAGAAATGTAACAGTAAGAATACCCTAGATCTGTTGTTATTAGTGAAAATGTAGACGACAAAACAGGCATATGACTGGTGGTTTAGAGAACGCATGTTATATTTTATAGCTTACACTTCTGTGGGTCTGGGTAAAACGTGTCATAATACTGAACGTTTTATAGGTTGAGAAAAGGAATTTCTACCAGGATAAAAAACATATTAAATTTATTTTGGGGGCTATAAATACTGTATGTACCCTATAGATGTGGCTTATTTAGTGTCGCTCTCAGTATCTGAATTATAAATATATAGTATTGAGGCTGTGGTAGATGAAATTAGTGGAATGATAGTCGAAGGAAAACACCTCAGTACGTACTGAATATCCTGTCCCAAAACCGTAACAAGTCATCCACAAACCCTGGATATAACGGGCCTTTATCTGAGTAAGTGGGTGGCTGATGAAATTGTGATTTGATGGTATATCAAACATCTGTATAAAATTAAGTCTGTTTGTTATACCAGATTTCACAAATATATATGCCTAAGACATAGAAATGTGGTATAGACAGCAGTTTGTTCAGGTGTTAAAACTGACGTTCATTATTGATCCTAATAGCTGAAAAGACCTTTTGAAAATTCAGCACGTATTCTCTTACGGACTTGCCTTATTATATTCCTTTTGTCTATTTCTTTGAAACCTTCCGCGTTTGGCATAAATGTGAAAGTATGCAGCCAACCCATAGATGCTGCTATGAATAAATATTACCGAATTTAAAAACGAATATTTTATCTTTATAATATTGTGTTAATGTATTTATTAAATTAAAAACTTGTAGTTGTCAGGCAGTGCATATAAGCAAGACTTAGTCTTTATCAAACACTAAACGAGTATAAATTCCTAGTCACATAATTGGTACTTATTGCATTATGTTATATATTGAACCTTAAGGTTGTTCATTTATGCGGCTCACATACATAGAGATTCACGACATGCTAGTATATTGTGCGAAATATCATTGTGTTTGACACCTCATGATGTTTATGGCAATAATGCTACCCCTTAAAACACTGATAACTACGACGACTGTGAAAAATGGGAAATGTCGAATGCGGTATTAATCTGTCATCAGATGTTTGTATCTTCTGTCGCTGCGTTCGCGATAGCGTGGTCTATGGAGCAACGAGATTGGGAAAGGAGATAAGCCAAAGATACTGCAGAAGTGCACATTCTGGTTATTGGCAGATCAGAATGAAAGTAACGTATCTTAGTTTTATTACTATTATTACTAATATCATTATCAGTAGTAGTAGTAGTAGTAGTAGTAGTAGTAGTAGTAGTAGTAGTAGTAGTAGTAGTAGTAGTAGTAGTAGTAGTAGTAGTAGTAGTAGTAGTAGTAGTAGTAG
>Ga0123357_10013487_pt1 | contig 10612 bp, 6 predicted proteins | sample TergutEmb28metaG_FD_89873 | JGI IMG/M metagenome (GOLD analysis project Ga0123357, IMG submission 89873) | Embiratermes neotenicus P4 segment gut microbial communities from Petit-Saut dam, French Guiana - Emb289 P4 | ecosystem: Host-associated > Arthropoda: Insects > Digestive system > Gut ...
GTTGTAACTTTAGCGAAGCACATGCTGAGAGCTCTCTGATGATGGTTTATGTAAACCGAAACAAGTTGGAGGAACTATTATAATTTTAAATGATTTTAAGTGTTTAACAATTGTATAATAATACGCAGCCACAATACCGATAACTTCAAATAACGATATGTAACCGAAGTCAGTGTTGTAACTTTATCGAAGCACATGCTGAGAGCTCTCTGATGATGGTTTATGTAAACCGAAACAAGTTGGAGGAACTATTATAATTTTAAATGATTTTAAGTGTTTAGCAATTGTATAATAATATGTGTGCATTAGTTGGACAAATAAAGGACTTAATACTATCAACATGCACGGTGCAACTATGAAGATTCCATAACAGCTAGTTCACGGGCACTGCAATAGTCACCTGTGAACAAATGTATGGACAGCCAGACAGGCAGGCAGGCATAGAGAAGATAGTGTGAGCAGTTTTGCTACTTTTCGTTGTGAACGCGCTAACCTTGAGAATATAATGACAATTTGCGACACATTTCTGAAACGACAGGCCCCTGCCGTCGATTAAACGATCACTTATCTTTACTTGCCTTGGCTATCACGAGTGAAGAACACAATGAGCAGCTGAATGAATGGCAGACACACTTTACTGCACCTACACTACTACCTTCCACAGATCTCACGTCGGTCCCCGCCATAAGGTATACGCCGATTACAGAGACTGCCACTACAGTTTTTCCCGAAATCCAAAATTCGCTGTTTTTTTTAACTGAGTTTCGTACACGTATGATAAAAGATGCGATATTATACAATTACCTTGCATAATTTATATACAGCTGTTCACAAGGGGAGTGGTCAGGCTCCCACACACAGGAATTTAAAGATTAAACACTTTACCTTGTTATATAAATGGGCCGCAATAGCTCAGTCGGTACAGCGACTCAATACGGACTTGACGGTCCAGGGATCGAATGCCAGTGGAGGGGGAAATTTTACGCGCCCGTCCCTGGGGACCACCCTGCCTTCTGTACAACTTGTATCGGGTTTCTTGTCTGGGGGGTAAAGCGGCCGGGGCATGGCGTTAACCACCTCCCCCCATCTAGCGCCAAGATTAAAGAAAGAGTAGAATTATAACTTTACTCCCCTTCTGGGCCTTCATGGCAGGTTCTAACGTGAACTTTACTTTTACTTTACCTACTTATATACATGACGTTTCTTAACACATTGGAAAATAAAGATTTGGTAATGACAAACTGCAGTTCTTAAACACATGCCACAAGAATATTACTGGTTCCGTTCAATTATCACCGTCCGCCAAACATTTTTGTTGTTACCTGACTGTAAAATCGTCCAACGAATGAAACTGCGCAGTACACCAACCCGCGCGCGGCGCACCTGGAGCACGAGGCTATGTTTAAAGGGGTACGACATAACTCAAGCATTCCAGACCTGTAACATGTGACTAAATTGCACATGCCTTTGTGATTCGCGAATTCCTGACAGCACATCTCATTTACGATCTTTCCTAAAGGAATCCTGAAGTTACATTTCGCACACGACTTTATGTAAAAGAACCATACCTTGGTCCCTTCAGGGACATGTAAGGTCAGTGAACGTTCGCAGTATTTGAATATTTTGACGAACATAATGGAACACTATTCATATGTAGCAGAGTCCTCTTAAGAAAATGACAGTCTACATGGTTAAGAAATGACTAATCCTTTACAGAATCTAAAAGTTCAGTGTACATTCCGAAAAATCCCGCCACTGGATCCTGTTGAGAGCCAGCTGAATCCACTTCACATACTTCTACCCTGCGCCTTTTAACACGAGACACCCTGCCATCCACACCCAGGTCACCCAAGTGGTTCCTTTACATCAGGATTTTCGACTGAAATTTTCTGTGCATTTCCAACTTCCTGAAGCGAAAACACCAGTTGGGAGAATAAAGCATACATGGAGAATAATATGTATGTAAGTACACCTTACAGAATGACATTAACACTTTAAACGCCATGTTAAATCCCATCTGCCAACTGTTGGCATTATTAGGAGCTCGCCATATATTCCACGTTAGCGGGCTACGGGTTAAGAGAGAGTTTGGTAGGACCTTTCTTGACTACAAGAGCACATGGCTCTCACGAGATACTCCGCACCATAAAGTTAGATAGGCAGATAATGATTACAAGGTCGGTAGCAACATAGAAGCGAGGAAGATAAAAGTGTCGGGAATGTGACTAAATGCAGTTTGGTAGATAGGTACCAACGTTTCGAAGCACGTACTGCCTCCAAATTCATGGCTGAAGCATGGAAGAAGTACGTGCTAACACAGCTGTTGATGGCGTTACAACTCAATCCTATTAATAACGCCACGGATATTTGTCGACCCACTGTGCAAAAGGAGTAGCAAGTAGTCACACGGCAAAATGTCAAAAATAATCCACACAGAGGACCAACCAATCCATTTCACGCTATCGCCCTTAAAAACCACATGCCGGGAATTTCAGGAGCACAATCATGGCAACAAGTCACACCGATCTGCTAATGGTGGAAATATCAGCCAATCGGCATTCAGTGCGTTGACACAGAAATAAATTCGGCAGAACCACTTCTGTCAGTCATTCGTCCTTGACCGCTCTCTTGCCATTAAGTTGACATTGCATGTTATTATTCTTTCCTCCCTAACAAACATCCAACTAACACCTCTCTCGCTCCGACAACGAACAGAATGGAATTGTCAGGTGATACACAGGTACCAGCCCAGTGCAACAGTGTCATCAGATGCGTTCAGAAATTCAGTGCACACCACTGTTTCAGATTCTCAATAATTCAGCTCACATGTTTGTCCACACAGAACATCCGTACTATTGTCACCTGGGACGCGAAAGCGATGGTGTTTAATAGCACAGGTCTAGCTAAAAACGCACATTTGCGCCCACTATTATTATTATTATTATTATTAGTAGTAGTAGTAGTAGTAGTAGTAGTAGTAGTAATCTCCTTTATGCAGGGTATTTACAATTATATACCTGAAACAAAGCATGTTGCTAAGGCAGCCATTGTATGGTTACCATTTATCGTGCATCTCATGTTATTTCCCATGTTAAATCTATTGTACTATTACATTAGTATTTCCCGAAGTATGCGTTCAGTGTCCAATATGGCTGTTTTCTGCGGTTCCTTAATTTCGTGCTTTGCCGGTGTGCGGTTCAGTTATTTTTCTGAATGATTTTGAGTTGGTTCCAGTTGCCCACATTATTTACGGTATCACTTCTGTTTTTTACACTGCACATGCGCTATATTTCTATTGTGAGGTCTTTATGTTTTAGAATCTTTTCGGCTTCTTTCTTGATCATCTTTCTGTCTCCTGAAATTGCAGCATATATTAATATGTAGGTTCCCTTTTCATTATCACGGACTATTATGTCCGGTTTATTGTTAGGAATGGTTCTGTCAGTTTGCACTTGTTGAATCCATAATATGGTTACCTTACCTTCACGACCTGTTTCTGCTAATTTTGGTACACAGTGATACAAGTGTTAATTTTCTAATTTTACCACCACTACTATTTCCTTGAAATTATTATTATTATTACTATTATTGTTCCTTTTTTCCTTTTCCAGGAAGCAAAGAACAGATGTTGGTAAATATTCCTTCCTAAATAGGACCATTAAAAGCTGGAACGAAATACCTGCAGGCTTACTAGCGTCTTTCCCTTGTAAACTAAATACTTTTAGAAAGAGAGTTAAGAATGCAGTTACAAGCAAGGGAATTCAAGTGAGGGTTGGGTGTAAATGAGTGAAGTGATGTGAAGTGCAGTGATGTGGAGTGAACTGACGCGATATATGCGGAGTGATTTTGTTTTGAAGTGAAGTGAAGTGAAGTAAAGTGAAGTGAAGTTACGTTGAAGTTCTTGGGGACAAAAGTACGAGTACAATGCACATTAGGGTGACCTTATACTGAGGTTCCTTGATTGTATTGTGACTGTTTTATTTGGTGTGTATCTTGTACTGTGGTTGTTTTAACTTGTTTTGCAGTACGTTATGTGTGTGTGTGTGTGTGTGTGTGTGTGTGTGTGTGTGTGTGTGCGTTCTGTAATGTCTGGGTGTGTGTATGTGTGGGTGTTTTGGTAATATGTGTACTTGCATTTACTGTGTTTTTGTATTGTTTCGTTCATGTATATTTATTCTTTTTATGCTTTTGTTTAATTTTGTAAGTTATGTATTTTTATTGAATGTTTATGTATTCTAATTGTTATGTATGTTCTGTTCTGTACATTCTGTTTCCATCGTGCCAACTGCCATTCTTCGGCTACCCTGACTGAGATTTTTCCATGCTTTTTCCTCAGTTGTAAGGCAAATGCCAGGGTACAACTCGCAAAGACGGGGCACAGCCGGCACTTTTCCCAAATTAACTGTGTTGTTCTGTGTATTGTTTATGTTTAAATGTGTACTGTACTACTGCCACCGGGTGTCAACCCAATTGCAGTTAACAAATATATCTATCTATATCTACACTGAACCAACGGTGATCCCCACCGTTCAGATTCCAAGTTACAGACTGCAGTACTTTCCGTATTATCTGTGACGTTCCAAGTATAGCTGTCTTTTGTAGTGAATCTGTTGAAAATTTTCCTGCCCTAAAACACGAAGAGTCAACACATGGAAGTGGAAGTATTTTTAAATTCATGGTGGCGGTAATTGGGGGGGCGGTAGTACCGTGAAAATGTATAGACATGATCCAAAATTCACGGTATTTTAGGGTATACTGCAACGCACAGCGTCCCCATAAACATTTAGCAAAAATCCCATGAACTAAAAAATATATAGACAGTAACACCGTGTGGACTACGCGGTATGTCCCAGTGTACATCTCGGCCCGGACACATATACCACCCTAAAGTTTTCGAGGTTTAACTTCACGCCTCCAAGCAGTGATGGGATAGTAATCCGAGTAGGCTAATATCCGGTGTGTTCCAAATCCTATTCTAATCACCAATCATCCTATTATTCGACGCTTCACACAAAAAGCGTCTTAAAATAAGCTAGAAAGTCACCCAATGTATGCTGCGGCGCAAAACGTACACTTCTGCAGTCTCTTTATTCACTCGACCGAAGATCGCAGTCTACTGGTAAGTGTAGTACCGACTAGATTACTTGCTGGTCTTCATAGCTGCAGTCGGTACGGCGTGGTCACTGCTAGGCACACCTCGGAACGGCCAGGGAGCGCTATACCTCTTTCCAAAAACATGCTCTTTTCCGTTGTCACCACCGTGCCAACAAGCAAGCAATTTCGTCACTACTGTAGCTACAGCTGCTACATAACAGAAATGTCCCGGGTTCAAATCCAGCCATGGGACTGGCTACCTTGCTTTTGCTCGCAGCTTTCCTCGAAAGAGATGCAAGTACTGTACATTAACAGGTCGCGAATTATTTTTTCCACATTACGAAGTGTTTTCCAATGTATCATTAACGCATCATACCATCATGCGACACTGAATAACGTAGGAACCTGAAACGTAATATTAAATGAGAACAGAATATTTACTAACAGCGTCCCTGTTTGTAAAGATTTACAACCCAAGGGCCAGAGAGCGACATATAAAACTGGCCCTGTTTAAGATGTACAGGCGTTAACAAGCAATCATTTCGCTGTCGTCGCCACGCTCGAAAATATCTTGGAGTGACATGACTGTAAATGGGGGCAGGAGAAACGTGGGGCATGAACGTGCCTTATGAAATCAGCATTAGCTGCAGCTGTATTATGAGACCCTGGATGTGCACACCGCTGAATGTGACACTACAGGCATTAGTGTGTGTAGTGCTTCAAATTGTCACTAACAGTGACGCAAAGCTAAATCTGGAATTGAATCTGCTTTGGATTTGGAAAGTCTCTGGCTCGAATACAGCTTCAGTTATTCCAGGTAAACGCTGGAATAGTGCCCGAACTTAGCCAAGGTCGATCTCTTCACATCCTTTCCAGATCTGAGTTCACCACTTTCGGACCTCACTATATTACGCAAGCTTTCATATTTCCACTTCCTTCAGCTCCTTTCTGATGTTACACTCCCAACGTCGTCCAAGTCTTCTCTTGAAGTTCTCCGACTAAACTGTGTATATATTTTCCTTCTCTCCATGCCTGTTACATCACCTGTCCATTTCAACATCACCTTTTATAATAGGGCTGCTCAATCTGTAGCTCACGGGCAACACGTTACCCGCGACACCGTGCTATTCTGCCTGCGGAGACACTCGAAATAAGAAAACGTCTTTTAACCTCTTCACTGGCAAAGGCGAGACAGAACGAAATGCGATTTGGAAATTACATAAGATGTACAAAAAATACGAAGATAAAATTACAATTACATGTTCCCAGAACACGGGCAAATTTTGCCGAAGTTAACCGCACTACAAAAAAGGTTGGGCAGACCTGCTTTTTAACAATAGAAGATAAATATAATGAATTCTGAAGTTCCCACTAAAGTCATTTTGTCTAGTACGCTGTTAGTTCCTTTCGCTTAGGTGCACATATTATCTCAACTTATTTTCCAGTACCTGCAAATTTCTTTTTTCTTCCCTGTCAGAGAACAAATACGCAACCACATCAAGTAATGGGTAACTTTCCATTTCCTTATATTTTAATCAAAATGCATCCCCCGGCCCAGGTGCTGAGCAACATGCCTATCTCATACTCAGAAATTTGAATTTTGAATAATATAACAAGATACGCAATGCACGTCGTTTAATGTTAACAATGTGGCGCGTTCGCATAATGTTAACACCTCCAAGACTATCCTAACACCCCGATATGACTCAAGGTGTAAATAGCACTGTTATGGCAATTTAATGTCACAGGCTACAAAGAAAGGTACTTTGGTCTTCATATAAAGTTCCAGAAATTTCTGTCCGATAGTAAGCAAAATTAGGCTTGCTCGACACACTGACGGAAGTCTACAATATCAAATTTCGAGTAAATCCGTCCAGGACCAGCCGAGCTGATACATACAGGCGGAAGGATGGACGAACTGACATGATGTATAAAAAAAAACAGTTCGTGCCACAAAAGAAAACACACTGCGACTTCCATTACAAAAACCATGGGTTAATTCTGTTTAGGGAAATAATCATCGTCTGTTCTGGGAATCATACACAACACACAAAACACGCTATGAACAATATGCAGAGTTTTGTAATTTCAAGCAAGTGGTCCAATACAACGACCACCGTATTTTCATGGTTTAATGCAATATTTGTAGCGCTGAACGGAACAGTAAACTTATGGATGGTTTATTTCGTGAATAAAACATTCATCTCTACTTGCCAGACTCATGTAAACAGTAGTGGACACCAAAGTACATAGTGAATCAATGAAGAGGCAGTCATGGAGAAGTTGGTAATATTCCACTCAATATTTGCTCCGCGGACACAATGCTTTACTCCCTCGGGCGGAAATGTATACTTGTTTCCCCTATGCCGGGTGAGGTGTTGTGTGTGTGTGTGTGTATGGAAAGTTTACATCAGAACTGTACCATTGGGGGAGTCCGAGGATGAGAGGCCGGGTTCGATTTTCCGATAAAACGAGTTGCAAGCACGCACATGGCTACTGTACTGTTGTATACTAGGAACAATAGACCGAGCAGTGAGTGCTGTTCCTAGTACATCACCATCACGCTATTCCGGTATATTCCTCAAATGACTGAACAATGAAACTCAACTAAATCATATATTAAAACTCGGTGTCTACCTCACAGAGAACAAGCACCATCCCTACTAAATGAGCAATCAGTCAATGATGTTTATTGTGAGGATCACAACAAACGAACGTCGCGTGGCAAAACGTAGCTCAAAAATGTAACACCAGATGGTGCATGTAGTTACCACAGCCATCTGAACGATCGTTCTGCTATTTTTTGAGTTGTATATTTTTTTCGCGTTCACAAAATTGCGAAAAGCAACTACTAGCTTAGTCATGTCCGTCCGTCCGTCCGCCCGCATGGAACAACTCGGTTCACATTGGACGGAAAATCTATCGAAAAAAATTCACGTTTCATGACAATCTGACAAGAATAAGGGGCACTTTACATGAAGACCTATAGTACAAAAAATTGCAGACGAAATCAAAATACACGTCTTTTGTTACTTTTTTCCCCCGAAAATAGTGCCGTTTATGAGACAATGTGGAACAATATTGTAGAGCCGCACAGACCACAGATGACAATATGGCGTATGCGCATTGCATGTTGGATAACTAAGGCTGCAAACACACACTCAGAACATGTACTACACTTATTGCATTTCTACTGCAACAATGGTCGTACGAACGCGCCTCAATGTTACGTTATACGTACATTGCTTGTCGTGTTCAATATCTCGTACACGGTCACCGACCGGCATAAGGTCATGTGAAACAGGGTTCAACTGGCTGCTTAAAAATGAAAGCCTGGCACACTGAAGACACTCCTCGGACAGTGTTACAGTTAAGTAATCGCACCTAATTAGTTTAGAAATTCAGAGGTACACAAACAATGACATAACAATTCGCAGTTCAATTCTTTACCTTTGACACTAACCACTCTTCACCTGCATTTCATGAAGCATGGTAACTTCACCCTCCATAGGGTGTACACTGTAATGACACTTTACGTTTATAGAATGATCCATTTTCGACACGTGTTTAATCGATTTCTATAATTCAGCTCAGATTATATGCACTAAAATAAGATTATTAGAGAATAAGTAATTCCAAACAATATGGAAAAAAAGATCGTGGCCTACTTTTATATTATATCCCGTAATTTACCTGAAGGACCAAATAAAACCACAAACAATCTCAGGGTAACCGGACTTTGGGTCCAAATTTGAACCCGGGACCTCAAGACTACATACTAGTACTAACTTGACCGTGACGCTCGGTAAATGTAAAGGTCTCCCAGTAACATATATGATGGCACAGAGTGGGAGTAGAGGAACAGACCTACTCATTCTCACCCTCGGTGCTATATGGCAGTGGGTGGTCTATGCCACGTCCCGGCCTCTTTACCCACGAGAAAGAGCCCCGATACGCAGGCTGGGTGGACGCCAGGTTCCGTCTCGACGTCTTCCAGTGATGGTGTTAATCTTTCCTTTTGAGCGAATTACTATATAATCTACAGCTTTCTTTCTAACACTAACATTTTGACCCCACACTTACTGCAGCCAGGTCAAGAACTTTCGGACTCAAAACCTGTGCTGCACTGCCGTTACTGCGTACATACAGTACTGACAACTGCAACACAGATAACTGCGTTCTAGAAACATGTGCATATAATTACTATTATGCAGCTTCGGTATGACACAGTGTTCATCTGTGAAGGCAAAAAATGGCGACGTCGCAATGTAGTGAAAGACTATAATCCAATAAAATTTTCACATTTTTCAAACATATATTATCACATCGTTCTCTGCTCATACCTTCAGTTACACAGGGCAAATTCGTTTATCTGGCTCGACTGGGTAGTAGATGTACCGATACATCGATTTTCCCGATATAAAGAGCAGTTTTAACGTCGACTATGGGCTATAAAAAGTAAACGTATTTACAAAACATTGCAAAAATAAACTATACAGCACGTTATTTATTGCCTCCCATAAAAATAAACATGTGAAATATTGCTCAGACAATGGATATTATCGGCAGAAAAGAGATAGTTGTATAACGCAATGGGAACTTCAGAGACATGTGCCGTAACAGCAAAGTTACAGCTACACGAAGTCCGAATAAATGAACTTGTACAATATTTCCACGAGATATACCGCTCTTTTTTCTTCAAGATTCAGGATCATCATTGAGGCAAATCAGCACGTTGTGTCCCTGCCTAACACAATATAATTTACGTAGTAATGTGTCCTTCCTGCAAACCGAATGCGCAGCTGCTATCTACAGATATGTACGTTTGATATACGTTAAGCGCTGTAGACTATTTTATTGCTCTAAGTTTTAGTAATATGGTGTCAGCTCCCTGATGATAGCAGTTAAGCCGAAACATGTAGCAGCTCATTAGGAGGGAAATACATAATAGCAGAACGGTGCATTTGTTCGCAGGCCTACTATAAGGATTTGTAAATCGTTTAAGATGCACGAAACAAACACTATGCAAGTGATAAATATGGGCCGTTCTCTGCCGTCTAACAGCGAATAACGACGAAATGTTGCAACATGTTCAAACATATCAACAGCGCGAGGATCACTGAATGTCACGTTTATTCGTCTTGGCAAAGCAATCACAGTAACTAGTTTAACCTAAACACTGGCCATTTTTTTTATATTTTGTATGCGTAAATGGTCCGGCGGTACTTGCAATATTAATTCCTTATAAACTTCTCAAAGGCGGCAAAATTCAAAATAAATTAGAATGATATCGAAGCAACTTTTCATACTTGGGCACTGTGGTGACCAGCATTGGTGGGGAAGATCGAAAAGTACGGATTCAGAAGATCAGTGCAGTTTCTAATTCAAATTCATCGAGTCTGGACAACTAGGTACATATCTATTGCAACATAGGTTGAAAATTGAGTAAGACAGACCAACTTGATGTCACTTGCTTTATTATTTCTTTATATAATGCTCAACGCGTTTCGGATGTTAA
>Ga0123357_10013488_pt1 | contig 10612 bp, 8 predicted proteins | sample TergutEmb28metaG_FD_89873 | JGI IMG/M metagenome (GOLD analysis project Ga0123357, IMG submission 89873) | Embiratermes neotenicus P4 segment gut microbial communities from Petit-Saut dam, French Guiana - Emb289 P4 | ecosystem: Host-associated > Arthropoda: Insects > Digestive system > Gut ...
AGCCGAGGTGTGCGCATCAGCGGTAGTAATGCTGGATACACCATGTTCCGAGGTAGTGTGAAGGGTACTGGCTACCCACTCCATTCGCCAGTTTCCCCTTCACTTCCCCTCCCGTGCGTCACCTTTTGCCCATCACATTTCCGCTGGACTCTGCCACATGTTTAAGGTTGCTGGAGGGAATGGAGGGATGACATGAAAACCTGTGTGTTGGGGTGAGATTCAAACTTCTAACACGTAATTGTACAGTAGTATTGGCCGCTACATCCTGATATTAGATAATAGTGCATAGTCTTTATGATCATTAATTAAAATGTCACCGTTTAAACACATTATATGGATACCATTCAGCACGTGTCTACATTTTGGCTACACGTATTTACATGTTATTTTGCAGTTCTCAGACTGAGCTGTTGTTAACAAAACGGTGTTCGTAATGGAGACAGGGTATGTTTGTTGAGTGGTAGAACTGAATTTTTACGTACTGTTTAGATGGACTCCAGACATCACAGTGTGACCTGGCCTTTCTCAGTACAGTGTTTTAGAATACGTTTTGCTTTACCTCCACTTATCTAAAATGCATCATGGTCTAGACTTTTTAGACACTGGACCATGACTCCCTCTAGTGTGGTCCGGTGGGCAGCATTACTGTTTTATATTTCGGATGTCCTGGGTTCACATCTCGGATCAAAGGGTGGCCGTCCTGTATTGAGTTCTTTTATATATCCTTCGTGACAGATGCAACGACAATATCTCGAGGCACGTCTGCTTCGTACCATATTCCTTTCAGTTCATTTTTCTTTATTCATCCCACTATTCGGTGCTGTATAGACTGAGCTACAAACAGTGTACTTATATAAAGTGTATAACATAAGTCAGTACACAAATCTGTGCTCTAGTGCATATGTGCAAGTAGATATCGCTGAGCTCTCCTCTCTTTGCGGTACAGATTGTATATTTGATATCTATACTTATGTTACCAACTTAAGATCAACGAAACGTATCTGTGATATAAAATGAAGTTACAGTAAGTGCCCTACTTTTGTGTCAGTGTTTTCAACAGACTAAAACATTTGACGTTTCATTAACTCTGTATATAGACAAACGTACTACGTGTGTATGTATATATTTCTTTTCCATTGAAAACTTCGACTAATTTTGAGTCCATTACGACGTTAAGTAAACATTTACTGTATTTGAAGAAGATAAGATGATGTTGCAGTACACTGGCAGCGTTCAGTATTAATGTGGTGTTTTACTATTCTGTTTCCTGGAAAATTTCTTTGGATTTGTACTGGATATTTACAACGATGTACAAAATGTGCGGCTTAAAGCAGAACCCGCTTATATCTGCATTGTTTCCTGGCGACCGATGGCGCCTCCCGCTCTACGGCTCGCAGTTCACCGTTAACTGCGCTTTGTAGAGCGGACATCGACTGTTGCAAAGCGACTGATGCCGCTAATACGCTCAGAAGTACGGAATTTCGCGTTAAAAAAACTTTCTGTGTTTGAAGTATATAACTTGTCCTTAGAACGTCTACAGGATGAACGAAAAATGCACGGCCAAACCTACAGAAGGCGTATCTCCACTACAGTACAAGAAAAAAACGTATGGACATAGGTCTTCTGAAGCGTGGTTTCCGAATTACGGGATCCGGAATATTAAAGAAAATCCAAAAATTGTTCACCTGGTGTCTCCATGCAGGTATTGCAGGAGACAGACTTCTGGGGTCCACATTTCTTCCAGCACGTCTAATTGAAACCCGTTTACCACAATTTCCTATGAAACGTCCTTCCAGAGCTGTTGCAAGATCTGGAGCTGCGGACTGGAATTCTTTTGTAATTCGTACATGATGGTTCTATACCACGTATTCTTCTCTCAGTTTAGGAATTCTTGAACAATGTGCTTCCGGGACAATGGATTTGGGGTGGGGGTGGACCGACAGTATGGCCTGCTCCTAACCCTGATTTAATTCCCTCGGATTTTTATTTCTGTGGACATCTAAACTCTACTGTTTGTGGTACAGCAGTCAGCGACGTCCAGGATTTACAACGGCGAATACAGAATGTATGTGAGACGATTCGTACTACACCTGGAATTCTGCAACGAGTCAGGCAGTCACTGTTCAGTGACTTGGCGTTGAAACTTAAGGTAGACATCTTGCAAATTTTCTGTATTCTTCAGGAAGTCGTAACTCGGAAACCATGCTTCAGAAAATCTATGTCCGTAAAACATTTTCTTTCTTATATTGTACCGTCGGTTCACCTTCTATGCGTTTGGCCGCGCATTTTCTTTTACCCCGTATTTCTCGGTGCACTGATATCATATTCATAATTGTCACAATGAACCGTAATCTGCGTAGGCTGTTTCGTCAATTTTGTATTATATTTGGACCGGGACAGGACCCTCTACGTACTGTCAGCCCAAGGACTGAACGGCCGGGGTTCGGTCCCCGTCAAGAGTACAAAGTTTCATTTTTACCATCTGCAGCGCACCCACTCTTACGTACAGTGAGTACCGGGAGCGATTTCCGCGGGTAAGAAGTGCAGTTTACGGTAGACAGTATTATTCGCTTATAGAGATACACGCTGTTCCGGCTAACACAATACTTTTTAATTTCCTTTTAATGCCATTGTTTAGATGGGAGTCTATCGTCATCAGACGTTCTCTGCAGATCATCAAACAACAAGATAAAATGTCACTTTTTGTTAAAAATAAATTAAAAAGTTCTGTGTTAGACCGAATGGTGTGTGTTTAGATATTTGATTTAACGCAGCGGTATGGATGCCATTAAATATATCGCCCACTGTCTGTTACATACAAGTATAATCTTCATGTGTGGCATCTCGTCGTGTTTTCTGAGGTGAATACTTTTTTTCACACCCAGTCGGCACAATTTTATTTGTTTACAGTAAAGGTCTACATATTTCGGCCTTTTTACCAAAGCCTAAACCACTGTAAAATACCATGTTAAGGTAAACACCTATTGCATTGTTTCAAATCCAATGTGGTAGCTGGAAAAAATCATTAAACAAACGAAGGGGAAAGACCTGTAAGCCTGAGGGCTAAAGAGCCTGAATGTTTGATGGGTATAGTGACTGGACTGCGGGCTTGATGGCTGAGGAACTTGGGTTTAGTCGTTGGCAGGTGAAAGTTATTCTTCTGTTGGCTGAAGCGCCTAGACCAGCTCTGGAGCCCATTGGGTTTCGGATCCATTCCGTACCAGACACATTTTCTCCGTGGGTAAAGCGGCCGGGTTGTAAAGCCGATAACTCGCCATCACACAGCGCTGAAGTTAATCTCTTGAGAGCGCGCAGTCATAGTTCCACTGCTTCATCGTTCTTTATGACTTTGGGCGTAATGCAGCATAGAAGCAGCCTTCGTATAGTGGAACAGTAGGCTTCTGTCCCGGTGGGGCTGGCGGTGATTTTATCAGGGTCATGCAGCTACTTTATCGATGGGGAAGAGCCTCCTGTACCTGTAGGAAGGAGGTATAGTGAACTTCACATTCAGTTTGGCTGCAGTAAGAGGTACAGCTGTCCCTGTCCACGCCATGAAGGCTTATAGGGTGAAATGGAGGTATAACTCCACCTATTCTTAACCTTGGCTCTAGACGAAGGTGAGTTGTCACTATTACGCCCCGGTATATTTACTCCCGGGAAGGAGCCCCGGTACCCATTTAATAAGAGGCTGCGTGGGCCAGAGGGCAGGTTTGAACGTTTTGGAGAACAGAAATTTTTCCTCTTACGGGGATTCGAACCCCGTGCATCCTAGCCCGTAGCCTAGTCACTGTACCGACTGTAGTGGGGAAGGGAATAATCCCTTGCCTCTGCCAGTAATCGATTCCCGGTTTTCCAGCTCGTAGCCCGTCACTTGTTGCGCCGTCTGGGTTAAAATAATGATTGCGACAAATAACGGAAAATTGAAAACTATTTGGGGATTAAATGAAATTGAATTTCGAAAATGGTTTTTAATTTCCCCGTACAGTTGAAACATCAGGGACGTTAATTGTTCTGATGAGTTGTGCTGCCGGCCTCTCATTCTCTACAAACACAAATTTGTCATTAGCTGAGCAACCGTTATGTTCGTTAGTGGACCTAACTACCGCATTAGTGTCATCTGAATTTTGCAAAAGTATATACAGATTGTGTACAGACTTCAGTAACAGCTTGGCAAGTAGTTTTTCAACGGTATTCATTACAGCGAAGATTATGAAACCCATGTCTGTGTTTTACACCCAGTTTGTCGCGTGAGCCACCAGTTGGCAGCGTGAGTGTCAACCATACTGTAGGGTTGCAGTGGTCCAGAGAAGGCATAGCGTGTGTTATGGCTTAACGAAATGAAATAAGCGCAGATTTCGCACAAACTACGGCAAAAAACTTCCCGCAAAAATACGACATATGTGGTACAGATCGTTTGTGGAGAGCGGTAGTTCGTGTCTTCAGCAGGAGTTGTTACCGAAGTTTGCAATCACCTGGTACTTTGTTGTTTAGTTAAACCAGTGGTATTAGTCAGCTGCACGCTATAACCTGCCTTTATGGATTATGCTTATGCTGTAGGCAGTTTTTTAATCTTCTTTATCTCAGATAGGTTTGTGGTGAAATAATATGTGCATTTCTCTTTGTCTGAGGTCCTGTGGGTAATTTCGTTGAATGTCTTCTCAATAAAGACGTTATTCTTTGTAGTTACTACCTTCTTAGCATTGCAGTTTATAGAAACGTAGGAATTCCGAACTTGTTCTGATATTCAGATGAAATAAATTGAATTTTATTTCACATAAATGATGATTACTGTTGCATAATACTGCGCACTTATGTTACGCCTAGGTCCGGTACGTGCTTGAGGGAAAGGCTGTTGATCTTCTGCCCTTGTTTATTTTTGCGAGTAGCAGTTTTAAATATAAACAGATTTTGTGGCCGTGGTCTCCAGGATACTGACCCAGTGGTCTTGAGACGCTTGTGAGTTTGCAAGCCTGACCTGTCGCAGTGTCCACGTACATAGATAGTTTAATTTGTTTGAATTGCTGTTGCTCTAAATCTGTTTTCGTATCCGATTTTTATTCCTTATTCTTTGGCCGATTGCCATTGTTCAGTTTCGATGTTTTATGGCCTCATTCCCCTTATTTATACATTTGTAATTAAAATCGCGCGTGGGCCTACTGTTTGTATGTTGCTTTTGTTAGTTTTGTATGGTCTTTTGTTTCAACAGTTATCTGATTGTGTGTTTTCACTGACTTACTGTGTTTGTGATGTTACGTCATTATTCCATCAGTACTCTGCTGTCTCTCTGTCGTGGCATGTGTCCAGTACGTTATGTTTCACACTTTCACGTCGAGGTAAATTCGGAGTGGAGGTAGAACTCCACGCGTTTTAACCTCGACACTAGATGGATGTGAGTGGTCTTCATGCACCTCTCGCTTTCCTGCCCGGGGAAGCTCAAGTACCCAGTGGATATGCCCCAAAGACGGTCTGCCAAAAGGGGAAAGAGATAATATTTTTCCCGTCCCGGGAATCTAAATCCCATTTCTCGGTAGTCCGACACGTAGTATGATCTTGGCCCTTAAATGGTGAAGTATATGAACCCCAGCATTCGGCTAGACGCAGAGTAACGGTTACTTAATTGCCCTCATCGGTTGCTTGTACGTGACGTCGTCTTCGAGGTTTTGATGCTCTACATGAACGGTTGTACATATTTCTGTACAGGCAGGTGCGACTTGTACATTGCTTTTTTTTTTCTTCTTTTTCTTTCTCCTTCGCAAAATTGCGAAAAGCGGCTATAGCGTCTGTCTGTCCATCCGCCCTCATAGAACAACTCGGCTCCCACTGGACGGATTTTTATTAATTTTTATATGTCAGTAGTTTTTCGAAAATTTGTTGAGAAAGTTCAAGTTTTCATATGAAGGCCTATGTACATTTATGTGTCGCTCATTTCTTATAACGAGCATTGCTTCGGGCAGATTGTGTAGAGGAAATCAAAACACACATTTTATGTTCATTTGCTTCCCCCCCCCCCCCCCCCCCCCCCCCCCCCCACCCCCCTCGAAAGTCATGCTTTTTTAAGAGATAATGTGGAAAAAATATGGTAGAACCGGACAGACCACAGATGGCAGTATAATAATACGGTGCATGCTGGATAACTAAGGCTGCCGACATGCACTCAGAATTTGTAATACTTATTGTTTCTCCACGGCAACAGTGGTTACGCGAACGCGTCTTAGTGTTACGAAACACATATATTACTGTCTTCAGTATTAATAAAACCCCAACCAGATGCAACAGTATGCAGATATTTATTTACTGCAAAATCATTCTACATGTTTCGGGTGTCACAGCACCCATCATCAGGAGTACTAACAACTGTAACCTCAGCCTCCGGTACAGGTCATAATACTGGTACAGCTACTTCCCTCCAATGTGGCCAAATCTGGTCACATTGGAGGGAAGTAGCACCAGTATTATGACCTGCACCGGAGGCTGAGGTTACAGTTGTTAGTACCCCTGATGACGGGTGCTGTGACACCCGAAACATGTAGAGTGATTTTGCAGTAAATAATTGTCTGCATACTGTTGCGTCTAGTTGGATTTTTATTAATATTGAATTATGATGCACGGAACTATGAGCTTAAAAAATATTACTGTCTTGTGTATATTTCACTTGGTGAACATATCTAAGCCTTTTCAGACTCAGGCAACAAGCTTTGGGTTTGACATAGGAGCGCCTGTAAAAGGGCCATGGACCCTTTGGTTCACTTTGCCTCACTTTTGACTTCGAAGTTGCGGGGGGGGGGTCTTTTCTTATTGCTGGCCGTAATGGTGTTGCGTGAGTGGAAGAAATGAGAAACGATTACAGATTTTTGGTTAGAAATGTGAAGGGAACTGACCACTTGGAAGATATTGATAATTTAAAATGTATATTAAAATGACAGGGGCTAGTGGTGATAAAATGGTTGAGTGTAATACTGGCTGCTGCTGTTGGTCGTATTATTGATTGTATTGTGGGTGGCCAGAGACTGGCCACACATGACGCTCTTAATCATATTGTTGGGTGTATTGTGGATTTACGCAGTATGGCCAAACTTTTTGACGCTATTCATATTGTTAGGCTTATTGTGGACGGCCAGAGGCCGACCAGACCGTCTGATGCTGTTGATCTTATTGTTGGGCCTCTGACTGGGTGACCAGAGGTTGACCAGACCGTCCGAAGCTGTTGATATTGTTGTTCGTTGCCTGGCCGAATGGCCAGAGACTGGTCAGACGGATACTGTCCTGTTGATCTTATGGCTGGGTGTCTGGCAGTATGGCCAGAAGCTGGTCGGGCTAGCTGCCGCTGTGCCTTCGGGTGAGTGGTGTGGGGAAATCGAAATCAGCTGGCTGGTTGGCTGGTTGGCCGGTAGGCGCTTTGCAGAGAGAATAATGGGAGCCGTGCTGTCTGATTGCTGTGGTCGTATTCCAGAATGGACACAATTCAGAGAGCGGGAGCACACAAAGAGAGATTCAGAGAAATAAAAAGCAGACAAAGGGAAGTTGCATAGTAGTCATTCAGTGAGCAAAAAGGAATTAGGAACAGACATGACAGAAATTAATTAAAAGTCGTAGAAAGAATATAGAAGGCGCTGACTAATACAGTTGTGATGTCTGACGTTTATATCCAGACATTATTTCTGAGTCCATTTCATTTTTTTGGTACGCAGTGGTTCTTTCTTATCTTGAATGCATCCATTGTGGTAATCTCTACGTGTTTTTTTTTTCTTGGACCGGCTAAGTGGACCAGACGTCTTCTTGAGAATCTGACAGTAACACAGCTAGTCAAATTTCCCGTCTTTTGTGGAATCTGAAAGTTCACTGCCATTTTTGCAAAAACTTGGGCCATATCCTGAACGACGTGAGTTCAGTTCAGCCATACCACCCAATTTGATATCTATTATAATATTATTCTCCCATCTACACTCATGTCTTCAAAGTGGCCTATTTACTACAGGTTTCTCTACCGCACTTTTGCGTGGTTTTCTGTCACATTTTCCGTGTATGGCACCCGCCACACATAAAGATTGCTGTTTAATATTATCGTCCCATTTTCATGGTATTCATATTGGACGTTTTACAGACATTTTCCTCACTAAAATTAAGTCAAAGTTTTTGTTTAAATGAAGCGATCCAAAATTCTATTTAGGTTGATGTGGATGAGTGGAGTTATTCCACCACCCCGTGTGTGTTCTTGGCGTTGTCAGTAAGCGCGCGCTTGGTCTGTGTGACTCGGTACTTGATTAAGTGCAAGGAGAACATATAATCCTGTACCGCCTGTCTATGACTAGATTTCGCGGTGTGAGGTTTTCAAACTAAGCTACTTGAGGCGTGTATGAGATCGCACCTTGGAGACCGGCTGCCCTGGCTGATTTTTGTTGTTGTTGTTGTTGCTTCTTTACTATCTCCATTCTGCCGGAATAAGACTCCAAACTAGCCCACGGCCATTTCCTTCCATGTAATTTCCAGTTCATTTAATACTACTGCCATTCGATACTATAATGGCTGGTCTGTACTATTGACAGAAGCGTCTAATGAAATACAAATACCTAACACGCAAAGTCGTAGTTCGGTATATTTTAGTTTCAAGGATAACGCAGTATAGTGGCCAAACTGTTTCTGGATAACCGGGAGGTGTAGGTTGTCTGGATCTACCCAGCCCTGTATTATCCAGTGAGTACAAGGGGCTGTTTACCTGGCGGGCAGAGCGGCCTGAGCTTTACGCTTCTTACTCACCTACATCTTTTTTCTAGGTTAGGGATCTGTTGAGGTGTACATCCTCTGTTCCATAAGTATTCATGACTTGCTTTATTTAAACATGGTGACAACTTTAACACTACCTTACGGGGCAGATGCTGAATTGAACGGCAAGCAAGTGGAATAGCTTAAAAATTAATGTCCCACTTACATAACAAAGAACATAAACTGCTGTCTGATGTTCAGTGTTCTACCCCGGGTCTCTTCTGGCTGTTGCACCACCTGTTTGCTCTTCGGCATGGGTTTCAAAAAGAGGAGAATCGAAGCAAGTCAATAGAACAAGAACTTGCTGCGGCTTAGGATGAAAGGGAGCAACAAGAAACCATGAGAGCTGGCGGCGATGGAAGCCAGCGCGTTGGATATTCTTTACGATCGTGTCTACCTCAACATTGTGTGGTTATTCTGTTCTTTGCGTCTGTTACTGGTTTATGACATGCGGAGAGAGTTGTGCTTCGTTCAGAGAAAGGCAGATAGAATGGAAAATGAAATGAAGAGAGGAAAGAGGGAAAGGCAGGTAGGGTACGAAAGGGAAAGGATAATAAGAAAAGGGGAGGGAAAAAAGGAGAAAGAAAGGTGAGAGAGGAAGAAAGAACATAAGATGCGGAGCCAAAAAGAGGTCCCCCGTCCTCGTTGGATGTGGCGCAGCGTCGCTGTGTGATCCCCGATGTTTCGAGACAACTTGGTGGTCTCATCTTCAAAATCGACATGTCCAGTGAAGAGTTGTACATGGCTGCCAGTACCCAGTGCTCCGGCTCCATCCCAGAAAAAAAGGAGGCCATAAGTGCACAACTGCGAGAGCCGTAAAGACCTGCAAATAAAGAGAGACTTGATGAAGGGTTGTCACTGATTGTGATTCTTATCCTTTAGCAGTTCAGTCCTTATTTATGTTACTGTCATTTTGGTTCAGACATCCGCTTTATCACTATCCACTCAAACGCACTGAACAAGGTAAAGCAATCCCTCTGCAGGCCTGGACAGGACCTTAGGGCTGTAGGAGGTTGAGGCTGCCAGAATTTCTCGACAGTTGGCACACGAGGGAGGAAAATTTTCAGCCCCACGCACCTGCCGCCTTTACCCCTCAGCAAATACCCCTGGTACGCAATTCATTTGGAGGCTGAATCGACCCCAGGGCCATAGTGCGATCGGAAGGGTTAAGTCAATAAAAAATACAAACGACCCCCTTGTAATGCAGTGCCTCAACCAACTGCGTCCACTGCGTTCCATTCCGACGTACTTAACTTCACGTAATTCTTGTACTACCGGACAGAATTTTTGGTACTGTGGCTACTAGTTATGTCAAGGTGCTGTTTTCTTATCGCAGACCTAGCAGGCGACATTTTTATTGTTACTCGTATTTTCAGACGCTACACGTTTCGATCCAAGGCGAACACCATCAGGCATTCTTCTACAAAATCCTAAAACTCAAGGTAAAGTGTTTTTATATGATAGATTTCTCAAATATTACGTGTCTGTTACAATTTTATTGTATTTATCTCAGTAATTAACCAACCTGATGCAATGCAATGCAATTTTGACCTCCTGATGATGAGCACACGTGTTCGAAACATGTAGAGGAATGAAGTAAACTTATTGTAAAACAAACATTTTGTGCATCAAGTTGGTTAATTACTGTGCTGTGCTACAAATCGGAAGGTCGCTGGTTCGATCCCAGTTGGTGTCAGTGGATTTTTCATTGTCATAAAATCCTTCCGATCGAACTATGGCCCTGGGGTCGACTCAGCCTCTAACAGAAATGAGTACCAGGAGTATTTCCTGGGGTTAAAGGCGGCCGGTGCGTAAGGCTGACAACCTACCACCATCCTGTGCTGTTGTCACG
>Ga0123357_10013489_pt1 | contig 10611 bp, 14 predicted proteins | sample TergutEmb28metaG_FD_89873 | JGI IMG/M metagenome (GOLD analysis project Ga0123357, IMG submission 89873) | Embiratermes neotenicus P4 segment gut microbial communities from Petit-Saut dam, French Guiana - Emb289 P4 | ecosystem: Host-associated > Arthropoda: Insects > Digestive system > Gut ...
AATCAAAGAAGAAGAATTATCGTTTTGCGAAAAATCATATTCTGCACCATAACCGATTTGTCCGTCGAATAGTTTATTGGATAAGGATAGCAATATTGCATTTGATAAATATTTTTGTTCCCCGAATGTTTTCACTATTGCATTAGATTCGTTTTCGGAGTATTCAAGATTATTTCTCATGTTGCCTATTATCAAATCGTTAGTAAGATTGATGTTGGTTTTTTTATTTTTCCGTTAAAATACAAGTTTGTTGATGATTTTTTTGGTAAACTTTTTGAATAAGAGTATAACGATGCCTCAAAATCTTGGTTTGTGTCGGTAAAGTGGCGCATCATTTGTGGTGTAAAATAATTTTTCATATTGCCAAAATTAAGACTCGTAGAAAAACCGACATTACTTGTTTTATTTATTGCATAATTCATTCCTACTCCTGTCATAAAATAATCGGAATTATAGGGTTGTTTGGCTTGTTCTTCGATAACAAAATTATGTTCGGGAGTTAAGGTTGTTATGGTTGATTGAGATTCTGTTTCCATATTAGTATTGCTGTACCCAAATCGGATGTTCCAGTCAATTTTATTTGATGCCAACACAAAATTGACTCCGGAATACGAACTGAATTTGTTGTACATCTGTAAAAGTTGAGTTAATGTTAAAGCATATTTATTCTGTATTTTTTTAGTGGTAATGATTATAACTGCTTTTGTATTAATACCATATTTTACATCAGGATTCCTAATTATTTCTATTTTTTCAACTTCCGAAGGTAGTAAACTTTCTAATATGCTGTTATCTAATAATTTTCTGCCATTTAAATAAACTTCGGCATTACCTGCTCCAAACACTTCATAACTACCGCTGCCGCCATAAACAAATGGTATTTTGTTCATTAATCGATCCATGTTTGGACTATCGGAAAGGAGTTTCGACGATGCAACATTTACAGCAAAAACTCCTTTTTGAATGCTGAAAACTTTGTCGTTGGCAATAACGGTCACTTCCGACAAAACTTCTTCATTGGTTGAAAGCACGATGTTCCCGCTCTCGATAATATCTTGAACTGACAATAAAGTATCATTGTATTGAACGTGAGTAAATTTGACAAAAGCACCGTTATTATTCATATTTTTCAATACGAAAATGCCTGTTGTATCTGTTATAGTACCTTCGATAAATGCAGAATCCTCGCTCAGCAAAACAACATTCACGTATGAAATCGGAACATTCTCGCTATCAACAACTTTGCCTGAAAATGATTGCGCAAATGCTGTTTGCACCGAAATAAATAGAAGCATTGCAAAAATCAGGTCCTTTTTTATCATTATTTTATATCAATTAATTGCTTTGCAATTTGGTCTGTTATCGGATCAATACTTGCTTTAACAAGACCGGCTAAACTAATAAAACTTTCATTATCAGCAGGATTCCAAAATATCATAGAAACCGGATTTACGGACATTTCTCTTAGGTTTTTATAGTCGCCCTGAATGATATACAAGGCGCTGATTAAAGGGTCGGTATCGATAAAACTATCCAATATCAACACGCGCTTTTTATTTTTTTCAAAATAAATTCGCCGCATCACGTAGCCTTTTATCTCTTTCCAATTATCATCTTTTGAAGCGCCACTCCATCCTTTGTATAAATCATTAATATAATCGTAGTAATAATTTACATAATGCACAGGAGGTTCGTCGGTTTTCAATAAAACAAATTTACCTGAAACGGAATAAAAAACAGATGGATTGTGCAACCCAACCGCTTTGAAAATTTCTCTAAGATAATAATCCAATTCACTGTAATCCGTGTGATTGCCTTCGTTGATTAATGTAATTTCGCTTTTATTCAATTCTGGATACATTAAAGATGGTTGAAATTGAATTGCAAAATCAACATTAACCAGATGTTCGGTGATAACTTCCGACCTGCGTATCAGATTATATCTGCTTGAAGGATTTTCTACATAACTGAAAAAGTAAGTATTGCACGAACTGACTACCAATAGAATACCTAAAATAATGACAATAAATTTTTTATTCATAAGGACTATACGGACATTTTAAAGGTTTTGAAAATGGTTTATTATCTTTTGTAAATGCTCTGCAATCGTGGCATACATACCTGTATTCACAATCGCAACATTCTTCAATTTTATCTTTATTTATTTTCCAATATTTTTTAAATTCTTTGTTCTCTATTATTTTCAAGAAATCAGATTCACATTTTAATTGTCCAAAATTTTCTTTCATTGCCGGACAGTTTTTAATATAACCGTACTTGTCTATTGAAATTTTTTTGTTTAAACAGTTATTGAAATTTTTCGATTCAATAAAAAATTGAGTTTGTGCATGCAGATATCGTTCTGATATGTATCCACATTGGCTTTGGTCCGTCAACCTGTTTTGAGTTCTATAAATTATCAAATCATTCCCAAAAACATTTGTCAATTCCTTCTGTTGTGAAAATAGTATTACTTTGCATAATCTCCCGTATTCATCCTTTAATTCCAATATATCTTCATCGAAAATTTCATCTGATGTATTAAAACTTATTTCAATGCTGCGCAAACAACTTTTATCAAAATATGCCAAATTATTTTTAATTTCTTCTATATTGACATGTTTGAAATATCTGATATGCAGACATATATAATTTACTTTATCCAATTCATCCGCAACTTTCTGCAATGAATAATTTGATTTTTCGTCAATATCAATTATACAATTTGTAATTAAAGCCGGCTCATCAAAATTATCGTCTTTTAAAGGTGCAAAGTTAGTATATTTTTTCGAATCAAAACATATTTCCATATTCGACAAATCGGCAACAAATTTACGACATGTTTCATTGCTGTTTGCCACTTCCTCGTTGATTGTTACAATATCTGTTTCATTGCTGCCGAAATTAAAAATTTTCAAAAATTCATTTGGAAATTGGTAAACTTTATTTCTCTGCAAATCACAAATACAAGAACGTTTAGCGCCGATTACAATTTTACAACACGTAAACATCATTATTTTTGTTATTTGGTTTTCTAAATTTGCTATCATGATTGTAGAATGGTATTTACGTTTTTGTGAAAAATAAATGTCTGAAAATTTGAATTTTTGTATTTTGAAGATAATACGGGTTTTGCAATAATTGTATCAATGGCAAAGGAATCGGTTTCTTCGTTAATTTCTTCTGCCACAATGAAATTCAACGACAGAGACGACAGCGCACTTTGTAAGTTTTCGCAATTATATAATTTCTTTTTATTTGTCATTTTCTATTAAAATTTCCGCCACTTTTCTATGTAAACCATAATTGCAAGAAAAATCTACCATTCCAAACTGTCCTGTAGGATTAATCTCTAAAAAAACGTAATCCCCGTTTTTATCAACAATAAAATCTAAAGAACCTGTATTTAAACCTATTTCATTCATCAGATTTGATATTTTATTTTCCATTTCGTTAGGTAGTTTGTAAGGTACGAATCTATTAGGCATGTCCAAATTATACTTTCTAAAGTCAATATCTGTCTGTATGTTCGACTGCGACATTATAGCCATAGAAAAACATTGCCCACAAATATAAAATGTCCGCACTTCATACTGTTTCTCAATACATTCCTGAATCATCGAAGGCATAAAGTGCTCCGGCAAATACTCAATATCGCTATCGTTTAAAACGGTTGTATACATTGAATATTTAACGTTCTCTAATACAATAGTTGTCGGATCGTTTATTGATTTGCTTATAATACTCTTTTCTTTTTTAGCAATCTCCAATAGATGTTTTTTATTATTTACAAGATAAGTGTGAGGTATTTTAAAGCCAAATTTTTGTGCTGTTTGCAATATTAAAATTTTATTCAAAGGTAATATTTTTGGATTGGTTAACCAAAAAGCAGTAGTAAATAAATTTTCAAAAATTTCGAGAGCTTTACTAAATTCTGCCGATAACCCTTGATATTCATTTGTTTTTAAATGTTTTTTTATCACATCTGCCTGATAACTTTTCTTAAAGAAACCGAATTTCCTAAACCAAACTGATTTAATGTCTTGTACTTCCAATTTATTACTTCCTATTGCGATGCTTTCGGTTGTTATATCAAAGAACAAATTGTCATTAAGCAAATCAAAAGAATTAATTCTCAAGAAATTCGCCTTATAATAATATAGCCAATCTGTTACATAATCAGTAGATAAATCACCTTGATTTGAAAGTATTAAAATCATATTGTTATTTTGAATAAAAAAAGAGGTAGTATAAATAACTTCAAAAAAATTATCATACTACCTCTTACAAATGTTAATCTGCGCCTTCATTATCGTCTCCGTCGTCAGGGTTACTAATTTCGTGCACTGTATTATCCGTATTCTCCTTTCTCTTTGGAGCAGGAGCTATTACAGTAACCGTATGTGAGGTATAACCTCCAACAATCTGACGCATTCCTTCGTTGTCTAACAACGACAGTCCATTAAATTCTTTTTTCATACGATATTATTATTTATAAAAATTTAATTTTTGCCCCTACATTTTAAGAGCAAAGGGCTTTTACTCTGCGTTTTGCGGGAAAACTCTTTGTGTCTGCATTACGTACTACAAAAACATAGAATTTTCAATACAAAATCATGGGGTAAAGCTAAGGTATAAAGTAATGCTGTGCAAGAGCGAAATTTGCATATTATCTAACTATTTTTGCATAATATATGTTATCTTTGCAGTCTCTTAAAAATTGAAATTTTATGCAAGCACAAATTGTTTCCAAAATACGAAAATTAAGACGAGACAAAGGACTTACTCAACTGCAAATGGCTGATTTATTGCATATAGAACAGTCGGCTTACGCACGTTTGGAGCAAGGCGAGACCAACACTTGGGCAAAATATTTTGAAGATTTGTTGCGAATTTTTGAAATTTCTCCGGAAAAGTTTTTTGAAGGAATTGAATCAAAAGTCGTAATAAACAATCACAATGATTGTACTTATTCTGGAAATTCTAATGTAGAACATCAGCATCTTGAGAATCAAGATATTTACGAAAGATTAATAGAACAATACGAAAAACTTCTTGCTACTAAAGACGAGCAAATTGAATTTATGAAAAATATGCTGGAAAAGAAATAAAAGCACGAATGATTCGTACTTTTCGGCATATTTTGTTGTTTCAAGAAAGAATTGTATTTTTGCATCAAAATTGGCAATAAAATGATAACGACAGAAGAATATTTGCTTAAATTACGGAAATTCAAACAGTTGTATTCGTCTGAATACGGTATTGTCCGCATAGGCATTTTCGGTTCTGTGGCCCGCGGCGAACAAACAGAAAACAGCGATATTGACATTTATTATGAAGGAAAATCGTTGGGACTGAAGTCGCTTGTGGAATTTCCCGAAAAACTTGAAAAGTTTTTTGGCGTGCCTGTTGATGTTGTACGGAAACACAATAATTTGCGTCCCTCTTTTATTAATCGTATTATGAAAGATATCGTTTATGCGTGATAAATCATTGATAATTGAGACATTGGAAAATTTGGAGCAGGTCATAGAAAACTTGCTTGAGAGTACTTCGGTTATATCAAACATCAACGAATTGCCCAAGTCGGCAGATGGAATGTTGCAGTTGAACGGAATTTGCATGTCTTTTATTATTATCGGCGAGGAAGTTAAGCGTATTGACAGATATACAGATGCTCAACTTTTACCAAAATATCAGTCGATTGCATGGAGCAATATAATGGGGATGCGAGACCGAATAGCACACGGTTATTTTGAAATAGATATTGATATAATTTTTGATACGTTGAAAAATGACATTCCTCCACTATCGACAGTTATCAAACAAATGAAAAAGGAAGTTATGGGAAATTGATTTTTATTGTCTTCCGGCAGGATCGGATATAAAAATCACGAATTATTTTCCTTCCCCTTTTTGTGTCTTCGGGCGTTTATTATTTTGCATCCGCGCTGAGGAGTGAAAATAAGTTTTGGCATTGGGGTTTTTCTAAATTTCAAGTATTTTATTCTTCATTATTTTACTGTGCTCTGCCTTTCTCTTCGCTGTTGCCACCTTCATGCGTATCTACATTGAGGTTATCGTTGCCGAATTAATATTGTTGTATTCTACAATTTTTTTTTGTTTTTCACAAGACAAATAGTTGTTTTTCACAAAAAAACAATACCTTTGTATTTTATTTTTCACTGCCAATATTGAATAATAATATGGAAAATAATCAACAGCAAAAAATTCATTATGGTCATAATATCAAGCGGTTACGCGATATTCTCGGTTTAAAACAGGAGGCTATTGCGTTTGATATGAATATGAGCCAGCAAAACTTTTCAAACTTGGAACAAAAATCGCACATTGACAACGACATCCTCGAAAAAGTGGCAAAAGCAATGAATATTCCCGTCGAAACCATTAAAGATTTCAATGAAGATGGCGTAATTAATATCATTTCAAGTACATTGCACGACAATTCGGGGTCGGTTATGTACGCTCCAACATTCAATCCGATAGACAAAGTTATAGAATTGTATGAAAAACGTCTGCAAGACAAAGATGATGAAATTGCTTTACTAAAAAGCCTGCTTGAAAAAAAATAAATCGCGCTGAGGAGTGAAAATAAGTTTGGGCATTTCTACAATCTGTTTAACTCATCGCTTGCCTGCTCGCCTTTGTATTTGCTGCATAACTCTCTTAATCATCATTGAGTTTCAACTTTCCTTGATATTCTTTGCTATATGCCTCTCCTCTGCTGACCAAATATTTTAGAAAAACAGTCAGTTCTACAATTTCGAGTAGAAAAAACACACGATAATCACCCATTCGGATACGATAAATAGAATTGTAACCGATTAACTTTTTGCAATTCCCAATATCGCCTACCGACTGCGCCGCTCGGATTTCTAATATCACATCTTTTAATGATTCTTTGTATTTTCCAGATAATTTTCTTGCCGATTTTTCAAATTCCTTTGAAATTTTAATATTCATATTCCAAGCCAATTTTCAAATTCGTTTTGTTCTTTTTCGTTCAAATATACATCGCCTTGTGGTTTGTTTTTGACAAGATAATGATATAATTCCTCATCACTATAAGATTTAGCCTCCATTACAAGTAAGTTTTCAATAAAAGATTTAAGACTTTTGCCTTCGGAAACCGCTCGAATAGATAAATTACGAAATGTATCTATCGGAATATCAATATTTTTTCTTTTCTTCTCAACAACTAATGCGTCCATAATTATAATATTTTTTGCAAAGGTATAAAATGTATATGATATATGTAATATATTTCGCAAAATTTTCTCACCTTATCTATTTTTCTATTCGTCATATTTCGTCGTGGTCGTTCGTAGTTCGCCGCATTATCCACAACTACTTGTATATGAGTTATAACATAGCATACAATTTTTCTTTTCAAAAAATATATTGTAATTGCTTCTTTTCATTTTTATATTTTGATATTTATTAAAACTTTTTTTCACCACACCCTGCTTTTTTCCTGTTGGTTGCTGTTTTGGGCTCGTTGAATTTGTTTGGCTTTGCCTGCATTGAACGAGTAGTACAATGTCAAACGAAACATTGGATTTTTCCCATATAAATAAGTTTGAACAAATGTCTGTTCGGTTGTTGTTTCCTGTCCGCCTTTATTAAATATCAATTGATTTGCTTCTATTTTTACAAATAATTTTGAAAATGATTTCTGTAGCGACGCATTCAACAAATGATAGGGATAAGATTTGGTATATGCACTTTTTTCCTGCGACCAGTATCTGTATAAAATTTGACTTTTTATCCCATAGGGTAAAACAAAATCGTGCTGTGTAAATAAAGTATAATTGAAATTGCTGAATTGGTTTATTTGCGTTTTATAGGAATTAACATACAAATCTGCCTGATTGATGCAACTCCACCACGAGGTAAACTTAATGGGAATATATGCATTGAAGTTAAAACTGCGAGAGCGGACGCCGTCCGTGTATGTTGAAACTATAATAGATTGATTATTAATTAATTCGGTTTTACTATACGAAGATAAAGCATTGTTGCTCCATTTATAACTTGCCGAAAAATAATATTTCTGATTGATATTATAATTTAAGGCAATAGTATTCAAAATATTTGGCTTTAATTCCGGGTTCCCTTCAAAAACCGTATATCGAGATAAATAATAGCGTTGAGGTATGAGCGTGAAATAACTTATACGATTTATGCGCCGTGTATAGACAATGTTTAGAGTATGATGAGCATTTAAATTATAACTGTAAGACAGCGTAGGAAACAGGTCAAAACGGCTAAGAGTTTTACCTAAATATTTTCCTTTGCCATCGGTATATTCACCACGCAAACCCACAAGCAACGACCATTGCGTTTGCTCCAAATTATATTGGTAAAAACCTGAAACCAATTGCTCGTCGTATTGGTAATTGTAACCAATTGTTGGCTGCAACTGCCAATCATTTAATATTTGTTCGTAGTTTGAAAAATCATTATAAACCGTTGAATAACCATATTTTATACCTGTCAATCCTGAACCGTATTTCCCCAAACTATGCTGAAAGCGCACTTCGGCTGAATAAATTTGATAAGGTTTGTTTTGATAGTTGCGCAAAATTTCATCGGAAATTACGCTGCCTGTACTATCATTATTCAAATAATGCAGATAATCTTTTGTATTGTATTTATATTGATTGACATAGTCGGCAAGCAAGATGAATTGATTTTCCCCTAAACTATCCAACAATAAATCATAATTTAGGGTAAATGAATAAGCATGCATATTTTGCTTTGTTTGTTGACCGGTTTGTGTGGTGTTGATGTTTTCAGTTGTATTGCCAAAAATATTGGTTATTTTATCAAAGTGTTCGTCTTTGCCCCAATACATATAATTTGTATAAAAAACAAATTTATTATATCGGTTAAAATCATAATTCAAAGTCAACGAAGCAGAATAATTATTGTCAAAAATGGTATCCGTTCCTATTGTTTTATAATTTGTAACGTTTACAAAATCTTGAGAATTTTCCTCTGAATTTAGCAACCACTTTGACTTTTCGCCGTTGAGAGTAAGTATTGCACCAAATTTGCCTTTGCCGTATTGCAAACTTGCATAAGGAGAAATACCGAAATAGTTTTGAAAGGTAATTGACGGGCTTATCGTTGCTTCCCATCCATGGTCGGTAATATGTTTGGTGATGATACGAATGATGCCGCCTGCTCCTTCGGCGGAAAATTCGGCGGTGGCGCTTTGCATAATTTCAATTTTACTGATTTCTTCGGAACGCAAACTGCGCAAATACTGCATCAATGCCTCGCCCTGCAATTGAACCTGCCTGTTGTTGATATATACGGTTACACTGTTTCCAAATGCCGAGATACCGTTAGGCGAAGCCCATATTCCCGGTAATTGGTTGAGCAACGACTCTACCGTGTTGCCCTGTGCAGCAATGCTGTGTTCAATATCAGCAATATACTTGCCGTTAGAAAAACTGATTTTCGGCACTTGCGCTGTTACTATAACTTCAGTAAGATTTTTTTCATTCTGCAAAAGGGATATTATACTTGCATTTGCATTTACATTTTCTATTTGCAAATATTTAGTTTGATAACCGATAAAACTGACTTTCAGTAAATAATCACCTTGCTTTGCCTCAATGGAAAATGCACCTAAATTGTCGGTCGCTGTTCCTGCCACAAACGAGGAATCGGAGCGTTGCAATAATACCACATTGGCAAATTCAATGGGTAATGATGTGTTTTCATCTACAACCTTTCCTGTAAAAGTTTGTTGTGCAGATAAAAAACAACAGAACAACATGAAAAAAACAATAGAATAAAATATTTTCATAATCAGCATTATATACTATAAATGTAACTTCAATATTTTGCAAAGTTAATAAAAAAACATTTTATATTCCGAATTCAAATTTTTCCCCAAGTAGAGTAGCATTTATGAGTTAAATTTTCGTTATAAATTATAAAGAAAAACAAAAGATATGAGATTCTTTATATCTCATATCTTTTGTTCAAATTGTTGCTCATACTAATACTGGTTTTGAAGATCCGCCGGTTTTTTTTGGTTCAGGACAACCAGTGCAATTCGAACCACAATTGCTACCGCATCCTACTCCGCAACCCGCACCGCAATTAACAGCAGCTCCTCCTCTTATTTGAATAAGTTCACCGTCATTAAGAACAATGTCTTCAATACATAAAATTGTTTTTAATTCTTTTTTCATATAATATCAATTATTTAAAAAAAATAATTTTTTGCCCCTACATTTTAAGAGCAAAGGGCTTTTACTCTGTATTTTGCGGGAAAACTCTTTGTGTCTGCATTACGTACTACAAAAGCATAGAATTTTCAATACAAAATCACGCGGCAAAGGTAAGGTATAAAGTAATACTGTGCAAAAGAGGTTGTTCCTATCAGTATAAGTGCTGCTAAAATTAAAGTAATTTTTTTTCATACAAAATAATGTTTAAAAATTCGTTGCAAAGTTACATAAAAGTCTTGACATATACACATACCGATAAAAATTCGATTTAACAACCTCACTCCACTTCGTTCTGTTCGGTGTCGGCTCCGCAAGATTGACAAAAAAACCACAACTTTCT
>Ga0123357_10013490_pt1 | contig 10611 bp, 4 predicted proteins | sample TergutEmb28metaG_FD_89873 | JGI IMG/M metagenome (GOLD analysis project Ga0123357, IMG submission 89873) | Embiratermes neotenicus P4 segment gut microbial communities from Petit-Saut dam, French Guiana - Emb289 P4 | ecosystem: Host-associated > Arthropoda: Insects > Digestive system > Gut ...
ATTTTTATAATTTTTTAATTTTCCCTCTTTTTTTTTGGTTTTTTTTTTTTTTTTTTTTTTTTGGAGGGGGGGTATGTGCCCAGTATATACAGTCACAACTTTGCTGCTAGTAGTATGTTATATCGAATTTTTACATGATATGGCCATAACTTAGTTCATTCATAAATACAGAGAAATAACTGTTGATTAGAAATATGTTATCATGTCAATTTTAGAATTAGATCTCAATATCATTTGTGAGGACTGTGTCCTTAAGACATAACAGTGAAAACAATTTTCAGTTAATTTTAATAATCAATATAAAAACTCCTCTGCAATACAGCAGATGTAAAATATTTAGCTTACACAATCAACAAAACCTAAAGAGTGTGACAACTGCAAAAATTTTCAGTAATGCCAGAAATGAAACTCAGGTTTGGAGTCTCCAGCACCAAATCACGAAGATGGCAACCCTGGCATGCTCATTCACATTAATTTTCACGGTAATTATTTATGAGAGAAACTGGAGTTACATTATGTCCTGTTATTTAAGGTAACAACTTCTTAACATTCATACTTATTTAATTATGTTCCTTCATTTCAAGTTCCTTATTTTGAGAGGAACAAATTTTGGGTGCAAATATTTCACACAATGTGTTATTATACATCAAGCGAGTGAGTAAAGAGGGTGAAGTTAGCAAAGTGAATTTGTAGAAGAAATGAGTTAACTTATAGAAAATTCATATCTGATCTGCATGTGAATATGAATCTTAAATCTATGCATCAGTTATGTTATGTATATATGTGTGGAAAAACATTTTGCCTACACAGCTTTAAAATGTTCAAGGTTTAAACAGTACAATGATTTTATTTTTATAGACAGGTGATTCATTTATATAGAATTACCCACATTGCCGTTATTTAGGTAACTTAGCTCACTTTACAGAAATGAAACATTGTTACAGTACACATTTGAAGTAGAAATATATGAGTATGAGACTTTACTACATTTGACTCATACCAGTAGTGTTATAATAATATGAATTAACAGAGCATAGAAAATTTTGTTACTAATTTCTAAAATCTGCAAAAAGTCGTGAAATTTGTATTTCATGCCACGTCATCACCATCAATGTGAATTAAGTGCTGTTGAGCGGGATATTGCACACTTCTGTAATGGTTTTGAGACATTCATAAAAGCTGTGAAAACTGGAAGCAAAACTGAAAAGTCTTTCTTTTTGTTTACCAATATTGGTAGATATCCACTTCAGCCTTGTATTTCCATTGCCTCACCAACAGAAAGTTACATATTTTATTAGTCGTGGTTTTATAAAACCAGGTACTAGGATTTTCTTCCCTAATGTAAGAAGTTAAGTTTCTTTCAGTTCAGTGTCTGCCCACTGATGTTTGGTTTTATGTATTTGTAGAGGACCTTTGAGAAAACATGAAAAATTATTGAAATCTTCACAAGTCATCTCAAACTTCTTGTGTGGTTTCTCACTACCAGTCTACTGCACCTGTAATATTATGATAAGGGTCCCTCTCCAATTCAGAATGGCCTGATGCAAGAAACTTATGTTCTGTGGTTTTTAAGGTTGAGGAACCATGAACTGTAATCACAGGCATAACAAATTGTGGCATATTTACCCAAATCACTGTCGAGTGCTTTACTGGTGGCTGGAGTCAAATATAAATTTACATACACATAGGTCTACATCAACTGCGTCTATTGTGAATTGCTTATGCCATATACAGCATTAAGCTATGCCTAATCTTCATCACATTCATGGATAGTAAGATTACATGTCCATAACAAATTATAAGACACCAAAGGATTCTCTACTATCAATGTAGGAAGACACTGCTGTACATCAAAGTTGCCAAGTTCTTCTGAGGATCATTTTTTTATGCATTTATACATGCATCAATAATATTTCTTTGTATTTAAACTTTTAGTTCACAAAATCATATTCTGTAAATTTGGCAATTCACAGAATCTTGGGAATGCTGTTGCTTGCAATCATCACATGACTGACTCAGGGTCACCTGGAATGGTAATTATTTCTTCCACAGCCTCAGCTCACATGATAACTACCCTAACAAAGCAAGGCAAACAAGTATTTCCATGTTGTGTCTACTTTTTCCTAGTTTTCTTTTAAGATGAATTATAGTATATCTCTCTCTAACCCTCATCAAAAGTTTTATCTGCATTCATTCCCTTCTTTTGTATCAGTGTCTCCAAAAATGCATTTTCTTCACCAAATATTATATGCAACAATTCTTACAAGAAGACAGTTTCGTTAAACAGTTAATCTGCAGGTGCTAATGCACTGTCACATGCCTAAATTAAATAATGTTTATCTAGTTTTACTGTCATTGACATTTTACTTTCAATTTCAATTGGAGTAGCTACATATAAAAGCCAGTGAATATTATCTCCTAAAGCCCAGTATGCCTTACTTATATAACTCACTCCAAATATTTCAGGACACTTACTGCCAAATGCCTGCAGTAATTCCATTCCCCTCATATGCACTGGAAAATCCTGATTTGCAGGTCAGGTCCATCAGAAGGGTCCACAATGCCTTCCAATTACAATGCTAGGCCTGAATTCTCAGATCAGGATTCACCACTGTTCACATGTACCCTTTTCCCATTACAGGTATTTCTTTCTAATCCTAAATGTTGCCATCTCCATAGCATTCTAAACTTTTCCTTTTGTGCCTATTTTATTTCAAGATTGGTCACTTACTGGACAGATGCAATTTATTTTTTTATTGTTACTTTCACTTGCTGTCCAGATACTTTGTCTTTGGCGTACTATCCTTGATTCTCAGTAATAGATCTCTCTTTCTTTGCTTCTGTATAGTTCACTGAAATACTCCTCTCTTTAATTTACTCAATTGATAGCTATGTATTTGAAGCACCGTAATACAATTTGTGTCCATGGTTGTGTTTCAGAATTAATTTTCAATTCACTGTCTGAAGTATATGGTTCCTAGCTTATAATAAACATTTCTCTGGCAGACATCCAGAAGTGCCATCAGAATCTGAAATTATTCTGCGTGGAACATTATGTGAATACTGAAGTTGTCATCTGAATTCAGAATTTGAATATTTCTGGCAAAAAAATTTCTAAGTTCATTTTTGAGAGACAGAAATAAACATTCGATGCAAACAGAATACATTTTCATTTACTACTACTACTACTACTACTACTACCACCACCACCACCACCTATAACACACACACACACACACACAAAGAGAGTGAGATGAAATGTTCACCTGCCAGAGTCTTCTCTATTGATTTCCCTTTTTGTTTATTTACTGTAGCAGAAAGAATTTTCTCCCCTCTTGAAAGATGTATTATGATTCCAAGGTGTGCTTATCCACTCACTCAGTTATAAAAACAAAGAGCTGGGTTTATCATTTCAAAACATTTCCAGTGACTCTTACTCCAACAACGGCAAGAATGCTACCAATAATACACAATTCAAATGATCTGACTAGCATTTATTTCTGTAAAGTGAGGAGTTTAACACAACATTATGACATAGCCTCTTGTACACTTGAAAATAAAATGCCACGATATACAGTAGAAATTATTTCTAGTTAATGTTTCCTTCAAAAAAGTGTCTGGGACCTCAGAATACACAATGTAGTAATTTCATTGTTGTCCAAGATATGTCTTAATCTCTCTACACCGCACAAGCAAGAACTCTTTCTCCATTTTGTAGTTGAAATAACTTGATTTCCACAACTTGCTCACTTAACCCTCTTTATGTATAGACAAGATGTGTACAAACTTTGAATGGTGTAAAGCACATGTAACCACATAGATTGTTTCAGCTTGCCATTGTAGATGTCCACATTGGCTCACTGTCTGTGTCTGCAGCAGGATAACTATTTATTTCTAAGATTTCTTGATATGCATATATGTTGCTTCAGTGGAAGTGCAAAGAAAGGACATGTAAATGTATAACTTCTCACCTGAAATCCACTGGTCTCACATCTAAAAGCTTTCCTTGTTTCAGAGATCCGACAAGAAATTGCAGTATTATATGAAATCCTGTATCATTTGTTGCTTACAGTTTTCTGCAAATCATCTTGCATCATTTTCCTGTCAGTTCATTGAGAATACTAAGACAATGTATAAGTGGAATATATGAAGAACTCGAAAATATGACACATATACTGCAAACAAGGAAATGCCAGTAAGCACCAAACTGGAGATTTTATGTGTAGTACAGATTTACCAATTGCAGTTTAACATTACAAACAAACCCCATTTCTCCACCATTTATTTCAAAGAGGACGATAATGTAATGTATTTATAAAGATTTAGATTTACTACATTCCTTCAAAGTCTGTGTGATCCTCTCAAGCTTCTTGATAGTTGTTTAAATGTATTTCTTTCCACATAAACACAAGAGAAATTGTACAGTATCAAAACATTTTCTGTATTACATTAAGGGACAAATATGTGTGACATTTTAACACACATACACACACACTCACAAGCTTTCTAACCATCTGAATGAAGGGGATGCAAAGGTGTGAAAATAATATTATTTACAAAGGTTGGAAATTTTATATTACAAAGAATGGGGTTAGTGAGGCCTATTGATCCTGGAGTTTAAGGCTGTTTACCCCCAGACAAAACCGGCCTACTCAACACATTGAGTGCATGTTTTATAAGTGTCATGGTGTTGGAAGCCCTTCAGCAAACCTTGGGACAGATAGCCCAATAGGTATTGAATATCCAGCTACACTATTTTAACATTCATCACAATAATGCTTGATGATAATCTGTGTTTTTGTTGTCATCTGAAAAAGCTTCTAACTCTGTGAATTAAATTCTGTTTAGTTTGATAATATAGAATGAAATCTCAGTGGAAGAAAGTTAGGCTGAAATTTACTGTACATTACCCTGGCTTCTGTGATGTGTTCATTCTGTGAGTCATTAACATGCTGAGGAAGTTAAAATGCTGTAGCAGGATTCATTAAGTAATTATACCTAATTATTGTCTGTCCTCATGACCAATGTGTAAAATGTGTTGACAACTTAAAGAACATTTTGCCCTTGAACCTAAAGTAGAATGACTTCAGCATAGTTTACAATTAAAAACAGCAGGAAAGTTCCAATTCTTGGACTGCATATAAAACATATAAGTCTGTTGGTTATTATTTTCGGAAGACAGAAGAAGAAACTGTAGTCCAGTGGACTGAAATGAACAACATGGAGAGAGGCACAAGCCTACATAAAAAAAAAATGCAATTCTAAATCTTATACTATTGAATTTATGCACATCTATATTATATAAATAGGGAGAGGAAAGCCTCTTCAACTGCTTTAAAAATCTTATGCTTAATCTCTAATTTTTATTTTTATTAAATAATGTGATTAATCAGTGACCTTGGGTCGTGATACGTTATAATAACGTTATACATAATATGGGTATTTGACTATTATAATGGGTTTATTCGCATCATCACAAGCAATGTTAAAAAGTAACTAAATAACATATTATCATGAGACCTGTTAACAGTCACTCGTTATTGTTACCAGAGGCTGAGTTAAGGTGCTGTTGCTCTTTTTTATATATTACAGAGGAAACCATTGTATAAAATATAATACTAATAATTAATTTATTTAAAAAGTCTATATAAGTGAAATCTCAAAAAAAAGGCGTTTTCTTCCAGAATAACATTGATTAAAACACTGCTGACTCAGGAAATATAAGACGCCACATTTCATATTGTACTTCATGAACTATAAAAAACTGCAGAAAGACACATACATATTAAAAACTTAAGAAGAATAATGATCTAATCAAAATGATTTTAATTATCTGTTATGAACAAACTGTATAACTGTTTATAATTCAGTTTCTTGCACAAAGTTCATTTCTTGTTTTTGGCGCGTTCGCAAATGAAGGTTAAAAATGCATCTATTAGTTCTGTCCATCTGTTCATCTATCTGCTTAACAACTGAAGGAACACTGGAAAGATTTTCTTTAAATTTAGTATTGGGAGTTTCGCTAAATTTGTTAACATATGCCAATTTTGGTTTAAAACTGGACAATACTGGACACTTTGCAAAAAGACCTACATAGATGTACGGTTGTATATCCAGTATACCTTGCTACCTATTTATTGGGACAAAAATATTTCAAGTTATAGAGAAAAATAACTCCAAAATTTTATGAAGGCCAGGACACTTTTCTGGAAGTCCAACTTTTCTGAGATAATTAGACAAAATTGAGCGAACGCGCCAGAAGTGTACTATGCATACATATCCTAACTTGTTTATTCCCATAAAATGCATGCAATTAGCCAATCATAACTAGTAATTTTGCAATAACCTTTAATTTAAACTGACAGCCTGTAAAGGTGACAAGCAGTATGTTCACTATTAATACATTTTTTAAAGTCAGTTTCATAGATACAGCCTCCCTATCCTCCCTGTTGCATCCTAATCTTATCACCTATATCTTTATATGTTACCTGGATCCAGTAGTGCAGTGATAACCACACTTTACTATTTCATGTTACTGCAATGTGGCATACATAGTGCATGTTTCCAGTCTGCCTCACCCTCTCCCTTGTCACCTTCCCCAGTCAGAGAAGGAAGTGGGAAGTAATAGCAGTGCAAAGCTAATTTCCTGCCATGTGAAAATTCATCATAAAACAAGCCCTCTAATTCACTTATCCTTACTATTTGCCAGATACAAAATTATCAATACAGTCAATTTCCTTGGAATGCATGAGTCCTTACATTCATCTTCAAAGCATATTTAAAGACACCATATTTGAATCTTGTACTTCCTTTTCATTTTCCCTTGCATGTTACATGTCCAGTCAAATTCCTTAATGCAGTGTCCATTTTTAATACTACAGGTTTTTTGCCATCAAAGATGCCTTCTCACCAGAGGATGATTTCAGTACAATGGCATATGGAAAGGTAAAGTTTGGGATGAAATGACCTTTCACCCACACCACATATTTTATACATCACAATAGGATACTTTCTTACTATGCTGTAATATTCATGAAAATACATTTTATCAGGAAAGATAGACTTAGGGCAATCATATCTCTGCATCTGTCCCTCCTTAATAATTTAAACAACCAATAGATTTTCATGAATATAAGTATGATTTTCAGGATGACTCACCCATAAATGCATTTTTCATGTATATTTTAAATTGTCAATTATAATTTTCTCTGACAAAAGATCACTTCATTCATTTCAAAGTGTAGTACAGGAATGTCTTTCAAAACAAAACATAAAACTGTCTTTAATGTAGATTTGGTGGTAGTTCATTAATATGAATATGGAATATTGTTGTGTGCAAGTATACAAAGGAATTAATCCCCTTGAAGTATTTAGCATCAGACCTGTTTCCATTCCTACAAACTGCCTGTATTCATTTCAACCTCACTATTTTCAGGTCATATCTTTTGCCTTGTACCTAATTTTGTCAAAAAACCTGCAATTCTATAATTTTTAAAGCATATCAAGAGGCCATCAGCATGAATGTGTGACAATGTTTCCCTGTCATAATTGGCTTTAAAAAAAAAACAATAATGGCTTTCCTGGGCTGCAACTCTATGTAACGGGAGATGAAGCTCAGGTTTGGGACTCAGTAAAATGCTCTTATGAACACAGCAATGAACCACTAGCTTCCACAAAAGGCAAGGAATTTAAGTAGCTGAGCAGCCAACTGACTGTAGCTAATGACCACATTATTAAACAAACCATAAAAAATAAGTGAAATAAACACTCTTCTCCATGGAGTTAATTATTACATCATTCTTTGTACTACAACTATACAACAGTTGCCCAGAAAGTAACGTCTCTTTTTTTTTTAGTAAAAATTTATTCCTAGATCATGAAAATTACAAATTATAAAGAGTGATTTTTGACTCCATACCACATTTTTCCACAAAGTCTCCGTCCACTTCTACAGCCTTGTGCCAATAAAGAACAACTGTGTATATGCCTTGTAGGTACCATGCCTTGCCCTGCACACATAGCCAAGTTCTCAGCACATGAATCATGTCATCAGTCTCAAACTTTGTACCAGAGATTGCATCCTTTAGGACTTCAAATAGGTGGGAATCTGGTGGTGCTAGATTGGGGCTGTAGGCTGAATGGGTTAACACTGTCCAACCAAATTTTGTGATAGATCCCTGAGTCATCAAGCTTGTGTGCGGCCTTGCATTGTCATGCTAAGGCACGATTCTGTTGGATTCTTGTGAGCCAGAACTCATTTGAAATGCTTCCCGAGTTCTGTCAGCATCCTGATGTAGGCGTCAGATTTGACTAAATCCCCTCTTGGCATCATATCCACAACTATCACTCCTTCACAGTCCCAGAAGACAAGTGATCATGACCTTATCTGCTGATGGAGACTTTTGAATTTTTTTCTTCCAGGGAGACTGAAGATTGTGTCATTTCATAGATTGAGTTTTTGTCTCAGGTTCAAAACTACGGACCCAGATTTTACTCACTGTAACATTCTGAGATAGGAAGGTTTCTCCCTCAGCTTCAAAACGCCCCAACCCTGAAGAAATTACTTTTCTCTTGGTTTTGTGTTCGAGTGTGAGGATCCAAGGAACCCATGTTGTGCACACCTTCCAGGATCAGATCCAAGATCTCGAATGATGTGACTATTACTTCCTTTGCTGATTGAAAGAATGAATGCCAATTATCGAGTTGCGATGCATCAATCCACGCGAACGATGGCATCACCACCCTGCGGCACTTCAGGACCAACAGATCAAAAGGAACGGCCTGAGCGAGGTTGGTCATGAAGCTTTTTTTTCCTGTTTCGGAAGTCGTTATTGTCTTCACCCAGCGACCAGCGGTACTTCCGTCGACCGCAACACTTCCACAAACATTGCAAAGACGTCTGTAGGTGTGTACCACTGAAGTTTTCTCAGCAACAATGTCGTCCGTCACATCACTTGGTTTCTACAGCACATCAGCACATACCGTGCTGACCACTATATGGGTCACATCTCAGGAGACAATAATCTGCAAGAAATAGTCATGCCAGAATTGAAGTTTCCACGGCGTTAGCGCTAATGATTCCGCTTTGCTGTGGTGATTCGCGGTGTAGTAGGTAATTGAGGGTAATTTAAATTACCCGCTTTCAACACCGAGCCAGTCTACTAGACCAAAATCCATAGGTGCTAACCATCTTTGCCAACACGAATTCACACAGCCTTAATTCACACGGACACTTGCATTAATTGTCGCTAGTCGCTACCTTCGTGATATTGTTACCCGTCCAAGGGCATGGATTACGCCATGTAGCAACCGAGAATCCGAACAACCAGCAGTAGACATCACTTTCGGCACTAGCAACGGAAATGTAAAGTTGTCTCCGTCCGTATGATGAAAGCATACACTGGTTTAATCTGTACTTTAGAGGGTGTGCACGTAGCTTTTTAGCTAGACTCTTGCCTGATGTTGGTGCTAGTCTGTCGTACCGATGAATGCCTCAGTAGCGCTTGGATGTGTGTCTGACCTGCAGCATAGTTGTGCAAGTGCTTTTTGAAAGCACCCAGTTCGGACGGTCTTGATATCCTCTGTGGTTTTGACTGAGCAAAGATTTCATAGCTGTGCGTTATTTTAATGGTATGACTGGAAGTAAAGTAATTAATAGTGGCGATGGTAGCGCTAACCATACTCCAAAATGTGTTTTGGGGTGTGATTAAATATTGGACGTGATGAAGGTCATGTGGTCATGTACCGTATAAGGAAACGAAAATATATACTTTAAAAGAATACGCGGTAAGCTATGTATGGTTGTGAATAGGTATGGTACACATCAGATGGAAACTGCCAGCTCTCCCAAGGACTGTACGGTAAGCTGGGTGATTTTCTCTTGTTGAATATACATGGTTCCAAAGACGTCTCACAGTACATGGCGAATGTAACGACCTTAATGCTGAATATTGCATATGCCTGTAACCAGAAAAGAATTATATGCATTAAGGAAGTTCTATAAATAGCCCAGACTAGACTTGTCTGCTTCATTTCGTTTGGCTTGAAAGCAGAACATTGTTGGAAGGCACTGCAACACAAGTGTAGATTTTCACGTAGAATGCATCATTTGCTGTCAGAGGTTGAACCTGAACTTACCCTGCCATGGTGTGGATGAGCTTATTGCAAAGTGGGGTTACCATAATAGCCAACATGATTAGGTTGAAGGGATAAAAGATTACAGAAATATTGTTGGAGGTTGTGCATGTGATATTTTCACTTTGAGTAAGAATCACTGGAAGGGTCTTGAGAATATGTTAATGCACATGTTGTAAATGTTTATGTGCCTTTGAGTTCCATAAGAGATGGGAAGTTTTTTTGCCACTTGTCTGATTGTTACCTTTTATAAGAATGACTCCACTCCATTGAGTGAGCATGTCTTTTATATACTACTCTTTTTTGCTTGTTGCAACATAATTATTATGCAGGTATTACTTACTTACTTACTTACTCCATGGAGCAGAGTCCTTCTTGAGAAGCTAACTGGTTCTGCAGCTAGTCAAGAAATTCCCCACACTTTATGGAACCCGAAGGTTCATCACCGTATTCACAAGTGCCCACCATCTGTCTCTA
>Ga0123357_10013491_pt1 | contig 10611 bp, 7 predicted proteins | sample TergutEmb28metaG_FD_89873 | JGI IMG/M metagenome (GOLD analysis project Ga0123357, IMG submission 89873) | Embiratermes neotenicus P4 segment gut microbial communities from Petit-Saut dam, French Guiana - Emb289 P4 | ecosystem: Host-associated > Arthropoda: Insects > Digestive system > Gut ...
CCCCCCCCCCCCCCCCCACACACACACACACAAATATTCTGTTTTTATCCGCATTCATTTCTCGTCATATCGACAAATGTCAACACAAAATGTGTTCATAAAATACTTGCCCGCAGGCTGTTTCTTCGCTTTTCTCCATCATTTCGGTATAATTCTCTTCGAGTTCTCTAAAAACGTTCAGCAGCCTCTCTTTGCTAAATATTTCCCATTGCGCCCTTTAAGTCCCATCGACAGTTTGTAATGTTGCAACATAAGCTGTAGCTTCAGCCTTGAGTTTTGTTACTGTTAGCTGTGGTCCGACAAGTTCATATTCTTGCATGTTTCATGAGTTTGATATCCTATTTTATGTAATGTAAAATTTTCATCCATAGATATGTGTCATCAATCAACAATCTAAAGCCGATAAGCAAATTTCCGCCTCACGTAAGCTCATTTTCTAACCCCCCTTTAGACAAAGATTAGTACCGCCTCCTTGCGCCGATTCAAAACTACATACATTTCAGAAATTAATGGCAACATGAAAATATGCGTTTTTCGTGTGTCATCGTAAGACCCTATAAGGAAATCACACATTATAGTGTTATATAGTAGTATGGTTCGTCAATGATGAGTAGGGAAGGGTTTGGAAGAAGTGGTTACGAACTGTTAGACGTACTATTCAGGATGGATTGAGGAAAACCATTGCAAACTCAGTTATGTTGACCGGCGATTCTGAAAACTAAAAAAGCAGTTTTATGTGTGTCTGTGTTCACACAATAGCAAATCACGTAGACAAAGAAGTAAGGAATTGCTATGTAACGTAACAGACGCTTGTAAATCACTTTGACATCTTTCGCCACGTTAATAGTCTGTGATAGACAACGTTATGTTTGAACGGTCGTTTAATCTGAGCAGACGTAATGAAAACAGGGAGAACCAACGTGTTTTATGTAACGACGCTGTCAGTTCCTAAGATTATGTAGCGTTGGTGGTAGGTAAATGAAGTAGAATGTAGGGCATTTGTGAAATAACAATTTACTTTAAAATATTGAAGTACTAGAATAAAACCCTTCCCTGTGCTACTTTGTCAGTCATAAATCCCACATGAACAATCTTAGTTTGACGTTCAGGTGACCGTGCATCGTGGCAAAATCTTATAATAAAACAAACTAGATGCACTAATTTCTCAAATTTATTTTTGGAATAAAACGCTGCATGTTTTGGACAGTTCCTCTGTCCATCATCAGGAGTTTTTCACTGTACACACAGCAATGGTATATGTCATACAGGATCAGAAGGGAATCAGTTCCGTCCTGATCCTGCTCGCAAGCTGTCAGCAAACCTGTATGACATATACCGTTGCTGTGTGCACAGTGAAAAACTCCTGATGATGGACCCAGGAACTGTCCGAAACATGTACAGTTTTATTCCAAAAATAAATTTGAGAAATTGGTGCATCTAGTTGGTTTTATTATAAGAAGGAGGACAATCCTAGGATCGCGTTAAGTACCTGGTGACAAGAACAGGAATATAGACCCCGGAGCGCTACAGCATTAGTGATAAAGTTTAAGAATCCATCTCAGTAACTTGGCTCTTGTTTAACTGCAGCGAAGAATATAACCGCTTGAATCCTTTCCAGTACCTTACATTTTGGAAATTGTAATTGATGTTTAGAATAAGGAGCATTTCTGGTTGCGCAGAAGGCACGCGTTGGCGCAGTTGGCTGCGGGCCGGAACGTTGAGTGTTTGGTTCCCGAGGGGGGGGGGGGTCATTGGGATTTTTCGCTGACATAATCTTTCCGGCCGCATTATGGCCCTGGTGTCGGCTTGGCCACTAACAGAAATGTGTACCAGGAATATTTCCTGGGGTGGGGTAAAGGCGGCCGGTTCTTAGGTCTGACAACTTTATCACCTTCATGTACCGACTCTCTCGAAATCTGGGAGCCTCAACCTCCTTGAACCCTCAGGGTCTGCACTAGGCCTGTACAGGGATTGATTTTGCTCTGGTTCTGCAGAAATTATATGTACAGAATGGAAAGTGGCGTTTTTCTGTCACAAATCGCAATTTTTTTAGTTGATTTATTTAATGAGAAAGTTTTTGCTAATCACTTCGTCAAGTTGAGCGTTTTTATACTGAACCTTGTCTTCCATAAAGTAACGAGTATTTGGTCGAGTAATTATTTCCTTGCCCTCCAGTATAAAGTTTCTTTTTCAGAAGCTTAATACGTGCACTTTCAAACTTTTTATGGAAACACGACGTTCTTTACCGTCTTCAAGCCCGTTCAAAAATTGAGCGAAACTACAATTTGCTTCTTCATGCTTGTCTGTTCGCCTGCCGGCATGAAACAATATGGGTCCCACTGGACGGATTTTAATGAAATTTTGTATTTGAGGATATTTGTGAGATGTGTCAGTTACATTAACATGTGACAAGAATAATGGATACTTTGCATGAAAACGTATATAAATTTATGATAATATCTCGCAGAATTCTTCGTAAAATGTTAAGCTTTTGAGACAAAAAGATGTCGCCATTTTATGTTCAGTAAGTTATTTTCACCAAAATCGCGCCGTGTATGAGATAATGCCGACAAATACGTAGCGGCAGACAGGCTGCAGTTGACTATATAATACGGAATAGAAAATATGCGATTTTCATGCGGGATAAGGAAGGCAATAATACAGATACACCCCTTAGTATTTAATGCTTTTTATTGTTCACAGCAGTACAAAATATTTTGTTGCTTGACAACGGTTTAAAGGGAACCATTCGTTACAATTCCATGGCAACACTGTAAAATTGTTGACGGGTACATGTGCGCCGATAAGGTTAAAAAGGAAAGATACTGTTAGGTTTCCGTAGCAACAGTAGTTACGCGAACGCGCCACAGTGTAACGTTTACGGACGTTTTCTATCTTGTTGCAAAATTACCCCGCTGGCACTGAACCGGAAGAATCCAGTTCATATCTTCCCATTTTGTTCACTAAGATAATTTTGAATGTTCTTCCCTCCGGGACTAATTTTGTCAAGCATTTCCATTCCTTCAGGGTTTTCCACCAACACGTTGTGCATTTCTTGCTATCCACCTGTTGTGCTCATTTCACCCTCCTTCATCTGATGGCCCTCACGAGGAATGTAAATCTTAAACCTCCACGTTGTGAATTTTGTTCAGCCCCATATTGCTTCCTCCCACGTAGACAAATTTTGTTAAAATTTGTATAAATAATATTAGCCGAAAATCTGTTAATTTCAATCTCCGAGCAATAAATTTTGTATAAAACCCTTGAGTATTTGTTTTATTATGCGAACCTTGAATAAAGAATGCATGAATTTGCTTAATGTAAAGGTTTTACAAAGTTATGTCAGTTTAATAACATCTACACATTTAATAGGAAGAGCGATGTTTATTTTATGGTATTTTTTTTAATTTCAACGGACCGAAACCACAAGTAATTTTGTAATTACTACATAATAAAGATGCAGAATTTTACATCATTGGTTGTTGAACTTCAGAACCGTATTGAGATTCCAAATTTTAGAAAACAGGTCAGCCATTTGCTCTGATGTAACGTCGTGTTTCTTTCTTACCGAAGTTTTGTAGGAATCTATTGCTTATTTCTTCAGGACGTAAGAAGAAGTCAGCGGTTTTCTCCGAGACATTGCCAGTAATCAAACAAACTACACTGTTTTTTTTATCTTAGTAATTAACCAACTTGATGCACAAAAGTTTGTTTACAATAAGTTTATTTCATGCCTGTACATGTTTCGAGCAGACGTGCCCATCATCAGGAGGTCAAAATTGTATCACACAGCCTCGGCTGTGTGATACAATTTTGGCCTCCTGATGATGGGCACATGTGTTCGAAACATATAGAGGCATGAAATAAACTTATTGTAAAATAAGAATTTTGTGCATCAAGTTGGTTAATTACTAAGGTAAATATGCTGAGATGCACGGTCAGCAAAACATCAAAAAACTACACTGGGTTGCATCCCATCGCCTTGAATACCACATACCTGCATAGACTACAACTTGTATTGTAGAATGAATCGTATGGTAACCTGAAATGGTAAAAATGTAATGACATATACTGAGGGTGACATGACCTGTTTGAAGTTGTTTTGCTGGAATGGCACTAAATACACTGAGTAGAACCGCGAGAAATCTCAGTCATGAAGGTAGCACATAATTGATGATACTTTTTTTCGCTGTTACTGATACCAGATTAGTTTAATGCGACCCCCCCCCCCCTCCACACCAAAACACCCACTTTGTTTTCAAATTTTTTTTTTACTTATTTTTTTTTTTTTTCTTTTTTCTTAACCCCCATTCTTTTCCCCCCCCCCCCCCCCCCCCTCACACAAACACACACACACACACACACACTGATGTCAAATATTTAGTTTGATTTATTGCTTCTTGATGAGATTCTGAGTTATTTAAACATCACTGGCCGCGATTCTGTGTACGTGCTTATCAAGCGAACGTTACAGTACACAGTGCGAATGGAAAGGAAACACACGTCATCGAATTATATTCTCTAGGGTAGGTTAAGAAATGTATGATACAGAACGCTAACTATCTGTTACATGTCAGAGTTCATATCGTGTGTTTTTGATACTCCTGTCAGACACGGTATGCCTGTTTTACACACGGTGCTGTTCTGTATGACCGAGGTTTGTCTGCTGGTCGAAAATTTTTAGACTTCCGTATTTGTTCATGTTAAACCGATGTAAGTAGACTGTCGTTTTATCCGACGGTGATAATTGACGCAACACAATTAAATAACATACAAATTAACCAGTTTTGGACGAAACAATATTCGTTTCCCTCACTCTTTGTGGTCCAATTAATACGTCTCTCAGCTTCGTCCTGCCCTGGATCATTGCTTCGGACTGTTTGTCGCCGACTAATACTTCTTTGCCGATCCCAGTGGCCGCGCGGAGTAAGGCGTAGGTCTGCGGCCGCCCGCTTGCTGGTACTGCGGGTTCGAATACCGCCGGGGGCATGGATGTTTGTTTCTTGTGAGTGTTGTGTGTTGTCAGGTAGATGTCTCTGCGTCGGGCTGATCACTCTTCCAGAGGAGTCTTACCGAATGTGATGTGTCTGAGTGTGATCGTATAGGCTCGAAAGTGACGAGGCCCAGACACGCTAGGAGCTGTCGGGCCATGAAAAAAAATCCACTTCTTTAAACGTACCCATTGAAAAGCGTTGTGTTTAGCGGAAACTATTGTAACGTGTAGAATCTAGTTACGTGTTCAGGTCTTCTGTAGTTCGCTGACAGGGACTTTTACGAAGACTGTTAGGCATATCATGAATACGTAAAACAAAATATGAGTCTTAGGTAAAAAATCGTCACTTGGAAGAGTTTACGGGAATGTAATATAATATAACTTTCGTAGATATATTTAATTTATGTTAACAAATTTGAACAATCCTAAGTTGTATAATCAAAATGTTGGGTTAATCAAGGGGTTTCGTAAATATGCAGTTATGTGCAGTAACGCATGTGATTTCCCCAGAGAAGCTGTGAGTGTGTTGTGTTTTGACAGTGTGTGTGGCTGCAGTAGCCCACTGTACCAACACGGCCACAGACATCGCTGTTAATGTTGATGTTTTCATTAGCTAGACCTTGTTTCGGTTTAGATTGTTGTTATACACTATTTGTCCCTACAGACTGCACCGTCTGTAACAAATAATCATTTTTCACTTATGTTTCTCCTCCATTGTTTCGACTTCTACAAGGCCATCATCAGGGAGACATTTACAAAATAATACAACTAATTCTGTCAAAGATGTGTGTGTGGAGTTAAAATAGAATATTGTTACTTAAAATTACTAAAAAATGTTTAAAATATAAAACAATGGAATACTGTTTACCTATCTAAGCAATTTTTTATTACGCATAGCCGACACACACATCTGTGTCCATTGTTGCCGTATTCATGTGTGGGTGTGTGTAAATGTGTGGGTGTGTGTATGTGTGGGTTTTGTAATGTGCTGTTGTTTTGACAATTGTGTGGGTGTTTTTGCAATATGTGTACTTGTATTTACTGTGTTTTGTATCATTTGTACTGTGTTTTTGTATTTTTCGTTTATGTATATTTATTCTTATTTTTTATTAGTACTGACTACGGGCTGGTCAGTTAGGGATCGAATCCCGGTGGGAACGAGATTTTCCGCCCGCCCAGACCGGTCCTGGGGCCCACCTAACGTCCTGTAAAATGGGTACCGGCTCTTTCCCGGGGGTAAAGTGCGGCCGGGGCGTAGTGCTGACCACTCACCCTCTTCTAGTGCCTCAGTCATGGAAGAGTAAAGCTATACCTGTACCCACCCTCTGGCCCACACCGGGCCTGTAACGGGAGAACTTTACCTCTTTATTCGTTACTAGTGTAAGAACTACTGCCACCGAGTGAAAACTCAATTTCAATAAATAATAATAATAATAATAATAATAATAATAATAACATAAAGTGAAGATTCCCGTGTTGTGTGGTTGGTGCTTGTTATATGGTGGATCACCGTGTGCTCATGGGACAGCAATGAAAGCTTCTTGACAAGAAAATCATCTCGCGTGCCGCTATAAACACGCTGGCCGTAGGTTCATAAGCTTTGCTGTAGATGTTTAGTGATGTGTCGTATTAACATTTCCACAATAATTTGCATTTCGTAGTTCATACAACCGCTGAAATGTGAGGAGTTTTTATTAAAATCCGTTAATATAAATAATAAAAGTATCTCGCCATTGAACATATTTTTTTTTCAGTGCCTGCTTCAAATAATATTCTGCAAGGAATTCATTTGGAAATCTGAATGTTTTTGGGTGCTGCCTTTTGCTTTGAAACGAGCGGAATACCGTTGAACATTTGACGGCAAAATTCTCTTACATCTGCCACCATGATGTACACAGCTAACTCTTCCGTTGATCCTGTGACGTCAGCTAAATGCTGTACTACACGCCATACACAATAGTGTAAGGCGTACGTTGCAGCCTTTAGCTAACGCCTTGAAATCACGATTCATAACAAGCGCGCTATGAACGTAAACATTCTAGAAATCTTGGCAGCTTGTAATAATAATAATAATAATAATAATAAAACAAATAATAATAGCTTATATTTACGTCGCCGATCCCAGAGGCCGCCCGGTCTAAGGCGTGGGTGTGCGGCCGCTCGCCTGCTGGGATGGTGGGTTCGAATCCCTCCGGCGGCATGGATGTATGTCTCTTGTGAGTGTTGTGTGTTGCTAGGTAGGGGTCTCTGCGTTGGGCTGATCACTCGCCCAGAGGAGTCCTACCGAGTGTCGTGTGTCTGAGCGTGATCGTGAAGCCTCGACAGTGGGGAGGCCCTCACCCTGTAGGAACTGTAAAACCATGAGTAAGAAAATAGTTACCTCTTCTCGGAAAAGATCTTCTTTGCAATTGCTGGCATCGTGTACTTCTAGGTGACGTTTATTTTGGGTTTGCCTTGAGCGGGTAAAACAGCGACTAGTCGATAAACTTCAGACACTGCCCAGCTTATACAGATTGTATGTAATGGTGATAATACACCGTGCTTTTGTTGCAGCATGATCCTGATGGTGCTGCAGTACCTGGTGCCGCTGTTAGTATTGGTCTTCACGTACACGAGAATAGCCATAGTGGTCTGGGGGAAGCAGACACCAGGAGAAGCAGAGAACTCGAGGGATCAACGCATGGCCCGCTCAAAGAGAAAGGTTTGTGACATCAGTATGTAACTGACATTTGTTGGAGGGGACGCAGTCGGTGGCACGACCAAGTGTCGACATAGATGGCTGAAAGAGGTTATTGTCGCCACGAGCTTTTTAAGGGAAGTCTAGAGAAATCATTTCCGGATTTAAGTCAGCGTGGTTCTCTGACATGAACAGTTTGAGCCTGAAATTCACTTAAGAATTTCTATAAACAAAATCTAATGTTCTTCTTACAGAGCAAATAGTCATTTGCATTACAGAGACCACCCGGTTATTGTTGTTAAGGAAGTAGTCACTGTTTTTTGTGAGATTCAGACGAAAAATATAAACGTACTGTGTGGGTAAAGAGAGGGTTTTGAATCTCCAAGGAGCTTGTACATGTATTGACCAGTGGCCTTTAAATGTATTATACGGCAGAGGTCTACAAGGTTTACGTATATTGTGATAAATTGAGTTTTTGTAGTGTTTTTATTCTATTGTTTGGAGATGCGAATGTAAGTTTGTAGTGTGGGACTGATATTTTAGTGGTACTTGTCTGGATCATTCGTTGGTTTTTAATGTGATGTGTTGTTCTGGTAGCACTTCCGTTAGCAGAACAGAAAGGGCGCTTCTACAAACGACAATATTGCCTTAATCAGCCGTCAAAATGGAAAGGAAAACAACGTGGTTGTGGAAAAAATAAAAACTAAAGAACTCATACAGAATAATACTCTTCTGTGGATGTCGGGAAATTTATGCAGGAATTTGTTTGTGGCTGAAAGGATGTGCGAAAGTCGTGTTAGAGACAAAATACGGTTGTAATTCTGTGAGAAAGAACGAAACGTTTTCACTTCCAAGTAGCTACTCTAGTTATGTCTATATTTAAATTTGCTTGCCTTATTGAACGTTGCTTTAATGGTTTATTTACTGTTTCTTGGCGCACTTAAAGGTGGATTTTAACCGCAAATATTTAGGTCCTGAGGAAGGATGACGATGATTAATAGATTTGAAAGCTTGTGGAATAAAATCTTGGCTCACTTGAACATCTGGACGTTTGAAATGCTTTTAAATAACGGTTATAAATTCTGCTGCTTGACTAAGGAAATAGAGTACTACATTGCGATTAAAAAGACCAATCATTTATAATCTTTATTAGAGAAATAGACAATCCGTGTGTCTTTGATCATACGAAACACATAGATACGCTTGTCAGTAGGTCAGTTTTTAAAACTTTGCTTCCAGTAACAGTGGGATTTTAGGACACTATGCAGAAAAAGTGGAAGGGCCCCCCCCCCCCTCCCGAATGTTATGACAGTTCAGACATTATGCGTCCTGTGCTTTGCTGCTCACGCAGCAAAGCACAGGACGCACACCCGTAGTCTGGCACTGTCAACAACATAACCTTACACAATAAGACATGCTGCCACAACACCCTGTTTATACAAAGAAATTAATCAGTGACTAATTTTAATAGTGACTTTAGCAAGGGAAGTGTGGCTCCCTGATGATGATCTTAGGGTCGAAACATGTCGGAGCAATTTTAATGTTTTAATGTGGAATTTTTATATATGTTTATCAGTTGGTATACTAATTAAATAATTCGACGCTATGCACTGTGCAACAATAAGGATAGTCCTATGAAGTCTTCGTGTTTTGACTTCCTTTGCATTAAAATGCTTTCTGCGCAGAGTTACGTACTGTCAGTGTAGTACCTGCTGTTTTTATTATTAAGAAATATCCCTACCTAGGCGCCACTTTTCCGCCTATGCGCGTTTTGCTGTGGCAGGTATTACATTAAAATAAATGCGACGCACAGTTTCCTCGACTCAGAAGTTCTGTTTATAGTCGTCACTGTGAATAAACTGTGTAAGCATTAAGGAGACTTCGGATTACATGACTGTAGAGGCACAGAGTACTGAATTTTGTGAAATATAAAATGTAAGAGTGGAAAACTGATACGATTTTGAGTGTTAAGTATCTAGTACTTCAAACATTTGAATCATAATTTTTATGATAGAGAGGATTTTTATCTTCTATGGCTCTTATCACGTACGCTTAAACCATTGAAAAGAACTTATTAAAAGAATAAATTTATAGAAATCAAAAAGTGAAATTGTCTGTGTGTGGGACATGAAGGCATATGGAGGGGAGTAGAGTTGTAGATTCACTCATTGTTTATGTCGATTAAACCATAACCCGCTAACTTGGAGAATATGTCGAGCTCGTTATAATGTCAGGAAATGGCAGATATGATTTAATTCGGCGTATAAAGGGTTAATTTAAGACACTTGGGGGGTTGTAGATAGGTCATCTGATTCATATTAAATAACAAATCGTGATTTTTAATATTAAAGAGAGAAATTAACGACACGTATTATACTAAAATATACCGTATATGATACCCGACATGTTTGGACAGACGGCTAGTTGTCAGTGCATGTTATCGCACAACTTACGTTACTAAATGTTAATAAAAATCCAACCAGATGCAACAGTATGCAGATATTTATTTACTGCAAAGTTACTCTACATGTTTCGGGTGTCACAGCACCCATCATCAGGAGTACTAAAAATTGTAACCGCAGCCTGCGGTACAGGCCATAATACTGGTGCAGCTACTTCCCTCCAACGTGGCCCGATCGGGCTACATTTTAACTGGCAAGTTAATTTCGACATAATGAGAAGAACTCTCTGATGATGATGCTGGATTAAGGCATCGAAACACGTAGGTGTGTTTTAAGAAGCGAATACCTATTAAATACTGGACGTTCATAGGGCCGTACATCGTAGTATTATTTATATAGTAAAACCAACTAGATGTACCAATGTATCAAATTTATTTATTTTAGGATGACACTCTACATGTTTCGGATGGTCTTTCCGTCCATCATCAAGAGTTCAAGACTGTACATACAGCAACAGGCATATGTCAAACAGATACTGC
>Ga0123357_10013492_pt1 | contig 10611 bp, 7 predicted proteins | sample TergutEmb28metaG_FD_89873 | JGI IMG/M metagenome (GOLD analysis project Ga0123357, IMG submission 89873) | Embiratermes neotenicus P4 segment gut microbial communities from Petit-Saut dam, French Guiana - Emb289 P4 | ecosystem: Host-associated > Arthropoda: Insects > Digestive system > Gut ...
GGCGAGGAGTTGCTGCTAGGTCTATGGCCGTATTGAGGCGAGGAGTTGCTGCTAGGTCTATGGCCATATTGTAGCGAGGAGTTGCTGCTAGGTCTATGGCCGTATTGAGGCGAGGAATTGCTGCTAGGTCTATGGCCATATTGAGGCGAGGAGTTGCTGCTAGGTATATGGCAATATTGTGACGAGTAGTGGCTGTTAGGTCTATAGCCATATCGTTGCGAGTAGTTGCTGCTAGGTCTACGGCCGTATTGTGGCGAGGATTTGCGCGTGTGGTCATTGCTCAGAGCGAACAATTGTTTTAAAACAGTGCAAGTGTTCCGGAAGCAGCCAAGCTGGATTCGAGAAAACACTTGGTTTCGGACCCTCTTGTGCGTCAGACGGGGAAAAAGGACTGGACGTTTAAACGAGACTCGGGATTGGTAGATAAAAAAAAAGTCAGTGCCATTCGTAATTGATACTCACAATGAAATAACAAGACTTAATAATCAGTGTTAAAGACTTAAGTAATTGTCCATAACTATCTTGACAAATATATGAGTCTATTAACTGCTAAAGTGACTTGCAAGACCACGTAATATGCCCTGGGAGGGGTCCTAGCTATAGTAATGTAGTGTTAAAGTTATTTGGACGACTACCTAACTAACTAAGTAGCTCCATGGAGCAGATTCCGTTTTGAGAAGCCAAGAGTTTCTGACCTAGTCAAGATATTTCCCTCATTTTATGGAAACCAAAGGTTTTTTTTGCCGCATTCACAAGAGACCGCTATAAAAAGAAAGATTTATTATACAGAAATTATGTGCAGCATGCACAAGGACAAGTTACAAAATTGTTCCCTTAACCAATTTGAATAAATATTTACGATATGACACAAACGAACCTGAAGTGAATGTAAATATAAGTGTCAATAACGGCAGAGAAAAATCCTAAAAAAAAAATAACCTGAGCGTTAGAGCCCGCTATTTGCCACAGTACCTCACATTTAAAGAGCAGAGAGTGGGCCGGTAGCTCGTCGGTATAGCGACTGAATACGGGCTGGAGGGTCCGGGATCGAATCCCGGTAGAGACGAGATTTTCCGCCCGTCCAGACCGGCCCTGGAGCCCATCCAGCCTCCTGTACAATGGGTACCGGGTCTTTCCTGGGGGTAAAGGCGGCTGGGGCGTAGGGCTGACCCCCCACCCCCATCTGGTGCCGAAGGTCGTAGAAAAGAGTAGAGCTATGCCTCTATTCACCCTAAGGGCCTGCGTGGCCTATAAGAAAGGGCGAATTCTTACCTAAAGAGCAGAGATTCTTTCATCTGTACACAACTGCTGGTGTGTGCGAGTTGTTGACTATAGTTATGTGCCTATGTGGCCGATCCCGGTGGCCCGGTGGCGGTTTAAGGCTTAGGTCTGCGGCGGCTTGATGACGGGGATCGTGGGTTCGAATACAGCTGAATGCATGGATTTTGTCTCTTCTGTTTGTTGTGTTGCGCAGATAAGACCTGAGCGACGGTCTGATCACTCTTTTAGGGTGTCAGAATTGTGCGTAATCTAGACACCATTAAACGAGGCAGCCTAGGCCCGATTTGCGTTCTAACGCTGTAACATTTTGTGTATTACACAGGAATATTGATGATTTAAAGTAGTTTAGAAGAGGACCAGAATATGATATAAATAAACACGTTAGAAATATTGGGTCAGTATCTTGGTCACGACTGTTGGCGGGTGTTCTTACGTAGTGTGCAAGTACAGGTATGCGTCGCTTAATGACGAGACTACGTTCTGAGAAATGAGTCGTTAGGCGATTTCGTCTTTGTGCGAACGTCATAGAGTGTACTTAATACAAATCTAGATAATATAGCCTACTACACACTTAGTCTATATATAGCCTATTGCTCATAGGCTACAAACTTGTACAGCATGTTACTGTACTGAATACTGTAGGCAATTCTAACACAATGGTATTAAAATATTATATAATAATATCATAATTTTATAGGACCAGTGTCGTACATGAGGTCCGTCGTTGACCGAAACGTCGTCATGCGGTGCATACCTGTATAGTAAAATCGTAATCATAAGGTTCATCATCCATGTTGTGTTTATAATTAAACTAGACTGGAGTGTATGTATTTGTCTAACACAACTATATGATGGTAGAGATATGTATAGAATTTGGTACATAAATATGGCCAATGTAAAGGGCCGAAACATGTAGTTGTTTTTTATATAATAAATTCTATACATACCTCTACCATCATATAGTTGTGTTAGACAAATACATAACGCTCCATTCTAGTAAAATAGTAATATCGAAACTTCCTTCAACAGTTGTGGTGCATAATATTTAACTTTTGGAAGCGCTGTGCTTGGAAACCCCTGCTATAGATGGGAATTATTATATATATTTTTTTTTTTGAGTTTGCGGAAGATATTTTGCTAATATATTTTAATGTAAAATTTAAGTTGGTTCTCTCTGTTACTACCACAACAGGCAGCACATAAAGTTTGTTCTCTCTGTCACTATCACAACAGGCAGCACATAAAGCGTAACGAAAAAAAAAACACACTAATTTTGAAGTTCAGTTGGGGTAGGGCAAAGGAATTAGGAAGATTATCGATAAAAATGATTTAAATAGGAACGAAAATTATACCACGTGAGAGTAACCGTGACAAAAGATGAGAGGAAGTTTAATATGGTAGTGTAGGTTGGTGTGCATATTGGGTAACTGAGACATCTGTGGGTGATTTGTTCTATTACAAAGAAAAGTTCTCTCACTGTATTAGGTGCAGGTACAAATGTGGAGAACAGAAAGAGTGGGGACGTGAAGAAAATAATTTTTAGTGGTAAGGAGAAGCAAAAGGAATTACAGGTATTAAAGGTATGGAAGAATTAAAGGCATTAAATAAAAATAAATAACGAAGGCGTCAATAAGAATAAATAAGAGGAAGAACAAATGTGGGAACAAATGAATGTAAAAGAGAAATTAACACAAAGAGGGAAGGAAAAATAAAATACAATGTTTTATTTCACATTACCTTTCACGCCGCGCCTCTTTATCAAGTTATTTATTAAAACCGTTCCAAAAATAAGCACAATGTAATTATTTTAACAGTTCTTATAAAATCAAAATACTTTTAATTATGTTCAATAATATAAAAATTGTATTGCTTGGCTCAGAATGCAAACCTTCATTCTTAAATAAGTTGGTTACCTTTCTGCTGGGGGCTGTATACGCAAATGATAGAATATATATATATATATATATATATATATAATAAAAACAGACACAGGAGCTGACCGTTATACAAATTTAAGAGAATGGTTTGCAACAATTCCAGATGGAAATCTGCCAACGAGTCAAAAGATTGAAGGATGATGATGATGATGATAATAATAATAATAACAGATAAATTATCTCGTATTTTTGCTAACAGTGTGCACACATTTAATTGCCCCTATTATTATGACTTTAAATAAGGATTATTTTTCCATAAAACACCAACTGACTTCTCTTCATGATGGGGAGAGTGAGTGTTTACTGCGAGGTAGGGGTCACAGTGTTTCATATAATTACGAAGGTTGGTCAAATGAAAACCGCAAATATTGTAATATAATTGTGTTTTAATTTTTAAGGTTTTCAGTTGACTTTCCCTCGTAGAAGTTTTTCGAATTTAAAACGGCTAAAATTTGTGTTAGGATATATGTTAACTTAGTTTATATCTATTTTATAATATTCGCTTCAAGAAGCAACAGGAAATTTCACCTTTAATTTAGCCAAGTAGAACATTTTATCTCTTAAATTATCTCGCGCTTTCAAGTATAGGTTAGTTAGGCAGGAAGAGACCCATAGTCTTGGTGCTACCGGCACTAAACTCACTCAATGAAGAGCTTTACTTTGGTTCGATGACTCTCAAATGAAGACAAGTTTGCTAGCTTTATTGTGGGTGTAAAGGAAGCGAGTGTATTCCGCTAGGTAGAACAGTAGCTATTATTGGGGCTTGGAAGGTGGGAGGAGACGCCCCAACTCTGCCCAACTCGATGTAATAAAGAAGGATGTTGTTTAATATTGTAGTAGTGGTATTATGGCCGAGTTGTGTAAACAGAACAGAAGCCTGGTCTGCAAGCCTGTGGTTGTACTGTAACACAAAGTTTTAATCCTTCCTTGCTGTATTCTTTGTTCTCAAAGCACAAGTTACACAAAAGAATATATGTTTTGATCTTCTGGATCACCATAGCAAGAGAGCAAATGACAAAAAGGACATTTATTTTCACAAAATCTTCAGGTTTGTAAGTTTTTAAAATTTTTATTGTTTCTTGTAATAACGAAACTTCAATTTTTTGTGTGTGTATAAGTATCAGCTTCACGTCTCGACTGATTAATAACCCCGGGGATAAATTTTAAAATTTGTGTCCTGAATAGTATATTTGTTCAACACTTAAGCTAAAAATGCAAAATTGTCCTCGTGCTTATTTAAGTATCGCTCTGTGGAGACAAAATGACTGGCACTGATTGTCCAAACCTTCACATCCTTGGCAATAGAAGGAGAGTAGTCAACTTTATGCTCCGACTGTTTTTTTCCCTGCAATCAGTTGCATAGGGGCCTGGATACAGACCAGAACCAATCTTAACAGGTGTATATCTTGCCCATGCCAGATATCGAAATACGAGTCTGCGGTCGTCCAACTCGTAACACTTTCCCCGAATTGCCCAAGTTATTTAAGCTTTTTATTCCACGTAACAATGACATATGTACCTTCAGAAACTGTTTTTCTTAGTCGCGGTTGAGTTCTTGGCTGTTTTTTTTTTCATCTCTTCCAGAAAGGTTGGTGGATTTTGCTTCGATTAGACTACAGTCATATTTTTCTAAACCCCTTCCAAGTCATTCACGAGTTATCATATGTTCTATAGCTGTACTGTTTGACAACGCTATAAAATACCAAATCCCTCCACAAAAGGAAATAAAAGTGTCAGCGATATGCTGTGTGGGCAGACTCGTCTCAGAACATCATAGCGACTGCTGTGACGTGTCACCTTCAATTTTGTGCTGTAAAAATATATACTATTCATTGTATAGTGCTATGACACTGCAGGTATAGTGAAGACTCAAGACTTGTGGGACATGACGTCGTGTAATCTAGTAAATATTATCCGAAGGATCTCGCGTGCTAGTAAAATGCTGTGCAATTAATAGGAAGATGCTCTTTTCTTAAATAAGTCACGCAATTTATGTTGACTCATTAAGTTGTATTGCAATATCAAGTTTAATTAAAAGCGTTTTCTGATGAGAAGTGTGCTGTTTCCTTTTGATTCTTCCTCGTTAGGTAAGGGAAAATATGCTTTGCGAGGTAGGCCGATGTAGGGAGGCACGGGAGACAAGTGACAAAAGTAGTTCTTGTACAGGACTGCACAGGTTGTCAGGGGTCCAGGAGGTTGGGGCTCCCATAATCCAAGACAGTTGAATGTAGTAAAGTTGTCAGCCGCACACACCGGCAGTTTTACCTCCCACGAAATATCCTTGGCACTCATTTATGATCGAGGCTGAGTCAACTCCAGGGTCATATTGAGGCCGGAAGGATTATGCCAATGAAAAATTTCAATCGGGAATCGAACCCGCAAACTTTCAGTTTTTACCACAGCGCCTCAGTCAACTGGGCCACCGCTTGTCCCCAGAACTGACGACGTCAAGACGCATTTGAATTTAAGTGTTACGGTAAAATGTATACGGAAATTTGTAATTTGAAAACGTAGAACAGCAAGTGAGCTTTAAGCGCTACACGAAGGTCAGGTAAAACTGGTAGGATAAGCAGGCTGTGCATAGGGCGGCTGTGGTCTTTACTGCGCTTGTGCATTTGACCCTCCAGTGAAAACATAGGTGCACTGACTTTATAAACAGAGATTCTTGACACACGGATAATGGGAAGATTAAGCCAGGAACATCTGATTTATACTCTGATGGTATGTCATTGGTACAATTCTTCTTTGCTAAGTTTTGGGCAATCTATTCCATGCAAAAAATATGGGACTGATTAGTATTTTTATTTCCATTAAGAAATTAGCAGACTCGTTATATCAACATCCTATATGAGGGAGTGCTGATAAGTCCTTAGCCCAACCAGGAAAGAAACAAGCTACAGCGACCAAACTCGGGATTTATTCAACATACTCCCCACGAAGCTCAATATACTTCTTAGCTCCTTGCTCTAACGTTTGAAAGCCAATCAAAAAAATTCAGAATGTTGTCTGTCCAAGCAGTTTTCTGTGGCAGCAATGACCTCTGCGTCGGACGAAAAATGGCGACCTTTCAATTGTTTTTTCAGTCCAGAGAACAGGTAGTAGTTCGACGGGGCCAGATCCGGGGAATAGGGTGGGTTGCAAGTGCCTGGTGAGCCGGGGGATTGTCGTGCAAGAGCAAGATCCCTTGGTTACCTTCCCGCGGCGTTTTTCCTTCAAAAGTCCTTCAATTGCACCAGCAGAGGTGTGTAATATTCCGCGTTGATAGTTTGGCCCTTTGGAAGATAATCAATGAGGGGTGTGCCGTCTTGATCCCAAAAAATTGAGGCGAGAAATCTTCCAGCGGATTTTTGCCATCGGAATTTTTTGGGGCGGGGTGAGCCGCTATGTCGCCACTCCATTGATTGTTGCTTTGTCTCCGGGTCACAGTTATGTAACCAGGTTTCGTCCATGGTCACCATTCGCGACGCGACAGGAAATCATTTGGATCGTGCCGAAAAAATTCCAAATGTTGCTCAGACGAATGGGACTGTTGAGGTTTTTGATCCGCGATCAGGCTCTTTGGGACCCACTTCGCGGAGAGGTTGCGCATGTCCAAATCTTCATGAATGATGGACCCAACCCGCTCACGTGAGATGCCCTGTTGCTCAGCTATTGATTTGGCAGAAATCCGGCAGTCTTCCAAGATTAGCTTGTGAATTTTATCAATGATCTCCGGGGTGATCACTGTTTTGGGTCGTCCAGGACGAGGCACAATACAGATGGAAAAATAACCACGTTTAAACCGGGCTATCCGGTTTTTGACGGTGGCACACGATGGTGCATGTTCCCCTAATGTTTCTCTCAGAATGGCGTGAATTTCCTTTGGCGCCTTGCCTTGCAGGAAAAAAAAAACTTTACGACACCTCGCGTCTCCATGTTGTTAAAATTGCGCGCGTCGCCTGACATGCTTCCTTTCAACCTCTGTAACAAGAAAAGACTTGCAATTCGGCACATGAACAGACCCCTCTTACCAATGTCACTATCGATTCCTGCCTACCACATCGGGAAATAGGTCGGAATAAGGACTTATCATCACTCCCTCGTAATAAATGGTGTCAATTGCAAAACTCATTGAAAGTTGCGAATTTCATCAATGTAATGTGTTTTACTATAAGTGGTTTCAAAATTCTTGTGTTCTCCCTGAAGAGGCAGTGTCATGCTGAAGTATTTCGAAGTGAAATGACTAATGTCGTATACAACTTAAGTGCATTTATTTGTTACGTTAAATGAATATACTGGTTCAGAATGTACGGAGTAAATAATTTTAAAATTCATTCAGTTAGGTTATAGCCGTTCAGATTCTTCCACACAGGAAACACGTTATGTTGCGACATAAAGGCAAACCGGTTAACGTGGCTCCGGGAAGTAATGGTTTATTGTACACAAGTTTACTACCAACTAGTTACACAATGTTTTAATGTTTATTATACAAAGCTCCTACATGTTTCGGCCATATAACCTGGCTATCTTCAGGGAGTTACCAGTTTGGTCGAAGTGTTCAGCGTCTATGGCAACAAGTTTTAAAGCTCTCATATACGTTACGCACGTCGCCCAAATTTGTAGCTCCCTGAAGATGTCCAGGACATATGGTCGCAAAATGTAGGAGCTTTGTAATTTGTTCCTTTTTGGGTAATTCCCCGGCGTCTGAGTTCTAATTGCTGACGTTTCGGAACTCACTGTCGGTTCCATCTTCATAGGCATTCACCTGCCTATGAAGATGGAACCGACAGTGAGTTCCGAAACGTCGGCAATTAGAACTCAGACGCCGGAGAATTACCCAAAAAGGAACAAATTGCATTTAGAACACAGTGAAAGCTTAAAAACAAGAATGTAGGAGCTTTGTGTTATATATATATATATATATATATATATATATATATATATATATATAAGATTTAAAATGTATGTTAGAATATATTACTATGTATTTGAATTTATATATTTATATTGTATTACGTATATTTATATTAATAGACTATTTTAACCTACTGTGTAATAAATATTGTTTCAAAAAACACCTCCATGAAGATGACAAAACAACAGGTGGCCGAAACACGTAGCAGGCTGCACTGACTATAGCATATTAAACCCACATATATGTATGTGCACTTGGTTATTTCTCGTAAGATATCATCAGTGCATGGCCATGAAACATTTCAAATCATATCGTTTATTGAATCACACGGAGCACCTCAAATACATTGTTTGGGCGAAATGCAGGGCTTCCTAATACTATAGTAGGTGGTACATATTTACCACTGAACATTAAAGGGTAAAGTAATAAGTATTAACAAATTTCTGCGACTAGACTTGTTTGCAGAAAGGAAGTGTACTTTGTGAGTTCTGCTCAGAACTGCTTGTGTTAAGACCTAATAATCAGTTCACGTGACACTTTTTGTCATATGAATAGAGACACGTGCTGTATTTCAGTCTACCGATAGAGCGACTGTCAATAACAGCGTTGGGTCTTTTGCTCAGTTGTATATTAAAATCCCATAACACTGGTGTTCGCGGAAGTTGAAAAATGAAAAGAAATAAACACATTTTACTTTCTTCTTTGTCACAAAATCACAGTCCCATTGTAATTAGAGCCTGACAGAAACCTCCGAGGTATTAGAACAGAGCAGTTTTAATGCCATCTTTAGGGCGAGAATAATAACAGAAGGAAAACTGCTGTCTTTTATCTTCCTTACGACTAGATGGCTGTGAGCTGTGCAGAAGTATTGCATTACGCTTTCTTTAGAAGTAACAAAGTACAGTCTTGTCTAAAGGGTTTTGCGAAGTTCTTTTTATCTAAGAAATGCTTATTTTTTTGCGTACACTGAAATAAAATTTTAAATTTAGAAATGTCTCTAATAGAAGCAGTTAAAATTCTTGCTTGCAGTGTAAAATATTGTCTTTAAATTCTCTTGTAATATAATGGATTTTTTTCAACTGAGATATGCATAATTATCAGTGAGCATGTAGAAAAGTTATGCTATGTTTAGTTCCGGTGTATGGAGGAGGAGAGGGATGCTTCCGCACATTCCGAAACCTGCAGTGATGCTAGCATTTACCGTATATTCTCGAATCTAAACTGTACCCGAATCTAATCCGCACTAGTTTTTGCCGATTTCTTAAACAAAAAAAAGTTAGTTCGCGGGTCTAATCCGCACCTATGGGAGGACGATGGTGAAGATAAAGATGATAGTGACTGGGTGACGGATAGTGATTCATTTATGAGTGATAACGGCGAGTCTGATGAATACTAAATTATAAATATTATATAATATTATAAATAATAAATAAAATAATAAATTATTGCATTGTATTGTTTTTACGGCACGTACAGCAGCTCTATCATTTTTCCAAAATCCAGCTCACGACCGCGAATCTAATCAGCACGACGCGATTCTAATCCGCATCTGATTTTTTGGCCCTCTGAAACTGTAAAAATGGTGCGGATTAGATTCTAGAATATACGGTAAATTACAGCTACACTGTTTGAAAGATGGGCTTTACATTTATAGTAGTCAGCAATGTATTTATGAAAATGCGGTGCACCGAGTTCGACGGCATATGATGCACTAAAAGTCCGTACAATTTACCAAATCCTCACTGAAAAGTTCGCCTCTAAACCAGAAGAAAAACTGTGGTCAGCTTCGTATCACAGCCGGTTTGTCTCCGACGAAATGGCTGTCTTTGTTTTTCGAACGGAAGGAGGCGTAGGTCCAGTTGCAGTTATGGATGCTTTAGAAAATAAAACATTTCTCGCCCCTACTTGCAATCGAACCGCCTATTCCTGTGTACATGCATAGGACTGTATCGACTTCGGAACGAAGGGTATGTCATTATATGCAACGTTATTCTGAACAATGCTGTTACTTGTACATCACAGATCTCCATCCGGGATGCGTTTTCTTTCTCGTATCACAATACGTGTGTACAGTAGATGGAGTTTTAAAAAAAGAGAAAGGAGTCAGATGAAAAATTAAAGCACGTTAAGCTGTAAATACAGATACATTTGTAACTGTACTTGTATTCTTGTTCTCACTATCCTGAAGATGGCCACATGAGTAGCCGAAACATGTTGGTGATTGCTATGTAATAACATTATATTCACAAATCCAAGTGCTGTTGTTGGTCATTTAAAAAAAATAATTTTACACCTGATTAATACACGGAAAATGCACCACATAGTGGGCCGGGATAGCTCAGTCGGTATAGCGACTCGCTAAGGGTTGGACGGTCCGGGGATCGAATCCCGGTGGAGGCGAGATTTTCCACACCCGTCCAGACTGGCCCTGGGGCTCACCCAGCCTCCTATACAATGGGTACTGGGTCTTTCCCAGGGGTAAAGCGGCCGGGGCGTGGA
>Ga0123357_10013493_pt1 | contig 10611 bp, 6 predicted proteins | sample TergutEmb28metaG_FD_89873 | JGI IMG/M metagenome (GOLD analysis project Ga0123357, IMG submission 89873) | Embiratermes neotenicus P4 segment gut microbial communities from Petit-Saut dam, French Guiana - Emb289 P4 | ecosystem: Host-associated > Arthropoda: Insects > Digestive system > Gut ...
CAACAACAACAACAGCAGCAGCAGCAGCAGCAGTGTACCATTACCGATATCATTTCCACCGCAATTATACGAAAAATAATTCCGCGATTACATACCATTTAATACCCTGTTCTATGAAACCAAACGACGAAATATAAAGTTGCCACGGTGCTTTCATTACGCCATAAAATGTATGGAGTGAACACATACTTCCACACATTCTTAACCTTGAAACTAGACGGGGGTGAGTGGCCAGCTTGATGTCCCGGCCACTTTACATTCGGAGATAGATTCCCCGTTAACCACTGGATAGGGGGCTGAGGTATGCCTAAGATCGGTCTGGACGGCTGGTGAAGAGAACGTCTTTTGCCCTTCCAGGAATCGATGTTCTGCCCTTAGCTTAGTCCCAGTAATGACGTTGCGGTATCGCAGCCACACATGTCTGGCTCCTTGCCTCTGCTGTTCATCTGCTCATGAGTACGAGATAAAAGCTGCGAAGCTAACATTCCAGTGTTCTGTGTTTCTTTGTCCCAGTTATCTTCTATAAAACTGCAGTAATTATGTTTGTCATTTCTAATAAGCAGTCCACAGGACGTCGCTGATACTACATAATGAAGTCCATTTAACCGTTTAAAGCCTTGCGGTCAGTACATGCTACAAACCATGTTTAGTCAGCTCATATAAAAAACACACACACAAAAACAAAATGAAAGTTAACCTACAGGAACGATTATCATGCATGAAACCTTTTGATAGAGACCATGAGAAGAACAAAGCAATTTACTGTTGTACATGAGTAAATTATGGACCATAATGTGGATCAATGCCAATGTCTTTATGAAGGAGATAATTTCTTGCCCATGTTTGGTTTAATTGAAACAGTTTCTTGCAATTCAGTTTAGCAACTGGCACTTGACCGATGTGGTCAATGCTGGGATTGACATTCAGAAAGATTAATAACAAAATGTTATGTGAAAAAGCAGGCGGCGTCCTAAGCCAAGTCACACTGATAGCTGTTCATACTTCTCTCTGTACCGATGTCAGCCCGGTTCAGTGCAAACCACATATTGTGACTTGTACAGACCAGTAACTCGCACATGTACTTGTCGCCTACAGTATCCGGCAAGAATCTGCGAGTTTTGCGTTGTCAATTTCATACTGGCCGAACAGGAAGATGACAGAAGTCAGTTACTACCGGACAAGCAGGATGAAGTCGTAGCCCTGCTCAACGGATGCAAGAAGTGACAGTTCGATGCTTTCATACAAGGCAGACGGTATTTACTTAACCCAAGTCGGTACGCAGTGAAGGCCAAACTGACATATTCGCGTCTTCTGCTACAGCAAAAATAAGTTTGTAAAAAACGTAATTCCATTACAGTAAAAAAATCTTTTTTTTTTCTAAAAAGTTATTTCCCAAATTAATATTTCAATATCTTATTAATTTTGAACGGTTCTCATTTTTAGGACGTCCCGCCCAACCCACCCGACCGTCAAGTCACATAAGTAGGAAGAGTACCGCTATTTGAGAATCTCAGCTCTCAACAGTGAAGTCGTCAGCGAATTCGCGCACATTCGTCAGCCAGACTTGACGAGAGTAACGCCCGACTTTGAGCCAGAGTCAGCGCAAGCAACGAGTGTGCGCGCGTAAGAGTGCTTTGTGTGTGTTTGCATGTGTTCACGAACCCCATGCACAGAGATATACATGTAAACATATGAGTGAGGTTCTCCGTGAAATTCAGTTTTCTCCTGTCAATATTATTCCTCCAGTGTTCCATAATTAAATATCATTCACCAATCATCGACGCTGTATACTCTTAGCAACCAACAGCATCATTCATTACAACACTAAAAGATACCACTTAATTAGTACAGTTGTTTTCCCTGAAAATTAAAAAAAAAAGTTCCTTCATCTGCTATATAACTACGTTGTTATTCTCAAGCGCACTGGATTTCTTGATTTGTGTGTCATCTAGTACTTACTCACTTTCTTACTTACTTACTTACTTACTTACTTATTACATGGAGCAGAGTCCTTCTTGAAAATCTAACCGCTTTTCAGCTAGTCAAGAAATTCTCCGCATTTTATGGAACCCGAAGGTTCATTACCGCATTCACAAGTGCCCGCCACCTGTCCCTATCCTGAGCCAGCTCGATCCAGTCCATGCCCTCACATCCCACTTCCTGAAGATCCATCTTAATATTATCCTCCCACCTACGTCTGCGTCTTCCAAGTGGTCTCGTTCCCTCAGGTTTCCCCACCAGAAACCTGTATAAAACTCCCTTCTCCCCCATATGTGCTACATGCCTCGCCCAATTCATTAGTTTTGAGTGCATATCATTAAGCTCCTTTTCATGTAGTTTCCTCCACTCCCCTGTTACCTCGTCCCTCTTAGGTCCAAATATTCTCCTTAGCACCTTATTCTCAGACACCCTCAGCCTACGTTCCTCCCTCAACGTGAGCGACCAAGTTTCATACCCACACAAAACAACAGGCAAAATTAGAATTCTGTATATCTCAATCTTTAAATTTTTGGACAGCAAACTGGAAGACAAGAGATCCTGCATCGAATGAAAGCGTTATCTAGTACACCGAACATATTACAACGTTTCCATGATTTGAACTCTCTCGGTCTCCAGGTTCCTTCTAGATTATTCTATTGTATTTCTACAGAAAGTAACCCCTATAATAACATGTATTCACATATACACATATACATAGAGGCGTATCATCAAAACAACGAGGCACTAACACCAAAGTCCCAGATTTAAACATCTTGGGCAGAAAAATGACTTTTCTGTAGTAAATTAACACCGTTACAGCTTTTCGCATTGCTCTGCGCGCCATATCCAAAATTCTTGGCAAACTGGAAGGGCATTCTGTACCTACTCCTCTCGTCTTTCATTCTCTCTTTCAGTAGCGGGAAAAATCCCCAGTGAATTAATGCAAACGTAGTCTATCTACTGACGCGTGAGCTTCTAAATTATGATAAATGAGATAAGAACTTAGCGAAGAACCAGGAGATAATTGAAGCTTATGCACATCGCCTATCACTACAACCTCATTAAAAATAATAGCAACAGAATTTAAATTTTACCGCATAAAAAAGAAAAGCGAGGGTCACCAATTCGACACTTCCAAACCGCAGTAAAAGTTGGTATGTAAGTCATGACTCTGGACGTGTACTTTTTACGTGAAGTGAACTGAACTGAGACCACAAAATGAAAGTTATGAATCTCGCACAAAGATATAGCTGCAAGGAACCGTAATGTCACAATAATACTTTTGCTGCTGTTGACGACGACGATGATGATGATGATGATGATGATGAATACTACTACCACCACAACAACAACAACAACAACAACAACAACCACTACTACCACCACCACCACCACCACCACCACTACTACTACTACTACCACCACCACCATCAGACCACCACTACTATTACTAATACTACCACAATTACTACTACTACTACTTTGTCGACAATGATAGCCATAATGAATATAAGGTAACCACACTATGGAATCGACAAATACAAACGACAGAACCACTCCAAACAATAAACTGGACATTATAATCCGCGATAATAAAAAAAGGAATATGTCTGCTAATAGACACTGCAATTTCAGAAGACAGAAATATTATCCAGAAAGAAGCCAAAAAGATTTTAAAATATAAAGACCTTACGATAGATACACAGCGCTTGAGGAATATAAAAACAACAGAAGAGGCAACGCACGTGTAACGTAACACTGAGGCGCGTTCGTGCAACCATTATTGCCGTGGAAAAGCAGTAAGTATTACATATTCTGAGTGTTTGTAGTTTTAGTTAGCGAGCACGCAAAGGGCACGCGCCCTATTATATTGTCATTTGTGGCCTGTCCGTCTCTACAGTATTTTCCACACTACATCATAAACGGCACGACTTTCGAAAAATAAGTTACTGAACATAAAATATATATTTTTATTTTCTCTATAATTTTCGTCTGAAACACTTCTCATTCTAAGAAGAATTCAGCCAGATATGATTACAGACATGTAATGGTATTCATGTAAAGTATTCCTTCTTCTTTTCGTGTTTTATAGGCATTTGAACTCTCGACAGATTTTCGAAAAATACTCCAATATAAAACTTCATGAGAATCCATCCAGTTCAAGCCGAATTGTTCCATGCCGGTGGATGGGTGGACGGACGGACAGGCAGACAGACAAAGAGACAGGCACGATTAAATTAACAGTCGCTTTTCGCAATTTTACGAACTCGCCTAAAATGGTCTCAGTAATTATAGCGGCAACTGGCACCATGTAAAAAATTATTCCGAAAATACCTGAACCACATAGCTGGAAAGCAAGACATCGAGGAAGTAGAGACAAGAGGCGCATTGGACACTGCACACGCACACCGGGAAGTACTAACTTCAAGGAACAAAAAGTTCACATACCGAAGTCCGAAGGCAATATGGACGCTGACGCTAGGGTCTTATCCAGCCTGGTGTGGTCTAAATCAACCAATCCTAAGGGCCTGTTACTTTGGAATGCCATCACGCGGTGACCACTCTTATACCAGCATTTGTGTAAACAGAATTATAACAGGAGGGGGAAGAACAACACGATCGAGGGGTGTGTAAAGGTTAGAACAAGGCAAGTATCTTCCTTCGCCACGATATATGCGGATGGTTAATATGTACGAATTGTAGGTATTTCAACAAATTTTTCTGCGCCTCATTATATTTCTGCGACATTCATTCCACTTCAGTGCCTTATGAGATCGATCTTCCTACAAAAATGGGTGACATAACAGAAATGTATTAAGAGTTTACAGATCTCGGCTCGAGAGCATCCGGCAACATATGACCCAATCACCCGCACCAGCTATAATTAGGCCCCCTGTAAGTATTAAGCTCACGTCAACTGATTGCCACATGTAGGCGAGGTCACACAGCTATCGTTGCAGTATAATAAAACTTCCGGTTCGTCATTGTGTACAAGGAACGACCATTCGTCACGGAGATCAATGCGTAGTCTCTCATCATCCCATATACGTGCTCATATTGTACTTTCTTCTTTCTCCCAACCATAATCAGCCACGATGAAAGCTTCGGAACGTGACACTGTACGATTAGGAGTCCATCTTCTTTACATTTCTTTTGATCCCTTCTCCTTTCGTGCTGTACAACTCTGATGGACGTGAGGACAGTCTAAAGCCATATTCACAAATGGATGTGACACGCTATATTGATTTGCCTCGGCCGCTTGTCAGGCGTGTCTTAAAATTACATCCTGCAGTTTATTGAAAGAAACAGAGCATGAAAATATAGAAAGTAGCATTTAATGCACTGCCACCTTTTATATTTGCTCATTTATACGTAAAATTCTTTTATGTGCTGTAAGCTATAAAGCACTAGAAGCATAATGTTCTCTTTCTTGGAAGAAGTGGATTTGTGTGAAATGTGGCCGAATGTGCACAGCGTGGCATATATACAAAGGGCTCACGTAGAAATATGACTCTAAGCTTGTGTTCGGGAAGTACCCCGCGTCAGACTTCAGCAAATTATAAATGGATTATCTTGATTCACATTATTTATGGCCTCTCTCGGCAAGTGCAAGGAAAGAACGCTTCCTCACACGTCTCTTATTCACTGAATCCATATAGCACGGTCCCTAAGGAGTTAAGAGCAACTGAATGGACAGCAAAATCAGCCCAATCGTCAGTTAACACATTCTAACAACCCGACACTCCGCCCTACCCTGATTCAGGTAACGCATTCCATAATATATTATTTCTTATGTCCTTAATATCCAACTTAATATAATCCTCCTATCCACGCCCACGCCTCCCGAACAGTCTTTTATCTTAAACTTATTCGACTAAATTGAAATTCTGTGGGCCTTGGCATTCATCGGCCTATGCAGTTGAGGAACTACTTGATAAACACAGTTAGAACTGCACTGCCTACTAATCTCAAAGTCTGCTAGCCTACATCAAAACACCTCCACAAGGCTTTCAACATATTACATAGTACTTAATAAATTTTAAAGTTCATAGTGTTAACAGATTATATTACAGATTCAAACCTTATTTAAGGTAATTGCCCTTATAATTTTACGTACAACGATATTTCCTTCAATATTTATGGCATTGTAACATATACCGCTCATTTGCGACAACAGTGTCGCAACTCAAAATGTGTGATTTTTCAGGAGAGACTTTTAAAGGTTTTGAAGTGCTATAATATTCTGATTGCAACGACGACACAACTGCTCTCCAGCGGCGAGTTTTGCAAACTGCGTTATGACGCTGTACCTGATACAAGTGCATCTGCAAACGTTTCTTTCTATACCAATAAATAAAAAATGTCAAGTTTTGAGTTGTGACACTCTTGTCGCAAATGAGCGATATGTCCCTTCCTTGAGGAGCATTCAGCTTGAAAATGGCTTTTTAAAAAACAGCACAAATATGTCGCTGATAAGAATTTAAACTGATAATTAAAGTATTATATAGACTAAGTTTATTATTGTTTTATTTATTAGTGTATTATAACACAAAGGGGATGCCCCGCCTAAAAAGTGAGGAAGTATCACCAAACAGACCAATAAACTCTTATTCTTATAATAAAACTAACGAGAAGCACTAATTTCTCATATTTATTTTTTGGAACAGAACTCTCTATATGTTTCGGACAGTATCTCTGTCCATCATCAGGAATCTAGCACTGTACACACAGCAATAGGTATATGTCATACAAGTTATGGTGACTGCTTGCTAGCAAACAGTCACCATAAGCAAACATGCAGAGTCCTATTCCAAAAATAAATATGAGAAACTGGTGCTTCTCGTTGGTTTTATTATAAGAATATATCACGATGCACGGACCTCTGAATGTCAAACAAAGACCAATAAACATCATAAATAACACCCCATCGCACCTTTCATGTAGGCCTACGGCACGTACCATGTGCACATTTTGCCACTGCCCATATCGACTACAACGCAACGTTTTATACGGCCCTTGCAGATGCTCTTCACCTCAATCCACCATCTTCAGAACATTCTGGCTGGATAAGGCGAAATGCGTCTGTAAGGGAACAATGACTGGGGTGCTGAAATGTAGAAGGACAAATGCAAAACATAAACAACGTAGTACTCCCTAAGGACAGGCTTTCAATTAAGAGGAGTGGATGAAAATTGTACAGGAACACTGAGAATAGCTGCGTCACAGGACAATGGACATCCAGACTGATGTCACAATTTGTCTTACTTCTTGAAAGTTACAAGACTTTCAGACAGCATAAAGCTGGAAACGTATACAGTAGAATATAAACTAACGTGCTCCGACTAATACATTTTGTAATAAAAAATCCCGGGAATCTTCTTCGCGAATAAAAATACGTATTGATCGAGACCAATGACGACGAACGTCAACTGTCCGAAACTGAGAGCAACAATTTTCTCTGTGAACGAATAACAAGCACAATTTGATGTAGTCAATCATAAACTGCCTCTGTCATTTCGGTCTACTGGCAAAGACAGAGATTCTCAAAATTTAGGACAAATAAATAAACAAACAAACAAAAAATTACAGGCGAGAAATCTGAATACCTGGACGTCAACAGACAGAACATTTTAATTTCTGAACCTTGAAACAGGCTTCTTATTCTTTCCGGAAGAAGTAAGCATTATCAGCAACAGCAAAATAATAACTTGACATCATTATTCTAACACCAAATTAGGAGTTTTGAAATCCCTGTACACAAGCAATACTTTCCACTACGTGGTAATTCATCAGTTCATGTATTTATTCGTATTGTGGTTTATTTAAAGACGCTGTCCGTAGCTCTAAGCATTTTGTAGTGACAAATAATATCACGATCAGTAAATAATCAGTTAAACCTCAGTAAATTGAGTAATAATCTGTCTAACAAACGATCACGTGGACACCAAAAACGCTTTCATTACAGGCGGTAGGAGTGTGGAGCAAACCGCTTGTAACCTAGTATGGTGGTGGTAAATTGTAGAGCTGTAACTTATCATGCCTTCAACGCAAAATTCTTATAAATACGGAAATTACAGCTCCATTTTCCCTGTCTACGTAACGCCTTCATTTAATTTAGGATTGAAAGTTGCCACACAAGTACCATAAACTTACCTTATGCCTTAAACAATGCAGTGTGCTGTAAAACTACACCAAGAAGTAGATCAAGACCAGTAATATAAGATCAGTGCCGTGTTGCCGGTAGTATTCATTGAATTTAGTGAGAGTAGCTGGTGTTTTTACATGTACATTTACGAGAATTCAAAGACGGTTTTTGTAGTTCAAGTATTTATTGTGGCTAATCGAAACACAAATGTGGTTACACTGCTTATTATTTCGTTACTAAAAACACTATATATGTGTATTTATTCATTATTCCGTCATACACAACACACTTGTGCTTCCAAGGTAACTAGTTTCGGCCTTTTACGGGCCATTATCAGACCCATACATACAAGTACATGTAAAAGAAACTAGACGATTAGTTTCATGTAAGAACATATGAAAGAAATTTATCTTAGTAATTAACCAACTTGATGCACAAAATTTTTGTTTTACAATACGTGTATTTCATGCCTCTACATGTTTCGAGCACCATGTGCTCACCATCAGGATGTCAAAATTATATTATACAGCTTCTGGTATCATCATACCTATAGGTGTGATGATACCAGAGGCTGTATAATATAATTTTGACATCCTGATGGTGAGCACATGGTGCTCGAAACATGTAGAGGAATGAAATACACGTATTGTAAAACAAAAAGTTTGTGCATCAAGTTGGTTAATTACTAAGATAAATATACTGAGAGGCACGGTCGGCAAAACATCAAAATATGAAAGAAACTTGATGATTACTTTCTTTCACATGTTCTTATGTATAGGTATGATGATGACCCGTCAATAGGCCGAAATTAGTTACCTTGGAAGCATAATATTGTTTTCTATGACGGAATTCTCAACAAATATATCTGCTGGTCTGAGCACAACAGAGCTGTGTCACCTAAAGATAAAAACACTATACTGACAGTAAACCAGGCAAGTTCGTCGCCGAGTGACTATCATGTTTCCAGCGGTGAAGCAAAATCCCGGCTGCCACAGATTTAAACGCGGTCCCGAAGTGGAAACTGTTGTGACATGGTGGCTGATAACGCAGGATACGGAAACGTTTTCGGTGTTCGTCCCATTTCTAAGAACTTTCTGCCTCCAAGATTTCCCGATATTACGTCACCAGACTCCTTTACGTGAGGCACGCTGAACAGCAAGTTTGTATATAGGAACTAAAATATCCTCACACAGTGTAGGGCCTGACAACCAGAATACAGAATGAAACTAATGACACAGATCTTCCATCATGACAAGAAGTGTCAACAAGTATGGCGATTAAAAATTATGCACGCGTTCAAAAAGAAGGTGGACCTTTTCAACATTTATTACACATTTATTGGGGAACGCGGTGGCACAGTGGTTAAGTTACTGCGCTACAAATCGGAAGGTTGTTGGTTTGATTCTAGCTGCTGTCAATGGAATTTTTCATTGACATAAAATCCTTCTGATCGCACTATGGCCCTGGGGTCGACTCGGCCTCTAACAGAAATGAGTACCAGGAGTATTTCCTGGGGGTAAAGGCGGCCGGTGCGTAAGGCTGACAAAACACCATCCTGTGTCGTCATGAAATCTGGGAACCTTAACTTCCTGGAAACTTGTGGGCCACTCCAGGCCTTTAACGGGACTGTTTTACCTTTTATTACACATTTATTAGAGTTACTTGATTGCATAGTTTCGAAAAATTAATAATCTTTTACTGCTGATACAAGGACTGCGCGACTTCAGAGCCGTACTCTATTACCACACGTCAGAGGACATATATTGCAATAATATATACATTGATTTATAAAATGCTGCTACCAGGGGTGTACAAATCCCAGGCATCATATCGCCGCTGATACTAAATTTTGTACGTTGGCGCTAAATATTCGTGGGTACCCAGTTTGAAACTTGCTTTAGGTCACTTCTTGCAAAGAATTTTGAGGTACTTACTACATTTTTGGAAAATTTATGCACCCCTGTAGTATACTCGTAAAAAGTGAAACCTAATAAACTTATAAACGTAATAAACTAACAGCAGCCCTTTACGAACCAAGGGTGGACAGCCAATGATAGTCCCCCAAGATTACAATACAACCAGTGTAATTGTACAGTACAGCAGGAATCAAATATCGTGAGGTTCGGTCTGTAGGATACCAACGAACATAGAAATAATTGGGAGTAGATTGTGAAATCATGCTAATATTTTTTTTCATTTCTGAAATGAAGCAACTTATTCATCATTGTACAGGGCGTTTCATAATGTTCTCCGTGATTACAAACATTTATAACAAGAAAACAAAGGACCTACCTTAAAGGAATTGTTCACAGCCACAGGAAAACTGATTTTTTTTGACAACTACAGATGTTCGATGTGTGCACCACGGGTGACACGGCACACATCGATACGATATTCAAGTTCTTGCCACACACGCGTTAACATGGGTGCATCGATATTCTTCACTGCTGCAATGATCCGTGCCTTTAGGTCAGCGAGGCCACGTG
>Ga0123357_10013495_pt1 | contig 10610 bp, 12 predicted proteins | sample TergutEmb28metaG_FD_89873 | JGI IMG/M metagenome (GOLD analysis project Ga0123357, IMG submission 89873) | Embiratermes neotenicus P4 segment gut microbial communities from Petit-Saut dam, French Guiana - Emb289 P4 | ecosystem: Host-associated > Arthropoda: Insects > Digestive system > Gut ...
ACTGCAAAGAAACACTCGGAAGAGAACCAGTATCACGCAATGTCTGGTGAATTCGCGTAAATACACTTCGAGACAGAATCCTTCGATCGGGAAAACGCCTTTGATATTCTTGAACAGCAGCACGTGCACTGCCATCACAAAATCCGTACACAAAATGCGTATCGCAATATTCCACGTGGGAAAAAACAAAAGGCATGTTTGCACTTCAAAAGTCACCAACTCACTGTAGCACACACGCCAAGGTCACTGGATTAACATGTGTTGATCGGGCAGGCGCATTGGACAAGTACGATGTCACGGACGGCCTATACTCTGTCGACACCTAAGACGCCCACACTTTTCTCTGGACATTATCTCCATAACCGTTCTACTTTGGACATAGGTGTTTTGGGTTATATCGGTATAGTTTAACATAAGAAACACTCTCCCGAAGTCTCGCACATTCCTCCTGGGACACCCCGTATATATATATATATATATATGTCCTAAAGTTCTGGTCATTAGCATTCCTTTTCACCTCCTGAATGTATGACAGATGCTATTTTGTTGGCAAAATGTACCAACTATCATTTTATGAAGCCACGCCTTTGTGTTGTAGCTGAGTCAGCTGGAACATCTGTGCATCAACCTCTGTGCTGAGACAATGCAACATTTTTACAATACACACATTTTCAAGTCAAGTATTGAATCATGTCGAGATGAAGGAATCCACTGTGAGGTGGAGGTGGACTATGTGGACAACGTGCCCTGTATTGACCTCATCTCATCACTGGTATGTGACATCTGCTATGTTGAGTTTGCTGTTTCATTTAAGTGGGTAGTTCCCCATCTGGTGGAACATGAAAAATCCGTTAAAAATTCAGTCAGTTGCATCAGATCTGGTTTGTTGTACTGCTTTGATTTGTGATGGGTTAACTGTATTCAACTAAACTAAATTTTGCTTTACAGCGCACTGGTCTCTTGAGTATGTTGGATGTGGAGTGCTCTGTTCGTGGCACAGCTGAGTCATATATTGCCAAAGTAAAAGTCCAACATAAACAGAATCCACGGCTCTTTGAACCTAAACCACTGGAGCCCCGAACATTTGGCATCCAACATTTTGCAGGACAAGTTGTGTATGATGCATCTGATTTTCTGGGTAAGCAGATTTCAGGTTTCTGTTACCTTACAGTAATGCTTCTAAATAGGCACATGCTCCTGGAAGGAAAGTCAAATCAAAGAGGATGAGATGGGTGGGGAATGCTGCGTGATGGAAGGGAGAAATGCATACTGAGGTTTTGTAGGAAAACCTGAAGGAAAAAACCACACAACCTCCTATTCAATGGGTACAAGGGGGTCTCTCTGGGGATAAAGCAGCTGGAGCATGAAGCTGATCATTCCTCTCTATCTAGTGCTGAGTTTAAGAATAAGCATAACTATACCTCCAGTCCCCCATGTAACTTACAATGTAAGGTCATACTTGAAGACATTCCAACATTCCAACCAGAACACACATGAATCAACGACACCAGAAGAGAAAATTAACACATCAACATTACCTTAATTTAAATTAAATTAATTTTGCTTGTACAAGCAGGTCGTGTTCCCACGCTACTATTTGCTAATTCACGTTCCTTACCCAACTCACTTTTATTCCTTCCTATAAGAGTTTCACTTCAGACACTGAACTGACAAATTATGGAAACCAAACTTGAGGTATATAATAGTAAATATAATAAGAAAGTGATTAAATCAACGATCCACTACAATTATAAGAACCATATTTGTGTATAGTCTTAGATCAAGAAACCTACTATAACCATAGATACTACATTTATATAAGTTGCACACTGTATATATATTTTATAAGCCAAATGTACATGTACATATAACCTCTATGAACATAAGATGATACCACAGATCCAACTATATTAACCTAGAATAGAAAATAGCAGAATTCATGTACCTACATCACCCATCCTACACAACATGCGAGATCTCATTCCCACTCGACATCTTACCTCCCCACTGTATACAACCCACACAAGTCAAGTGTAGCTGCTTACTAAGTTTTTCATTTATCAACCTGAAAATGGCCAATGAAATGGGCCGAAACATGTAGTTGTTTTTTATGTAATAAATTATACATATCTCTACCACCATATAGTTGTGTTAGACAAGTATACACACTCCAATCTAGCACACTTGAAGAGTTAATGTTAATCATAGGGTCAAGGAATTCCCTAGTTTTATGCGCCCCAAAGGTTTATTACCATATTTCCAGAAGCCTGTCACTGGACCATATTCTCCATCAGAGAAATTCAGTCACACCATAAGATCTCCTTTCTCAGAGATCTATTTCAATATTATCCTCTTATCGACAGCCCATCTCCCAAATGGTCTCTTCCCTTGACATCTTCCTTGTTCCACAATTCCCAATTTACTTAACCGTTTGACGCCTAACAATCCCTATAGGGGTCGTACCGTACCACTAACCTCTAAACATTGCATTTTATATATTTATTCAACAAATATAGGTACTGAAATTTTAAACATGGTATATGTTCTCCATTTTTTTCTCTTCAAAATGCAGTTTGTTTCATTATTCTAACATATTTGGTTCCTATATTATTCACATTTTATATATAGTGTGTGCTAAAATTTAAAAAAATAATTCCGGCACCAAAAGGTTAACCTTTCACAGGTTATTTGGCTTGTAACAGAATGGCATTAAATTCCCTTCATTTCCATCTCATTCCCTCTCCTACCTCCTGGACTTTCTTTCCACAGTACCTTCTGTTACACCTCATAGTGTTGCGTATTAATCTGCAGCATATTAACATACTATCCTAAAATTTAACTGTCACTCACAACATAATTTTCCCACAATTGAGATGGAACAGATTTTCATGAAAATTTAGTCCTCTTCCATAACCTTTAAAGTGCTTTATGGGTTAAAATTTCCCTTAAAGCATTATGTAATTGCCTTGTGTTAGAAGTTACTGTTAAAACTGTTCATGACCAGATTTGGTTGTTTTCAGACACAAACAAAGACGTAGTGCCCGATGATCTGGTGGCTGTGTTCCATAAGCACAGTTGCAACTTTGGCTTTGCAACACATCTTTTTGGCAGCGAGCTGAAAGCGCTTTATTCAGTAGAGACTGTACCACGAGGAGTCAGCTTCAGGATATCCCCCACATCTCACACTGACCTGTAGGTTGTTCAGATGTATCCTACGTGTAAACAGGATGATAAGCTTATGTTATAATTGTAGTTCTATGTCCATGCATGTGAACAGTACTTTTATCTGCACAGTCCTGACAATTTAGATTAGATTAGTGACTGGGTTCGAGCCCTTCCTGGCCCGATGCACCTAGGTGCACAGTCCTGAAGAATTTTGATGAAAGTTCAGTGTATATACGTATGATATTACACGTACATAACCTATAGTGCATATACAGGACATACTGTATGAGCATTTGCAAGTTCAAGGCTGTCAAATTAATTCATTTTATGGATATAACTGAACCATAGAGACATCTTTTTAAATCCTGTGACAAATGTTAACAACGCTTGAGATACAACACTTACATAACATGACATGGGAATTAACATTTATGACCCAGATTTGCATTTCAATTTAACAGTCACTTGACTCAAGGGTGTTCATATTCATACTCATATTCATTTATTCAGTATTCCAGGGATCCACCAAAGAGGATATAGAACTTCTCATTAGATAGTTGTCTTTGAACTTCTATAAGCCAGTAAGACTTATAAAAGTGCACATTTTTGAAAATGTGTTATTGTCTACTAGAAGGCCACACGGAATAGGAATTACGAACTTGTTTCAAAAGCTAAAATTGAACTGCACCTGTTCCAACAGTACTTCGCTCCCCACAACCCACCCCTGAAACAAGGCGAGAGTGAAACCACCCTCACTCCAGACCTCCCCAGTACGCATCATACGCTCAACAATTCCTTTCCATAAATGTTTCAAATCGTGCAGCGCAATGTCAGATCTCATGACCCGCTACGGCCCGCACGCAACGAGATTCACATGCCTGGTTTGAGTCCCATTCAAACAGGAACCCTCTAAATCAGAATGTCGGTAAACAAAGAAAAAAGAATTATGGAAAAATAATAGAAATATCTGTGTCACTCGCATTTCTAACCCAGCCAATGGAGCAAAGATAACTTTTGAAACATATAATTCAATAATTGATGTGTTATTGCATAATGTAATTGAGTGTTTGTGAATATAAAACATATTCAAAGAAAAAAAAATTATATGCTGACACTGGGACTCGAACCAGTGTAGTTTGTTTCTGAAGAGTATTGCCATCATGCGTTAACGCGCTCGGTTACCTCTGGGTGCGGCAAACAACCACCCTTTTGCAACATCCATCCGTGGAAGCAGAGCTAGCAAGCCACATGCCTCGGAAAATTAATGACCTTTAATTCATGTTTTAATTTCAAATTAGCGAAAGTATTGTTGTCTTCGGTTAATATATACGCGGTGTGATTGATTGTAATGAATGGAAGACAGAGAAGCGCCACGAATGCGCAAATATGGGGAAAGTAAAACGATTCAAATTATGATGGCAACTGTACGTCACGTGACTTCCAGTTTGGGACTTAGGAAATTTCAGGCCACTTGATTTTTGTTGAACAGAGGGTACCATACTGCCTCCATCTTGAGAGTTAATAATGGCGGTACTGTGTTCCACAACAGTGGTCCCAACCTACCAAACCACATGGTGTGTCATTTACCCACACCACAGTGTTTACACACAACTATTATATCAATCCAAGAAAACTGTTTTACAGACACCTGATTGTGTGCATGAGATCTTCAGAATTTCTTCATTGAAAGAGTAGGTGTATAAATGAACATTTTTAAGAATGGTGGGTTCAAAGGTATCAAAAATTAAATGATAAATAGGGAAATACTCTGAAAGAGTAACACAATAAAGTAATTATATTGAGAAGATTCTGAGTAAAGCATCCAGCCCAAAAAGCAACATGCATATTCAGATGACAAGTCTCGTGGGTTTTAACACTATCAAATTGTATACAGACATCACCATTCCAGAGGAATGTGCTGCCTCCATCTTCATGGTGACAGACTGACATTTAGGTAGACATATTGGTGTCATCCTACATTACTACATGGTGTAAAAACCAAGAGACAAACTGTTTTTTGGAAGCCTGGAGATCTACATAATCTTCAATGTGGTTACAGGCTGAATGGGGACGAACCTGTCTCCACGCTGACACAAGACTTCCACACAAGGTTGGACAACTTGCTGAGAACTCTGGTCCATGCACGTCCACATTTTGTACGTTGCCTCCGTAGCAATTCAAGTGAGACACCTGGACGCTTTGATCGTGCAACTGTCATGCGGCAGATTCGCTCACTACAAGTTTTAGAAACTGTCAACCTCATGGCTGGAGGTATGTCTGGCTGTCTATCCATCCACATCTGTATCAGTCTATCCATATCTATCTATCTATCTATCTATCTATCTATCCATCCATCCATCCATCTACAACCGTTTTCCAGTGTTACACCAGTTACTGGTTCTAAGTCACTTTTCACCAAATTTGCTGGTTTACTGCATCTTTAGGTCTTAGAATCTTGTGCTTCATCACTTTTTTCACTTCCCATTCACACTTTATTTTGGGCCTTCCCCTTTTCTTTGTTTTTCTTCTGGACAGCACAACAGCATTTGCTTAGGCCATCTGTTATCTCCCGCACACAATACAGTTCCATACCATTTTGACATGTTATTTTCCATTCTTTCCAAAACCATGTTACTCCCATTTTTCTCTAATTACATAATTCCTTACTTCTAATGTTTCAAATGTTCTTGCAGCTCTTCTCCAAGAATCCATTTCTGTACTCAACAGTTTTTTCATTAATCTACATTCCAATGTCCCATTTTCACAATAGTAGCTTTAAATGTTTTCCACCACTGTGTACAATATTTGTTTCTTTGTATTTAACGAAATATGTTTTCTCCACAGTAGGCTATTTAATGTGCTTGTTGCTTTCCTGGCTTGTTCAATTCTATTTATCATTTCTTCTTTGTATTTTCCCAGGTTTGTGAAAATGGATCCAAAGTACTTAAATGTCAGAGTACCTTTAATGTCTGTTATCTTCTATTGTCATATTTGGTATGTCACTTCTTAAATATAGATATTCTGTTTTAAGAATATTTACATTTAAACCCCATCTCTGATATTCTTCTATTAATTCTTTTGTCACACATTCTGCGTCTTCTTTATCCTGGGCTATAACATATGGGTCATTCACAAAAAAAATTTGATCATGTATTATTTCGTCTTCTATTGGCAATCCCATATTTCTGCATGTTTGAATGCTTCCGTAATTTAATTCTTCTTTCATACTGATGACAAAGCAACAGAAGGTGCATGAATTGTCCACTAGTGTTAATGGGAATGTAACATGGCATATCATCGATCCTTCTATTCTTGGTCTATCAACACCACCTTCTTCCTGCTTCTTTCAATCCATATTTACCTTTTTCATTTCTCCATCCTGCTCTTCTTCATTCACCTATTTCCCCCTACTTACCAATGTCCATACTAAACAGATAAATGAAGGACCAAGCATTCCACTGACCTGTACAATCCCAGATATTAAAATCTGAAACAGTATTTAATTAAATCAGTATATGAATCAATCACGCTGTTAACTTGTATCCAGATCGTTGGGTAAAATTGGGTTTTTCATGGTTTCCCTCAGTCCCTCCAGAAAAATTCTTGGATAGTAATCAATGTGGCTACAATTGCATGGCTTCAAACTTATTACTTATCCTATCGTCTTAGAGTCTGGGTTCCCACAAGTGTAACACACTGAGCCATCACACATTTTTTATTTCAATTTAACAAACTCCCTTAGGGCATCTGGTAATATCTTGGCTGCCACACATCATACAAATTTATTTCCCATCTCAATTTTCAATTGGTGAACTTCCCCCCTTCTCTCCCCACATTCTTGAAGTGTATTCACTAGAACACTGTTCTGTAATTCTTTTAATCGTGAACATATGGCTCTGAACACACATAATGAATATTCAGTCCATCTGAAGCAAACAGTTTCTGAAATCTGTAATTTATTCATTCCTTTTTCATCTTCATTATGGACCCCATGCCATGGATCTTCACCATCTTTACAGAGGCAGGTATGACTATGAAGATCGTCAATGCAAACATAAGAACTAAAGATTTCCTTCTGTTCATTTCCTATTTTCTAAAAAAAATAATCTTGTTAGCATTTATTTTGCATTCAACTCTTGTAACCCTTCAAAGACAGTGGCATTTAAATTCCAACTGCTTTCCAAGATAGAAGAAACTATTCTTAACTGCTGTCATGACCATACAGAACACTGAGACTGACAGCCTATGAAGAGTTAAAGGTCATTCAATGCCCTGAGGCTGGCATTGAAGGGACAATAAAATATTTACAGCCATCACTAACAGTTGTCCTTTGGAGCTGATCCTCCATATACTTGACAAACAGGTTACCCCCATCGCATGCGTTTCAAGGCATTCAACTTGCGCTACCGCCTGTTGGCACCATTCAGAAAACTGCGTCGTGCCGATGACAAAGCAACGGACGATTGCCACCTCATATTGCAGTGCCTGCAACAGGCCATGGAGGAGCAGCCTAAGCTGCGCCAGTGTGCTGTCAGCAATAGCTGGGCTCTTGGAAAGCGACACATCTTCCTCAGGTGGGCAAATTCATGAAAGAGATTTACTGGTTTCTGTTGTTTTTAGTCTTGAGTTCCAGAGCAGTATCCATTTTATAAATACAGTAATTGGTTAGCCAAAATTATTCAAATGTGTAATTTTAAGCTTCAGTTTTAGTTGGAATTCTTACTCGTATGAGAATAAAATAGGGTTTGAATGCCAGCAGGGATAAGTGATTTTTTTCTTCCCCAAAATATCCAGACTGACTTTGAGACCCAACCTGTCTTATATTCACTGGGTAAAGGGGTTTGTTTCCTGGGGGTAAAGCAACTGGGCACAAAGCTGGCAATTCACCTTTATCTAGTGCCGAGGTTAAGAATGAGTTATAGTATATGCCGGTACACCTTCATGGCATGGTCAGGTATGACTTTACCTTTACCTTTATTTTTACCTGAGAATAAATTCCATCCACCTAGGCCTGCTACAATCAGTTCTGGCTGATTTCAATTGCAGTTAGTTCATTTACAGGGTCAGAGAAAGAATTACTATGCAAAATATATGATCATCATTTTCAGCTGTTGCTGCTACTACTACTACTAAAACTAAACATAATTATTGTCAGACTATACAGCAACCAAGCCAACCAGTTCCCTTCTTTGTCTGACCACCACAATTTATCACTGGTTTGGCCAATATCCTGTCATTAGCCACGCCTGTAGTAGTGGCAAAATAAGCAAGGAAAAGCAGTAAACCTCATGTCACTTCTTAACACAGTGAAGGAGCTCGCCAACAGCTGGAAACCCTGCGCAGTGGAACACGACACAGAGCAGCTGTGCTGATACAAGCAACATGGCGAGGATGGCGTTTGAGGCGACGATGGCCAGCACTACGTCGCAGCCTGGAACTACAGCAGCAAGCAGCAGTATCAGCAACTGGAAATCTACCTAGCGTAGCCAACACGAGTGTAGCAGTGGTGTCTGTGCAGCAGGCCCGGGCAACAACTACAACAACAGTAACTGGTAATGGGACAACCTCAGCAGGGACATCCTCCACCCGGCCACGCCCGCAACCGATTGCTGGCACACCCCCTCCAGATCCAGCAGAGAAATGTGACCATAAAATGATCCAGCAAACGTGCACACTCTTCGGACTGGACTTGGTAAAAAAAAACTTTATTACTCGTATAAATAACAAGAGCAGAAATATGTAATTGAATAGAAAATAAACATTTTCTAAATCTAATTTTAATGGTTTTGCTTATTTCATTAGTAGAAAGCAATGTTAATATGCTGTTCAAAGCCAAGCAATTTTGATATGAAAGTGCTTAGAAAATTTGTGCTTATCAGTTACAAAACGTTCACTTTCAGGAACGTCCACCGCCAGTGCCACCAAGCCGCCCCTACACGGTAACTGGAAACACCAAGTTGGGTTACCCCCAAACCAGAGTCATGAAGATGCCCTTCCCTGGTGAGCTGGCTGTACTTTTGTCCTTGCAAAGAGATCCTTAATTTAAAAATTTAATGACAGAATACCATCCTTAAACTAGAACAAACACAAAACAAAATTACAATATACAGCATTATAATACAGAATATTGATATGTCATATTCGATTGTAGCCTCACATGGTTTATTTTGCCGTCTTCGTTAACAACTGACACATAAAATATTATTCCAAGGTTTACGAACTACACGTGTATGCTATACCTACAGAGAGTTATTTATGTTTTGTATTATACCTACACAATACAAAGAGCAGGCCAGTAGTATAATTTTTTATGTCTCCTTCAGTAGTCTAGGGGTAGCGTGCTGACCTTTAGTACCCAAGTTTATGGGTTCAAACCTGGCCGAAACCGTCGGTCCCTTGTCGTAGATTTGTGGCATGTAAAAGATCCCTAAATTTACGTGGAAGTTGGAATTTAGGCAAAATTACTACCGGACATCTTTCTCACACACAGTTCCACCTTTTGTTGCTAGGATCTCTCGTGTCGTTGCGGATGGAGGCACCTGGCGGCTAAAGTGGGAACGTCTAAAGGCGGGGGAAAGCAATGCAAACTACCCCCAAGAACTTGCCCAGGATACAGTGTGCCAGAGCCATACCAGTCACATGACTGGGCTCTGGTTCTTGCCAAGCCCAGTCTTCAAGGCTGAATACTCTCCTTGTCTGCCATCGTGTTCTTAGCATCTTCCAAACCATATATCACTGCACCACAAGCAGGAAAGTCACAGGTTCGATCCCCGATGACGTCATTGGGAGTTTTCATTGACACAATCCTTCCACCTGCATTACAGCCCAGGGATCAACTCAGCTTCTAACAAAAATGAGTACCAGGAATATTTCGTGGGGGATGAAGGTAGTCGGTGCTCACAGCTGATAATCTTACAACCTTCATGTGCCGACTGTCTTGAAATCTGGGAGCCTCGACCTCCTGGAACCCACAGGGCCTGTCCAAGCCTGTACAGGGGTTGCTGTACCTTTATACACCAAGTCAGATATTACAGAACAAACTGCAGCTTTAGTAACATACCCAAAAGAATGAACATATACAGTCAAACCTCAGTTCACGAACTTAACTCATTCCTGAAGGTCGTTCGCAAACTGAAATGTTCGTAAACCAAAACTATTTTCCCCATAGGAATTAATGTAAAATGGATTAATCCATTCCTGAACCTCAGATGATTGCTTATTTAAACTTTTACAACAGTACTTTGTGTACAAGTTCTTAAAACAAAATCAATGGAAACAATTAAATCTATCACAAAAAAGATGAACACAACATTAAGCAGATCAAATATAGACCAAAACTTAATTTAGTTTTACCGTACCTGTACGGAGGAGAGTTGACGGTGTAAGTGGAAGGTGGTGAGGAAGTGAAATGTTATTGTTTGGAAGGGGATTCTTTTTCTTTTTTC
>Ga0123357_10013496_pt1 | contig 10609 bp, 8 predicted proteins | sample TergutEmb28metaG_FD_89873 | JGI IMG/M metagenome (GOLD analysis project Ga0123357, IMG submission 89873) | Embiratermes neotenicus P4 segment gut microbial communities from Petit-Saut dam, French Guiana - Emb289 P4 | ecosystem: Host-associated > Arthropoda: Insects > Digestive system > Gut ...
AAGTCAGTTTTCTTTATACGTCATGGATGACGGAAATGAACAGCGAGTTGCCATAAAATTTTGTTTCAAAGCCGGTCTGTCTGCAGCAGAAACACTAGTATTGGTGCAAAAGGCTTGTGGGAATGAGACTGTGAACCGATCAAATGTTTTTAGTTGGTATACTCGATTTCAAGATGGAAGGGAGCTGGTAGAAGAGGACGAGAGAGGTGGCCGTCCAAAATCAACTCGAACTGAGGTAAATGCTGCTTTTGCTGATTTGGTCAAAAATGACCGTTGAATCGCATCAAGAATAATAGCAGAATCTTTGAACACCCCCAAGACTGTAGTTTTTTGGATTCTGAAAGAGGATTTGGGAAAGAGAAAGTTGTGTGCACTTTTTGTTCCACACTCCTTGACACCTGAGCAAAGGGAAGAGAGTCACATCTTGCCAAGACATTATCGGGATGGCCGATGTAGACAACAATTTCTTAACAAAATTATTCCAGGAGATGAGACCTGGTATTTTGCCGATGACCCCAAAACAAAGCGAGAGTTCTGAATGGGTTGGTGAGACATTCCCTTGGCTGAAGAAACTGGAATTCCACAGGTTCCACATCAAGAACACGTTGATAATTTTTTTCGGCTCTGAAGGCGTAGTACATAAAAAATTCATACCAGAGGGAAAAACAGTAAATGCAGAATTTTATAAATGGGTAATGGATCACCTCCTGAAGCGCATTCACCGGGTTTGTCCAGCTGCGTTCTGCTCTTGAGATTTTTTCTTGTTGCACGATAATGTGCCTGCCCACAAAGCTGTAAGTGTTTGCCAATATTTGACCCAAAAAAAATGTTACAACCCTTTACCACCCCCCATATTCTTCAGATTTATCTCCACCAGACTATTTTCTGTTCCCAAAGTTGAAAATGAAGTTAAAAGGGCTCCACTTTGTGGATATTGCTGAGATCCGAGAAGCTGTTACTGATGAGTGAAAGAAGGTACAAAAAAGAGGAATTTTCAGAAAATTTACGACTGCGCAAAAGCCTGTATATAGGCCTATGCCAGTGGAGCTTATTTTGAATTAAAAAATGGTATGTGTCTTCTTCATATGTTTTTGATTTTTAAAAAAATTAGTCCTAAAACTGTAGGACCACAGTATGTATGTTGTATAGCTTTCTGATTGGAATGATATGTTATTAATGTGAATGAAGAAGCAGGGTATTAACTACATGAAGGATTAATACACACTCAAAATTTTACAATTTTACAGTAAGTTTACTAAATTTTCTAGCTTGACTGAAAGAGTTATTGCATGGATTGCTTGATACAAAGCGTTCTCACCAAGTTGGTGAATTTTATTCAGAATTTTTCTGCTGGAACAATACTTTCACCTCAGTTTTTTGAAAAATGTGTTTGAACAAAAAGAAAAAAGTATGAAATACTATACCAGGTGTACACAAGTCCAGAAATATGTGCGTAGTGTAACTATTAAGATACTTTCACCTTCGTAGAGTTACTACAGTTTACCAGCCGAAAACTATCTTGTTAAAGGATGAGATGGGTGAAGAAGGGTGATCTGTATGTAGATTATCACAGTATTTTAAACAGGTGAAAGAATCATTTCTGTCAGTTATTTGATGTACGTGGGATTAATAATTTTAGGTAGACTGCCATACATACAGGACACAAATGTGCCAAACCATAGTGCCTTTGATGCTGAGCTGGACATTGAAACATTAAAAGATGTAAATCACCAGGGATTATTCATATTTGAGCAAAATGTATTGCCACGGGAGGTAGAAGAGTATGTTCTGAGATGCATAAACTTGTTAATTCTTTTTGGAATAATGAAAAATTGCCTTAACAATGGAAGAAGTCAATTTTTTTACTTCTTTATAAGAAGGGTGATAAAACAGACTGTAGTCTTTATAGAGGCATATCACATGTTGTCAACTACAAAAACAGTTTTATCTGACAAGTGTAACACCAAGTACAGGTAAAATTATTCGGGAACATCAGTGTGGATTTTGATATAACATGTCATATACTGATCACATCTTCTGCATTAATCCAATACTTGAGAAAAATTTGGAATACAGTGGGGTGGTACGTCAGCTATTTATAGACTTCAAGGAACTATGTGATACAATTAGGAGGAAGGTTGTGTTTATAATTCTCATTGAGTTTGTTTTGTTTGTTTGAAACTACTTAGGTTAATAAAAGTGTGTTTAAATAAACATGTAATGAAGTCTGAATATGTAAGGTTATCATACATTTACTATTCAGAATGATCTGAAGACAAGGAGATGCCTTATGGTCATTGCTTTCAACTCTGCTTTATAATATACCATTAGGAAGGTCCCAGCCAGGGCTAGTTGTACAAGCTACAGCTTAAGGCATAACACTACAAGGGGCCACACTAAAAAAAGGAATAAATGCATGTATAAATAAAGAAAACTGCAATGCAAAATAATAATAATAATAATAATGTCATTATTATTATCATCATCATTATTGACTACTGTTGGATGCTTTGTATATTTATTTATCATAAATACAATAAATGCACAATGGAGTAGAGATGGGAGAGGGGCCACGACACACATGGTAATTATCACTGGCTTGATTAATTTTAGTTTCCTCATGTGAAAACAGGAATACTGTATGACAGAGTACCTGCGGATGTCGGGTATGTACTGGGGCCTCACTGCCATTGAGCTTATTGGAAATTTGGAGAGAATGAACAGACAAGAGGTTCTGGATTTCATAAAGGTCTGCCAAGATGACTCTGGAGGTATAAGTGCCAGCACTGGTCATGATCCTCATCTACTGTACACACTTAGTGCCGTACAGGTGAGGCCATGTCATGCACTTTGTATGTGTCCTTTAACTTTTAGAGTTTGCTTTTTAGTATATTCAAAGAGTATATTCAAAAAGTGTTACACGTTTGTAACTACATGATACAAGGAATAATTTTATTGAAGATTCAGATCTTACAGGTGTGTTACACTCTGTCATCTGGTAAAAAATTACTGATGCTCTTGGACTGCTTTACTTTGAAGATGAAGGTACCATTATCCTTTAGAGCATCAGTCACTGTTTACCAGTTGACGTGGTGTAATGTCCCAGGCTTCGTGAATCTTTCATGAATGTATTGTTACTTGCATTTTTGACAGTTAATAATGTTTAGAGGTAAATCAGGTCTGAGTTTTACTATCTTCACAAAATTTACTGTCTAGTGGAATGAGAATTTAGTCATGATATGTACAAACAGATGATTATTAACTTTATTAAACCCTACTTCAGCAATTCTGTATGTTTGCTTATACTATTTCCATTAATTTTGCAGATTCTAAGCATGTATGATGCTTTGGATGTGATAAATGTGGAACGTTTGGTGCAGTATGTTAGAAGCCTACAGCAGCCAGATGGAAGTTTCTGTGGTGATAAATGGGGCGAGGTGGACACACGTTTCTCATTCTGTGCCGTTGCTTGCCTTTCATTATTGGTTTGTATGAAACTGATTTTTTAAAATTTAATATGATTAACTACATACTTTAAGCATTATGCCTCCACTTTTGTGAGAATTCATAAATTGTGAATGTCCTGGTAGATAACTGAAGAATAAAAAACCAACTAGATGCCACTTATTATTTTATTGTACTTCTTGTAGGCTCAGCATGTTTCAGGCATTACTATGCCCATCATCAGGAGCTAAAACACAAGCTTTAGCCAGCAGTCCAGACACTACTCCAGCCTAACCACACCTAACCTCCAACATACAGCAAACCAAGAACGAAACGACCAATGTGGTAATCAACATCATAGTTGCGAGCTCCTAATGATGGGCATAGTAATGCCCGAAACATGTTGAGCCTATAAGAAATACAATAAAATAAGAGGCATCTAGTTGGTTTTTTATTCTTCAGTTATCACAATGATGCACGGTCTAATAAACATCAGTCCTGGTAGATATTTTTGGGTTATCCAAGGACAGTAATTTTAGCAGTTTTTCATATACAGGTATCCTTTTTTTGTGCCCTAGTTTTGTTCTTCATTAAGTGCGTCTAAGTATTCTCAAAAACACTTTTATTATCAGAATATCATTCAGAATCTGAAGTTAATGAACACTTCTTTACAAATTCACCTTCAGTGATTGATTTTCCAGCAGCAGCAGCAATAACAATTTCACTGGCAATCTGAAATTAACTTGTGTAGCTGAGATGGGGGTGTGTAGGGTCTTGGTGGGGAAACCGGAGGGAAGGAGACCACTGGGGAGACCTAGGCATAGATGGGTGGATAATATTAGGATGGATCTCCAAGAGGTGGGATGTGGGTATATGGAATGGATTGGGCTGGCCCAGGATAGGGACAGGTGGTGGACGCTTGTGAGTGCGGTAATGAACCTTCGGATTCCGTGAAATGCGGGGAATTTCTGACTAGCTGCAAACCAGTTAGCTTCTCAAGAAGGACTCTGCACCATGGAGTAAGTAAGTAAGGTGCCATGTAATCCACATTTATTTTATTGAAAGGCTGTGTTCTCCTGTGGGGTGTTTCAGTAAGTTCAGTGCTTTAATTTATCTTTCACTGACATCTGCTTTTGCTAAATTGGGATGTATTGCTTCTAAGTTTTGGCAGATGTTACAGTCCTGAGGTATAATCAGTGTTTTACGACCAACAAGAAAAAAAATTTTGTCTCTTGTAAATCTGGCCCAACATCTGTTTATCCATGTTGGATTAAATGCCTATTTTCAGATCCAGTGTTTCCCTTTTTTTAACAGATGTCGAAAAATAATGAAAAATGTGCGTATTAAAAAATGCGAACTATTATAGCTTACTAACAAAAGAGAAAACCCTACTGGAAAGAGTCACATACAAAATGACAGTGATTTTTATATTATGGACAGCTATAACATGGAATGAATAGATGAGCATTATGACATGCTAAGTCGGCATTGCTAGGAATGTGGGTAAGAAATTCATGTCATAATTATTGACTTCTTACAGGTAATATGGAATGTAACCAAATTATAATTAGAGCATATCTATTTGTATTTTCTGGCTAAGTGATAATATTGAATGATGATGGTTAGCTGTTACATAAACACTGGCATTAAAAATGTAATGTAGGGAAGAATACTGTTCCTTATATTAATTTTTAACCTTTAAGCTTCATGCATTTGCATATATACAAACAGGTAGGAAAACACCCCTAGAAATTCATTTGTATATTTAGGCATTACAGATATTTGCTGCATTTGTAAGAAATGCTGCATAAGTTCTGTTTTATTGTCCATGAAATGGATTTTATTTCTTAATTTTATCGTATTCTGTTCAAATAACACTCGTGTTTTTCCAAAACCATGCCCTAAAATTTAAATATCCTCCCCCCATAGGATGAAGGTTAACATAGGTCTAACTGATGACCATAGTGATTCAATATTTAGTCATTGTTAATATTTTTAATAGTACAAAGAGAAATACTCATGTTATTACATAGTGACATTCCATCGTAACTGAAGAGTAATAATGGAAATTAAACAAAAATTTTTTAACAATAAAATAAACTTTAAAGGTATGAAAAGAGCCTAGAAAAAAAAGTGCAGTTTTATTTGCACTTAATTAAAAATAGCATAATGCTTTGTTGTAGAGGTTTACTAATTTTTAAAGATGGTTTTTCAGTGTCCTGGATGTGGTTGAGCCAGTTAACCCTGGGACAGAGAAAATCTTGCCAGGGGCTGCATGTTGTGCAGGCCTGATGGCATTGGATGGTGTGAAAAATATGTGTTAGTAACTCCAGAGATTTGTTTGGTCACCATATTTGTAATTGCTGACATATGCATAGTAGTTAGATGATAAATTATAATCATACTTACATATTATGTGTAAGATAGCATGTCAGTTACAAATATGGCAAAAATTATAGAATTTGGGGTTATGAAGGTTATTTGCACCACCCACTGTATGTTAAGTTTTAAAAAGTTTATGGACCTGGTTGGGCTCCTTATGTATATTGTGTTTTAATGAGGGAAAAATTATTGCAAGCTACGTGGAGTAAATAGCAATAGACTGTAGCTCTTAATCACCTGAATTTAATTCTGCTAATGAAATATTTAAATTTGTACAGGGAAAATTGGAAGCAATAGATGTTGACAAGGCTGTGGAATTCATCCTGTCTTGTATGAATTTTGATGGTGGTTTTGGTTCACGACCAGGATCAGAGTCTCATGCAGGTCTCATCTATTGCTGCCTTGGGACACTTTCTATTACAGGTACAGTACAATTAACATGTAACCCTGTTATTGTTATTGATGCTTCTTTTGTTTTTCAGTCTGCTTTTGTAGTTTCTGAGATCATCTTCTAAGCTAGGGCTGGCCAACATCAACCCACTTGGGAGGAGGGGCCAAACAATTCATAAGGGTTTGCCTGAGGGCCATACTTGTGTATACACATATCATAAAGGTGGGGGGGGGGATTGAATTATATAGAATTCTGGTATTTACAAACATGACATTTGTTTTATTGCTATTTATTAAAGTTGCCATATTGTGTTCTGCAGACCTAATATACTGTGTTTGTTAAACTGTGTTACTGAAACTATTCTGGTGACTTATGGCTGCATTTTTGCCAGCAATATTCTAAGCTATGAGAATGTATGGGGACATCAGTTTGTCTGACAGCTGTTGCTAGTCACTTCCCACCAGCTTGCATAGCTTACAGAACTTGGATGTGCAAGGAACACATGTTTGTCAGATGTTATGCATTGTCTGTGTGGTGAAGGAAATTAGATCAAACCTTTTTTTTAAATATGGCAGTTTAAAAAATGTAATATTAACCATAGAAAATGACACAAAAATGCATGGGCCCTGATACATGGTAAATTGAAAATGTGGTGAGGACTGCAATGCCTGACAACATGTGAAATAGTCTGAGTGAACATTGGTGAAAGTTGTCAGGTAAAATAATGTCCCTGTATTTGACAGTTACTTCACCATTTCTTTGTTTGGTACTGGTGAAGATGACCATTCAGGATATACAGATTTTCTGTGAACCCTATCATTACAGTCTTTAACCTAATGTACCATGAGGAGTGCCACTGAGTTAGAACCAAAGCAATAAAAGTATAGCATAAGAATGTCAGTTTTTCTTCTAGGTATTGCAAATTGGGGTCATCCACACAGCATAATCTTGTACTCTCTATTAACAAAAGGGACTGTGTAAGTGAGAAGGGTCCTTACCCTTCTAACACAATAACATTTTTTGTAAAATGTAATTGGTTGGAAGACACTGGGCTGATAGTGGAGGGGAAACCCCCCCCCCCCCACACACACACACACATATGCACGCACACACACACAAACACACGCACACACAAACACACGCATGTGTGCTCTCTCTCTCTCTCTCTCTCTCTCTGGCCAAGAGAGGGGTAGGGCATTCTTTTCGTACACAGAAGGTATGAGAATGGCTGATCGTTTGTTGGATTCTCAGTGATATATAGTGTACTTGAGTGTTACTGTCTACATAAATGTTAAGGGTGTATATACAGTCAAGGTTGGTGATAATGGCATGAAATGGAGTGAATGTTATATGTCATTGTAAATGAGTGTTGTTCTGAGGGTATAATGTTATGGTTACCAGTGAAGAATTAATTGGTACCATAGAATATCTGATGCTATGGATAAAAAGGTGTTGCTTAAACCAATGTTGTTATAAATGGGTTCTGCTATATACGTGTGTGTATATTTGTATTTGCAGGACAGTTACACAACGTAGATGCGGATCTACTGGGGTGGTGGCTGTGCGAGCGCCAGTTGCCTTCAGGTGGTTTGAATGGTAGGCCAGAGAAACTTCCTGATGTGTGTTACTCATGGTGGGTCCTGGCATCCTTGTGTATACTAGGGCGCTTACACTGGATTCATCGTGAAGCTCTAGTTACCTTTGTGCTAGCATGCCAAGACCCTGAAACAGGTGGCTTCAGTGACCGTCCAGGTGACCTTCCTGATCCTTTCCACACACTGTTTGGATTAGCTGCCTTGTCCTTGCTGGGGGATCCAGCCATTAAACCTGTTAATCCTACATATTGCATGCCTCAACATGTAATTGACAGACTTGGTCTGCGGCCTCAGAAACTTTCTCTGTGAACTGTTCCATTCTTGTCTATAATTGAAGTGTTGGACTTTAGTCAGTATTTTCTTTATCATTCATCGAGAGGATCAATTGAGAATTATAATAATAAAGTGTGCTTTGACGGATGTTTACATATGATATACAGTGTTCCCTGCACAAAATGTTTCTCAGCAGACCACTGAAATGGAACTTCCTAATGGGGAAGACATCTTACAGGGAAAATGTGAAACTTACTTTTGATTTTGGATCTGCTTTTTTACTGATCCAAAGAAATTGCAGTATTTGAGGATTTTGAATTTACATACGTCACAAATGCATACTATTCGGGCAGTGTGGATATGCGTTTACATTAGTGCTAAAGAAAAATTCATAAAACTCCAATCATAATGGACCACGTAAAAAGTATGAGTCCAAAGTTATCTGTTATTGTCACAGGTGTACTTATTTATCTCACGTATATTGTCCACTTCAGGGCCCTCATAATGTGCCTAAGCAATCATCAGGTCACAGAATATCTTCATGAACTATACCAAAATATTTGGAAGCACCCTTTAACTTTAAACTGCAATGTCTGTATGATAAGCTTCAGTTAGTAAAAAGTGAATAACAAAAACTTTGTAATCAGAAACCAAGATTTGGTAATTCACATACAAGTGATGAAGTGGTTTGCAATCGATTGTCAACTATGGTGTCATTCACCCATCAAGGTGAATAATGGTTGTGAAGCGTTTTTAAATGTATTAAGCTGTGTGTAAATGTCAGAAGAAAATGGACTTCTAAAACACAAAAACTTTTTACACAAGAACATATGTGCAGGAAAATTTGGCATGATTCTTGTGGGAACTTTTGTGGGACTTAAAAAATTTAATTTCTTACATGGGAAACATTTTATGTGGGGAACACTGTAATATGTTAAGTATATTTTATGTATATACACTAGAATACTATATGAATATTTTGTGCTAGAACACAGTATACAAAGGCGTAAAACATTTAGTGCCCAAAATAATGTGACAGTTATGATCTTATTCATTTGGGCATACAGATTTCTACCAAGGATTTGTAATTTGAAAGTTTTTGTTTTCTGTATAAATATTTGTTTTTATTGCAGTCTGTAAGGTGTATATATCTGATGTCATACATAACACCAAAGACCACTTGATTTAGCCTTTCACTGTTATGGAAGAGCATTTCTATTGTGCATTATGGATTTATTTACTCCCACATGTATGGAGTATTGTTACATTTATTGTTTTAAAAAACTGCGTAGCCTTAAAAGGAAGTAAAAAAGAGTAACTGCCTTAGAAATTAAATTTCAGAATAATAAAGTAATAAAGAATGTGCTGGGATGAAATAATGTTTTATTGTCCAGATTCTGCCAGTCATATACTTATTAACTCTGTTTTGGCAGTTGGCTGTACTCTTGTCTTCTGTGTATGCTGCATTGTAAGTGGAATCATTATTCAAACTCTGCCCCCCGCCCCATGGCCAGCAAATGCTGGCTGAAGGTTGATACGTTTATCTTCATGTATGCACCGTGCATCAATGATAATTAAACACATTATTTCCAACTAATGCACAATATATAATATGTAGATACAATTAAAATTATAAAATATTTAAAAGTGCTCCAACATGTTTCGGAGTGCCTTCGTATACAGTGAACTACACACGCGCAACGGGTCAGAATATGCTGCCATAACACCGACCTTGCCCATGTCAATGGACACGATAGAATCATTCTTCTAATTTTAGCCAAGCACTGTACAAGGCTCCCTGATGATGGATCCTCTGTGATCCGAAACATGTTGGAGCACTTTTAAATATTTTATAATTTTAATTGTATCTACATATTATATAGTGTGTATTAGTTGGATAATAAAGGGTTTAGTTGATACGTTTATATTTACAGGCACAGTATTTTTTCAGTTGTTGCTTCATTACATGCATTCATATTGGTTCTAAAACCTCCACCACCCCTGTCCCACCTTAATTGTACGAGTCAGAACAAATTTCCAGTTTCTCCATTACTTTCCGTCATAAGTAGTCTTCATAGCCTTCCTTAGTGTTCCATCTGCTAATTATATAACTGTGAATCTAGAGTTTGTGACTAGAGTCTATTCATGGAGACAAAGTGGTTGGTATAAACAGAAAAACATTACAACCCTGTAGTTATGGCTGCATCTCTCACATGATTTAAAAGTAAACCAAAACAAATGCAATTCTGCAAAATTGTGATGTATGTTTTTACATAATAATTTATTTATGCATTTCTAGTCATTATTTTTTGGCTTTATTACTCTTATTAATTTGTTAGCATATGGCTGGTCATAAGCGATAGCACGTGTGTGTATAACATAACGTTGACACGTGTTTGAATGTTTCCATCGTGATTTGTCCACGAAGTTTGTACTGATTTATTCCGTGCACATGTTTGAAAAGCCAGTCCCAGTGACCACGTGATTTAAGGCATAGGTCTGCGGCTGCTGACCTGCTGAGATT
>Ga0123357_10013497_pt1 | contig 10609 bp, 7 predicted proteins | sample TergutEmb28metaG_FD_89873 | JGI IMG/M metagenome (GOLD analysis project Ga0123357, IMG submission 89873) | Embiratermes neotenicus P4 segment gut microbial communities from Petit-Saut dam, French Guiana - Emb289 P4 | ecosystem: Host-associated > Arthropoda: Insects > Digestive system > Gut ...
AAAGAAAGAAAAAAAAAAATGGCGGGGGGCGCCGGTTGGGGGGGGGGAAGAGTGGGGGGTTTTTTAAAAAAAGGGGGGGGGGGGGGGGGGGGGGGGGTAGTTGACAAAGCAGACAGTCCACAGTTTGAAGAGAAAAACATCTGGCTCCTACCGAGGGTTCCCAGCGCATGACGAAACACTACCGAATACGCTTTCCCCCTTACCACTGGGCAAACGGAAGCGTTTCGAAAAGTGGGCAATACGACACAATTATCTATATTTACATTGATAAAAATTAACCAGCCTTAATTCAATATATAAATTCTGATACCCAAAAAACAACGTTCAGTTTTTAACCTCAACCAATTACATACCTCAGCCGCTAACGCCGTTAGACTTTTTACGCTATCCACACACTTAACTAACACCTTCACTCGGTGAAATAGTAAATGCTACTTGCACTTTCATCGTATTTGAAGACATTCACCAGCAAGGATCTACGCACGGATCATACAAGTCCGGGATCAGAGTTACGGATATCACAACAACGGAAGACGTGAGCTCCTACCCTCCATGCGCGCCATGGCCGACAGATCATTCCCATGGGTTTATTATGTATGGTGAAGGGATGTACCGACGGGTACAGAGGTGAAAAAAAAAAAAAACCACTATCGATTACGCCATAGTGCAATCGATCAGCGTGCTTCCTAGCACAGTTCTTTCATTGTCATGGATTACATATAACTGTTTAATGTTTTTCAGTCGAACCTCATTGTCGTTACTAAGCAGTTCATATAACTGCTGCATGATATGGTCATAATTAACACACTCTCGTGTATCAATACTGTACAATGAAACGTACAAGCGCCGCAACCCTCACAAAAATTTTGAGAAAAATTAAGCCCACTATCCGAATAAAAGTTTTTGTTCGGTGCGCACATTCTTCAACATAATGTGATTGAAATCATTTTAAATTCGAAACCCCGTGACGCACACTAAGCCCTGGGTAGAACAAACGCGAGTGGGCTGTACCCTACCCAGACGCTGCACGCTGGGTTCAGCACAGCTAGGGCGGGTTGTGACACACATGAGCTATACCGCTCATTGGGCTGCAGGAAATGCAGCCATGTTTGAATGAGGACATCACATATTTGTTTTCATTGTCTAACACTTCCAACACTGCCACTTTGACAGCTGTTTATAACTAGGTATTTTCACAAGCATGTTTGTAAATGTTTTAACAGTTGCAATAAGAAGAGGCTAACATATTTACAGGGCATCCGAATTTCTGCAATTAATCTCACCGAGACCAAGATTAAGCATCCCTTAAAAATAAATTTGGAAAATTAACACCTAATTAATCTTACAACAATGCTCGCCCCAGGCCTGGTGTAATAAATTGCCACAAACCACCACTGATATGCAGATTCTTGGTTAGAAGTTCATTTTCACAATGACTCAGCAAGTAGAATTTCTTCACTTATAAATTTCCACCAATGTTATGTTGGAAAAATACACTGAATATATCATTTCTGAACTATGGTTTGCACAATTTGTGGGGAAATGTTTACAAATTTTCATATTTTTCTGCTTCCTGGAAAATATATTGTCATCAGCTCTACAAACTGTCATCAGTCTTGGCTGCCTATAGGAGTTCCTCCAATTTACCAATACCACATTGCCGAGTTTCCTTGTCTCCAGTAACTTTATCCAGACCATTTTGTTTTGGACTTCCTTGTCTTTTTTTTCCCCCCTCTGATTCTACCTACAGGAGTCTTTAGCATGTTTCTCTTCCTACACCTTACACATGACCAACCCAGCATAAATTACTATCTTTATGGCCACTGTCATATTTTGTTCTTTATACAATACTTGAAAGTTACACCTGCTTCTCCAAATGCAACCAATATCCTTGGTTGTGAATAACATGAAAAAATTCTAAATCAATTCAGATACACACAATGTAGGTGCAACAGATAGATAAAACCTGCATATTTCAAGCATGAACCTCTGGAAATATAAGCAAGGAATTTACTATACTGGAATAAAGTTATCTTCCACAAATGATGAGAGTTTTAGAGGATTATTTATAAGTATTTAAACTAGGATTATAATTTATTGTGTCAATCCTACTCTGTACAAAAATCTGCATCAACTAAAAATTCTCCATTACAAAAACATATATAAGAATGGTGATGGTTCCATTGTGTAAGTACCTTTTCCCATAGCACTGTAAATTAATGTTCACTACATCCTTCAAACAGGTACTGTATTATACCATGACATTCTACATGCTAGGTTCAATCCCATAATGCAAGATGCACATGCATGCACTCTTAATACGTGCATGCATGAGCACGCGCGCGCACGCACACACAATAACACCACTACCCCTGCCTCCATCACTCTTGTTTGGGGAGGGGAAGAAATGTTGCTAACCCAAGGGCAGGGGCTGTATAAATAACTGTAAATAATAAAGAAGAAATAATTTTAACATGTCAATTCTGTTGTGTTGTGGCACAACAATTATGTCAATATCTAGACACATATTTATGTAATTTTTAAACAAGATATAATTTAATGACTTCAATGTGGTGCCAGAGACAATACAACAAATCAGAAGCAGTGAGCCCATTCACAGAAATGGATATACTTCACTTCTCTGGGATGAACTCAAATGCTGGTGGGGCTTGCTGCCTAGTCCATGCAAATACACAATTCCACCACCTTTTTTGTGCACTGTAACATTGAGTAAGATAAACTGTACCTCATACAAGGGTGGGAAACTGCACCAACAACCATCAAAAATAAACAGGACTTTTAAGTAACTCATACCAACAGAAATTGACAGACAAGCACTCATTACTGAATACCATCACTGTGTGAAACACATGCAAGCTGTGGTGCATTACTGAATTGTCCTTACTTCTCATAATAAGCCATACTAGTAACAATGAACTTCTAGTGTATTTATTGCTTCACATTAAAACAATGTTAGACAATTGTCACTACCTACCTGGCTTCCTACATTACATCGCAAGGGAAATTAAATAACAAAAATGTATATGAGTAAGTTTAGTGAATACGTTTTTATTATTAACGCCTTTGTCAATCTCAAAATATGTACTCAGAACAGTCTATGACAAAAAACATAAGTTAATGGTAAGTAAATGCACATGAGGGTGGTGTGACCATGAACTAGTTGTACTTCAGGAAACATAAAAGAGCAAAATATTTTTCTGTCATACTGAAAACTGTAGGCAACATGTTTTTAAACTGGGTCTTGTAGTCTACTACCCTCAAGATGGTGACAGTAATTATCTCTAAAATGTCATGTAGCAACAAAATACTACACAATGCACAACACAATCTATATTTTCACTATCACAAAAACCTCAAATTTCATATAAGCAGTATAGTACAAACACAATACATGTATTGATAACTTCAAAATTTTCATTCCAGCAACTTTAAGCCTGTAGTTTGCACAGCTAGGAAGTGCTTTCCAAACTCACAAGAAATGCTGATAATGGTTCCAAAATAAATTTTGTGAAGGGATTCCAAAGCAACTTTTATTGCTACAGAAGTTCACATCTTCTTGTCACTGGTATACAATCTGATTTCTGCATTATCAATATAAAGCTCAGTACCAAGTAAAGTCACCAGTGATACTAACATGCCAGTCTCTTGGATAAGTTAAAAAAAAAAAAAGGAAACGGAAGGACAAAATAAAGCAAACACAAGCAAGATACAATAAATTCCATATATGCTTGTTTCAAACAATAACCAGTAATATTGTACATTTTGACTGAACAGTAACACCCACTGCTAACAGAAACTTCTTGGAACACTACCATTCATTCCGCACACTACTTCCTCTCCCACCCGCGAATACAGTGCTAATGCTGACTTAATTTCAGCTGGTGACACATAACAGCAATAACTGAGGATGTGTATCTGAATTATTACAACATACTCGTTAACTGCGCAAATTCGATAAGAATGTCACATCACTGAATGCTTACCTTATGACATGAATTTCAGAGACTGGAGAAAGAAAGACAGGGCAAAACTTCCATTCCCATAAGTTAAGAACACCTAATCTTCAAAAGCTCAAGCATTTTAAACTCAGAATTTCCATAATAAATTAAAATTGTAAGAATACCTGCTTAATTAATTTGCCTGAATTGTATCTTTAGCCACACTGCAAATGTTATATCTCACAATAACTCAAGATTCAGATACTGTTTGCTTTGTAATACAGCCTGGACCCAAAACTCTGATGAAAGAACTGCAGTCCCATTAACAAAGGTACATACTTCAAATCAAGGAACCTTTTATACAATGGCAGTTGGTCCTAAACTCCATCTCCACTGTACTTCAGAATGAGACAACACAAGTGCACATATGTACTGGAAACCTCAATCATCAACTGTTCACTAAACCTGATGGTTCATCTGGTTGATCCAAGTCAGAATCACTAGAACACTCGTTGTCTGAAGTTGTTTTATCACTCAATGCTCCAATACTGTTGCATTTTGCACTTAGCTTTACATGCAATGCCTGCAATCTTGTTAGTATGTTTCGGTACTGGAAGGCACCTCTTTCCTCTCCAAATGGGTCCTGAAAACAAAACTGCATTTTAACACAAGAGTTAATATGCGTAATCACCTTTAGAAGTTTGCAAAAAATGTTCTTGTAATAATGGTTTGATACAATCTTTGATGTGTCACCGATCCACTCCCCTGTACTATGTAGGGGGAAAAAATGCACCAGAGAATTCCAAGTGCAAGTATCATGAATAATGAAAGGTAAAAGACATGACGTGTAAAGTGAAACTCCTCCAGAATATTTCACTGTTAGGTGGCTGAACCTCTGCAGGTCAAACACAAGACATGGCAGGCAAAGATAATCAGTCTGAAGGCACAGGCAGTGAGGAACTTCTCTAACTATGCAAATTTATAGGAGAAATACTTCACCAGATTGATTTATGTTACTTTAACTGTATTAATTGTCAAGGCTTGATAAAATATGGCTGCTGACTTGAGTTGTTTTTGAGAGCTGGTAAAGAGAAAATTATAATTTACATATGAACTTTGTTTCTCACACTTATTTCAAATTGCTGTTTAATGCATTCACTGCCAGGCTCCCCCCCCCCTTCCCCCATTTCAGACACACAGAAAATGAAAATTCCAATTTATTATTCCAACAGATCTAGTGACTACACAAGTTCATGACATAGCAGTTAACAAACCATTCAGAGACAGTCATCTGTATGGGCAATGGTTGCTACATGGGAACTGCCCACTAACATCAGGTGAAAACATAGAACCATCAAAAGCACTGGTGTGGCAGTAGATTAAGCCTGGTTGGAGTGACATTCACCTGAGTCCATCATCAGGTTGTTTGAAAAGCGCTACATATCAGACGATATGAATGGAAGAACATGGAGAAAATTTTTCTTCTATGGATGAGAGTGCTGACAGTGACTTGTTCACTGAGAGATGTGCTTGTCACTGTTCACTACAATAATACTCTAATAATTTAGCTCTGATATTAGTTATGGAGTACTAATCAAGCAAATATCACATGACATAAAAACCTGGCTCAGGCAAACGTAGGCGTTTTCTTGAAAACTGAAGGTTTGTATGGGGGTCACCTTATATGAAAGGTAGTCATACATTCAGGTAAATACAGTAAAATGCACTGAACAGCAGCTGCATGAATGCCTCCCCACACACCCACCCCCAGGATTTGTCCTTAATCCTCAGTTTTAGTTATTTCAATTTGCCAACTTTGTCAGTCACTATCTCAAGAACATACTCAACCAATTATATGAGCCTCAGTTATAAAGCACTGTTTTTAATTCTCTGGCTGTTTTCCTAATTTAATCATAGAAACTACCTCCGTTACACTGGAATCTCATATACTGGATCTTCAGTTACACAGATTGCTTCGACATACCCTAATAGCTGATTTTCTTCTGCTATACCACTTTTTGGCAAAATAATGGCGAGTTCACAATGGTTACAATGTGTTCACACACAGCGAGCTCACTTGTCGCAGAGACTCAATATGTTATTTGATACCATTTTTTACCCAGAGATGCCAAAGAGACTTCTCAGCATCAGCAATGAATCAAATATGTACTCTATCATGAAGATAAACAACAAAAGTACCATACAAATGCTGGCCTCCTGTGATTTTCAGATTTGCTTAAAGGTATTATATGTCATGGGCTACTTGTATTCTCTGCTGTTCACGCATAGGATATAAGATGATTTCCTGCTTTGTTCAGTACAGAGTATATGCAGCCTTGTGTCATCTGGTTCACTGTGACCTGTTTCAACTAGAAGAACTTTCCTTAATAATGATGAGGGAAACTAAGTATACCAGACAGTTGATTCATCAGATTTTGCAAGCTCTGACTCTGACAAAAATGACAGGGATGCACGTAAGTGCTGTATTTCCAATCCAAATGGATTACATCTCTACTGATGATACATAGGAGTTTCTGAAGTTCCTACCAATTGTGACATTGTTGCTGCTATGTGTAGCCATGCTGTAATGGATGACAGAATGATGAAACTGGAATCAGTACTTGTAAAGTAGAGAGTGACCAACAAGTCACAACAAAGAAAGATCTAACAGCTTATAAAATTATGTGTAATATGTACTTTTGGATGTGCAAAATGTGTCTGTTCATGTCCATATGCAAAAAAACTGGGGGGGAAAAAAAAGAGAGAGAGAGAGAGAGAGAGAGAGTGTGTGTGTGTGTGTGTACATTAAACCATACTAATTTCAGTGTTTTTTTCTTTTAAATGTAACCTAACCAAACCTTCAGTTATAACGGACCTTTGCAGCACACCCCTTTGGATCTGTTATAACCGAGGTTGACTGTGTTACACAGTCAACTTCAAACTCCTATCTGTTACACTTAGTGTTAAAATTCTCATTATTAGTATGCTTCAAGATGCCCACTAAATCAGCATTCACCATATTTTCATTATGTAATGCAGCAAGCTTGGAAAGAATATTTATCTGCAGAATACAGAAATACTGTTATGAATTGGGTTTTTAACAAACTGTGTAATGAAGCAAGAACTGGTGTCGTGTTATGGGATTCCATATTACATAACTGACTTACGAGGTAACACTGTCTTTTGTTATGTGAAGACCAGAATACTCTTATGTGAAAAGAAATTATAATATTCATACTGAGGCCAACAATTAGCAGGAAACAGTCAGCAAAAAGAAAGAAAAAACTATGTATTACAGCAGGAGTTTTTTTTATCCTTAATGGAACAACAAACCAAGACTATGACAAGGTTGTAACATCAACATTTTTGGGTATAAAGACGCCAGAAAATTATGTTCATGGAGAAATAACCAGTTAGTCAGTTATTCATGCATATTCAAGGTTATTTGTGAAGGTCTTCGACATACACAAACTTTTAGCAGTCATGCTGCGACCATGACAAGGATCAAAACCTGCATAATCATCTAAACGGCTGCAAACCTCTCAGGGAAGAGGTTTTATTTTGTAGTATATCCTGAGGGAATGGTTTTTCTGGTAGTAACCTGGTGTGAGTTAGGAAAACTCCTATTTGTGTAAGACTGTAAGAATTACTGAATTTATCACCAAGTCCTAAATTACAATGCCTGTATATTAATGTACTACACCAGAAATAGGAAGCTTGACTTTCATTTTCAACTAGCTACTCTCAGCATTACCATGCTTAATCCTGAAGAGTTGTAGATATGTTATATTACACATGTGTATAAATGGGTTGATTTCACACAAATCCCACGTTGAATAAATATAATATTCACGAGATGGTGGCTTGGTACCACATGAGAACTCTGGACTTCAAGTATCAGCATCTGATTCCCTTTCAGGTTAGATAGGCTGAACATATGGCCCACACAACAGACGCCAAGGTGCTCCATAACACTGTATCTTCCTCACTTGCTCACGGGAATTAGTTCCACCATTCTGATTTTCAGGTGACCGTGCATCGTGATAAATTCTCACAATAAAACCAACTAGATGCACTAATTTCTCAAATTTATATTTGGAATAAAACTCTGCATATTTCGGACAGATCCTCTGTCCATCATCAGGAGTTTTTCACTGTACACACAGTAATGGTATATGTCATACAGGTTTGCCGACAGCTTGCGAGCAGAATCTGATCCTGCTCGCAAGCTGTCAGCAAACCTGTATGACATATACCACTGTTGTGTGTACAGTGAAAAACTCCTGACGATGGACAGAGGATCTATCCGAAACATGAAGAGTTTTATTCCAAAAATAAATGTGAGAAATCAGTGTATCTAGTTGGTTTTATTATAAGAATAGTTACACCATATCATACACATTTTATATTTTATGTAAGCCACATTTGTAGCACAAAACTCTTCCACAGTACTTCCAAGGTTGTTACCCTCACCACATGCTTCTGCATGATTTCTGCTCAACGGCAGCTCTTCTTTACACTTCTGTGCTGCTTTACAGAATGTCCATAAAAAGTAGGGTCCTCTTATGTGCTGCGAAATGTTATATTACATGTTTAATTTGCATATCAGGCATCCACATGCTGAACCTGGCTGTACACTGAGCAGTTTTGTCACAGTGTTTGACAATGTGGCAGTTACAAAATGGCTGCATAAATAAAATTTAATTTTTATTTTAAACACATGACAATGGACAAATACCAATAAGTGAATTATTACAAGTATGATATGCCAACAACAAAACCCTACAGAATTGGCTGCATAATTAACAGGGAGTATGACAGAACAGGAACCTAACATTAATTTGTACTGTCATATCTAATGTATGAGGAAACTGAACTACTTGGTGCATACCTTTCTGTATGGGTATGTTGGTATAAAAAAAGCCTTTAATTTAAAAGCAAACACTTTTACCAAGACCATCCACCATGACAGGCAGCACAGACCACCAAAATGTGAGTCTCCAGGCTTTCTGTGAAGGAAACCTATTACCTGCATATGTTGTCCATGGAGGTGAAGTTTCTTTCTGACTGTACTCTCATAGTAGTCATAGAATTCAAGAAACGTTTTGCCCATTACTTCACTAAGTGCCTCGGGGATGGCGAGGCAAGTTTCATTCTCCAGCATCCCACACACAGCCACTCGAAGTGTCTCATGTTGGATGATGTCATTGTAGCGCCCAATGTCACCAGGACATCTCTCCTATGAAGTGTAAGAAAGATTATACCCTCTCAAGAGAACACTAACATTAAGTACAGCAAAATTCTGTTAATCCAACTTGGGCAGGACCACACACGCCTAAATACAAAATATTCTGGGTATTCAGACAGCATCTATACTGACCTACATTCTTAAAGGTAATTTTTTTGTTACTGCCCATATACTTGGGCTGTACAACTAATCACTTGGGTATCTCCATTCGCTGGTTCAAGGTCATCATGGTCCTTGTCTGCTTCCTGGAGTCTTCATACCTGAAGAAGTTGGGGGAGCAGGAGGCAAATGGTCAGGAGACACCATAACAGTTGGCGTACAGACACTCTTGAAGACCTTTTCGAAACATCCCTGAGTGAGACAGTTATTTCCAACTAACTGCACAGAATATTTGTAGTGCAATAAAAAGTCCCTGAGATCTATCTGTTTCACTGCTGAAACTTTTCTTCTGGCAAAATGCAAAACTTCTGCTCTTGGCACTGCTCTCCTCAAGTGCCGGATAATCAGGATTTCTGAATTATCAGACATCAGATTAAAGGAACTGCAATGCACTTTCAAATGTACACAGTCTTGCACCTTACCAGTACTTCTGTAAGTTCCGAACTTTGGTTAATAATGCCTATAACACATACACAGTGTGCCTGTTAAACAACGAGACTGAGTTTTTTTTTAGCACCGTGCAAACAGATTAGCAAAACAGTATACGGTTCTGACCACTACAGTGTGCTTGTCTCTATAGCATCAGTAGTAGTTGTTTTATCTCTGTCGAAGTAAGCGCGTTTGTTTCATGTGTCAAAAGTTCCGACATGCAGCAAAGTGCTGTGATCAAATGTTACTTTAAATAGGGCAAAACTGCCACAGAAGTTTACCAAGACCTGAAAAATGTGTAGTGATGACTCAGTCATGCATGTATTCCAATCACTGGACATCTTCCGAATGTCTGTACGCGCACATGCACCGTGTCAGAAATGGGCAGTTCTGAAACAACAGCTGGCTGCTGTTACATGACAATGCACCCACTCACTGCATGGTGAATGTGAAGCAGTTTCTTGCTTCTAAATTGATCAGTGTGATCTAGCATCCCCTTGATCGCCAGATTTGTCACCAGAAGACTTCTCTTCCCAAAGGTGAAACTGGCCCTAAAAAGAGAGCGCTTCAGTAACATTAGTGACATGTGTTGTGAGTGAGCTACTGAAAGGGGTTTCAATGCAGGACTTCCAGCGCGGTTTCGAGGACATGTATGAACAATCTCAGCACTATGTGGAGGTGGGGGGCGATTATATTAACCTTTTGGCACCAGAATTATTTTTTTAATTTTAGCACACCCTGTATATAAAATGTGAATAAAACAGGAACCAAATATGTTAGAATTATGAAACAAACTGCATTTTGAAGAGAAAAA
>Ga0123357_10013498_pt1 | contig 10609 bp, 9 predicted proteins | sample TergutEmb28metaG_FD_89873 | JGI IMG/M metagenome (GOLD analysis project Ga0123357, IMG submission 89873) | Embiratermes neotenicus P4 segment gut microbial communities from Petit-Saut dam, French Guiana - Emb289 P4 | ecosystem: Host-associated > Arthropoda: Insects > Digestive system > Gut ...
GGAGTATCTGGCGCATCGCACGCATCGACCTGCGCTCGCTTACCGTCTCTTCAGGAAGAATCCTTGACTAAACCGTCCACCATGTCCCTGAACACCTGTCCACCATGTGTCCGGGCTATACAACATGTGGGAGAGGGTGCCCCGAGGTTTACACAAAAGCGGCGGGAGAGGGAAAGGAGGGTATAGCTTTAAACAAAAACCGCTCAAACATAATCTTGTATTTGATTGCCGGTTTAATAAGACTTCGTGATTGATTTGGGAGCGTCGCCTTGGGTTTGTATGATTTGGCGGTATGAATTTTCTAAATTAATGTAATAATTATTAATTAAAACTCACTACAGTAGCGAAACATTATTTAAGTAAATTTAGAAAGTGACGTCTCTTGCTGTCTCAGCCGGGGCTGCCCAGGGATTTTGAGCGCAATGTCAATTCGGGAAGGTCACGAACCGCTTTCGCGGCGTCGACGAGCGTATTTTTTTCGGAAGCCGTCAAGCTATTCAGATCGCCGTCATTGAACCAGACCAGTGCTTTCAGACTCTCGCCCGGTTGAACACCTGTCGAGCGCAATCCCCGCCATTCATGGCGGGGTCAGCGAGACATGGCGCAGCAGGCGCCGAAGGCGCCCCACATTGTGTCGAGGAATCCCCAAGCTTCAGGTTGGGGTGACTCAAAATTCGGGCCGAAAAGCAGGCGGGCGGCGGCAAGTCCTCGCGGCAGGCTCACCCCGGCGTTGAGCATCGCGGCAATATCGCGATAGTCCTTGGCCTCGGCGCGTTGAAGAATGACTTTAAGTTTGGTCGCCATCAGATCGTCGAGAGAGGCGACCTGCAACACACCGTCATCGGTACAATCCGGTTCGCCCACTCGTCCGAAAGCAACCGCGCCAAAGAATGAAAGCTTGACATGCGCATTTCCGGAGTTTCCGTCAGGGCTAAGCACAACCCAGGTATTTGCCTGATCCTGGAGTGTCGTGGACTGAATCAGGAACGGAAGGGCTGCCTTGAGGGTTTCCTGATCCAGCAGCTTTTCCGAGAAAAAATCGAAATCGACCGAGTCGCGATGACCCAGCCTCAACGCAATGGCGGTGCCGCCGTACAGGGTAAATCCAAGATTTGCCGTATTGCGGAGTTCCGGCCAAAGGTGTTGTTGCGCAGGCGGCAGGATATCCGTCCGGGGCTTGAACACGCGGCTCACGCAAAGCTCCGTACCGGCAAGGCGGGGACGCAATCCACGTCGGACAGGCCAAGGCGATAGTGCCAGTATGCCCAGGAACGTTCGTTGAACTGTCCGGCTTCGGCGTGCATCAAGACCTCGCGCAGCGCCTCGTCGCCTACTTGCGAGACGAGCCACTGAACATCGGCGTAATCGCCAATGTTCATTACCTGGGCAATTACCCGCCCAGGTATCGCCAGCGCTTCATCCGGCGTTTTCCACCAGATATATTTGCTGGCAAGCGGCTTCAGGATTTCCCGGTCGATCTGGATCATCTGGCCCTCGTTTCGACATGCTTTTGCTTTCTTCGACGAGCAAATTGTACGGATTTGCTGCGCGAAAGAGCAATACGCAGAGTCTTCCACCCCGGTTTTCTAGCCCTGCAACACCGGCGCGAGCCAGCGGCGGGCTTCTTCTGCGCTCATTCCTTTGCGGCTGGCCCAGTCTTCCAGTTGGTCGGCGCCGATTTTCTGGAGGGCGAAATAACGGGCTTCCGGGTGCGCGAAAATCCAGCCGCTGACGGAGGCTGCCGGGTGCATCGCGTAGGCTTCGGTGAGGGTGATCCCGATGTTTTCCGGCGCGTTGAGAAGCTGGAAGAGGCTGCCCTTTTCGGTGTGGTCGGGGCAGGCGGGGTAGCCGGGGGCGGGGCGGATGCCTTGGTATTCCTCGCGGATCAAGGCATTGTTGTCCAGCGCCTCGCCGGCGGCAAAGCCCCACCATTCCACTCGCGCCTTGCGGTGCAGCCATTCGGCGGCGGCTTCGGCGAGGCGGTCGGCGAGCGCCTGCAACATGATGGCGCGATAATCGTCGTGTTCGGCCTCGAATTCGGCGCGTTTCTTTTCGATGCCGATTCCGGCGGTGACGGCAAAGGCGCCGATCCAGTCGGGCGCGACGCCCCTGGGAGCGACGAAATCGGCGAGGCAGAGGTTGGGTTTGCCTGCCGGGTGTTCGTTCTGCTGGCGCAGGTGATGCGCGGTGCAAAGGCATTCAGCGCGTGTTTCGTCGCGGTAGATTTCGATGTCGTCCCCTGCCGCGTTGGCGGGGAAGATGCCGCAGACGGCGCGGGCGGTGAGCCATTTTTCGGAAATCAGCTCTTGAAGCATTTTCTGCGCGTCGTCGAAGAGGGCGCGGGCTTGCCAGCCGTGCCTGGGGTGCTCCAGGATCGCGGGGTAGAAGCCGCGCAAATCCCAGGTCTGGAAGAAGGGGCTCCAGTCGATGAACGCGGCGATTTCGGAGAGCTCGATCTCGCGCAGCACATGCAGCCCCGGTTGTTTCGGCGCAGGCGGAAGGTACGCGGCGTTCCACGGCAGGCGGTTGGCGCGCGCCTGGGCGAGGGGAATCAGCGCGGCGGGTTTCTTGTCCGCGTGCTCGGCGCGGATTTTCGCGTGATCGGCGTCGATTTCCTTCGTGTAGTTTTCGCGCAATTCCCCGGAGAAAAGCCGGGTGACGACGCCGACGGCGCGCGAGGCGTCCGGCACGTAGACGACGGGGCCATCGTAATGCGGCGCGATCTTGATCGCGGTATGGGCGCGGCTGGTGGTCGCGCCGCCGATCAGGAGCGGCAGCGCGGGTTTTCCTTCGCTGCTGCCGAATCCCTGCCGCTGCATTTCGGTGGCGATGTGGCTCATTTCTTCCAGCGAGGGCGTGATCAGGCCGGAGAGTCCGATGGCCTGCGCGCCGTGTTCGCGCGCGGCGTTCAGGATTTTTTCGCAGGGGACCATGACGCCGAGGTCGACCACTTCGTAGCCGTTGCAGCCGAGGACGACGCCGACGATATTTTTGCCGATGTCATGAACGTCGCCCTTGACGGTGGCGATGATGATCTTGCCCTTGGAAGCGGCGCCGGTGCGGAGTTTTTCTTCCTCGATCCAGGGAATCAGATGCTCGACGGCGAGCTTCATCACGCGCGCCGATTTGACGACTTGCGGCAGGAACATCCTGCCGGCGCCGAAGAGTTCGCCGACGGCGTTCATGCCGTTCATCAACGGCCCTTCGATCACCGCGAGCGGCGGTTTCCCGGCGGCGGCGAGCGCGGCCCGGCATTCTTCGGTATCGGCGACGACGAAATCGGTGAGACCCTTGATCAGCGCGTGTTCGAGGCGCTTTTCCACCGGTTCGCGCCGCCAGCCCTGATCCTGCGTTTCTTCCTTCGCCTGTCCCTTTACCGTGGCGGCGAATTCGACCAGCGCATCGCCCGCGTCCGGCGAGGCGTTGAGCACAACGGCTTCGGCCTTCTCGCGCAATTCGGCGGGGAGTTCGTCGTAGACGCCGAGCTGTCCGGCGTTGACGATGCCCATCGTGAGGCCGGCCCTGATCGCGTGGTAAAGGAAAACGGTGTGAATCGCCTCGCGCACCGGCTCGTTGCCTCGGAAGCTGAACGAAACGTTGGAAATGCCGCCGCTGGTTCCGGCGTGCGGCAGGTTTTGCGCGATCCAGCGCACCGCCTCGATGAAATCGACGGCATAGTTGTTGTGCTCTTCGATGCCGGTGGCGACGGCGAAAATGTTGGCGTCGAAAATGATGTCTTCCGGCGGAAAGCCGATGCCGGTGAGCAGCGCGTAGGCGCGGGCGCAGATTTCGGTCTTGCGCGCCCAGGTGTCGGCCTGGCCGGTTTCGTCGAAGGCCATGACGATCGCCGCCGCGCCGTAGCGGCGGCAGAGGCGGGCGCGGCGCAGGAATTCCTCTTCGCCTTCCTTCAGCGAAATCGAATTGACGATGCCCTTGCCCTGGATCCACTTCAGGCCGGTTTCGATCACTTCCCATTGCGAGGAATCGATCATGACCGGCACGCGCGCGATGTCCGGCTCGACGGCGATGAGCTTGAGGAAATGCGCCATCGCTTCCTGCGCGTCGAGCATCGCCTCGTCCATATTGATGTCGATGATCCGCGCGCCGTTTTCGACCTGCTGCCGCGCGACCGAGAGCGCGTCGTCGAAGCGGCCTTCGAGAATCATCCGGGCAAAGGCGCGCGACCCGGTGACATTGGCGCGCTCGCCGACGTTGACGAAAAGATCGCCGGGGCCGATGTTGAAGGCTTCCAGGCCGGCAAGCCGCAGCTTCGGCGCGATTTCCGGCACGGCGCGGGGGGCGATCTTCGCGACGGTTCCGGCAATGGCGCGGATATGCTCCGGCGTCGTGCCGCAACAGCCGCCGACGATATTCACCCAGCCCTTTTGCGCCCAGTCGCCGATTTCGGCGGCCAGTTGTTCCGGCGTTTCGTCGTAGCCGCCAAGGACGTTCGGCAAGCCGGCGTTGGGATGGGCCGAGATGAAGGTGTCGCAGAGACGCGCCATTTCCTCGACATGCTGGCGCAAATCCTTTGCGCCGAGCGCGCAGTTCAGCCCGAAGGAAATCGGACGCGCGTGGCGCAACGAATTCCAGAAGGCTTCCGCCGTCTGGCCGGAAAGGGTGCGCCCGGAAGAATCGCTGATCGTGCCCGAAATCATCACCGGCAGCCGCCGGCCCAGATCGGAAAAGAGTTTTTCAATCGCGAACAGCGCCGCTTTCGCGTTGGCGGTATCGAACACCGTTTCCACCAGCAGGAGATCGGCGCCGCCTTCCATCAAGCCTTTTGCCGACTGGTAGTAGTCCTCGGAGAGCGCGTCGAAACTCGTATTGCGCAGGGCGGGGTTGTTGATGTCGGGAGAATAGGAAAGCGCCCGCGCCGTCGGCCCCATGACGCCTGCGCAGAAACGCGGCTTCGCGGGATTTTTCGCGGTGAATTCGTCGCACAGGCGACGCGCCAGCGCAGCGCCGGCAAAACTCAGTTCACCGGCGATGTCCTCCAGCAGATATTCGGATTGCCCCGCGCGCGTGGAAGAAAAGGTGTTGGTCTCGATGATGTCCGCGCCCGCTTCCAGATATTCGGCGTGAACCGATTGGATCAGGTCGGGGCGGGTGAGGTTGAGGACATCGTAGTTGCCTTTCAGATCCCTGCCGTGCGCCTGGAAACGCTCGCCGCGAAAATCGGCTTCCTGCAGGCGGTGCCGCTGGATCATCGTGCCCATCGCGCCATCGAGGACGAGGATGCGGCGTTTCAGGAGGGAGTGAAGTTCTGCGCTGCGGTCGGGTTGCATGGGGGAGCCTGAAAGAGAAAGGAAAAGGGAGAAAAAAAACAATTCCCAAAAATCCTCAAACTTTGGCAAGCGCCCGAGGTTTTTTGGGAACCGTTATATCCTGGGGCCTGCCGCAGGAATGGCCCCTTCCCAATGCAGGGAAGGGGCGGTTTTTTTACTGTTGCGGAGGCGTGGAATCGCCTGCGGGCGGCGCGGGAGGATCGAGCAGCGCCTTCATCGACAGGCGCACGCGGCCCTTTTCGTCGGCTTCCAGCACCTTCACGCGGACGATCTGGCCTTCCTTCAGGCGGTCGGAAACCTGGTTGATGCGCTCGTGCGCGATCTGCGAGATGTGCAGCAGACCGTCGCGGCCCGGCAGGATCTGGACGATCGCGCCGAAATCGAGCAGCTTCTGCACCGGGCCTTCGTAGATCTTGCCGATCTCGACTTCGGCAACGATGTCGCTGATCCGCTTCTTCGCGGCTTCGGCGGCCTCGCCGCTGACCGAGGCAATGGTGATGGTGCCGTCGTCCTGGATGTCGATCGAAGTGCCGGTTTCCTCGGTAATGGCGCGGATCACGGAGCCGCCCTTGCCGATCACGTCGCGGATTTTCTCCGGATTGATCTTCAGCGTGAAGAGGCGCGGCGCGTAGGCGGAAAGTTCGCACGGCGCGGTGATCGACTCCTGCATCAGGCCGAGGATGTGCATCCGCGCCTCGCGCGCCTGGTCGAGCGCGACGCGCATGATTTCGGCGGTGATGCCCTGGATCTTGATGTCCATTTGCAGCGCGGTGACGCCGGAAGTGGTGCCGGCAACCTTGAAATCCATGTCGCCCAGATGATCCTCGTCGCCGAGGATGTCGGTGAGCACGGCGAAGCGGTTGCCTTCCTTGATCAGTCCCATGGCGATGCCGGCAACATGCGCCTTCAGCGGAACGCCTGCGTTCATCAGCGCCAGCGAGCCGCCGCAGACCGAGGCCATCGACGAGGAACCGTTCGATTCGGTGATTTCGGAGACGACGCGCATCGCATAGGAGAATTCCTCGACCGGAGGCAGCACGGCGACCAGCGCCCGCTTGGCAAGGCGGCCATGCCCGATTTCGCGCCGCTTGGGAGATCCGACGCGGCCGGTTTCGCCGGTGGCATAGGGCGGCATGTTGTAGTGCAACATGAAGCGTTCCCTGTATTCCCCGGCGAGCGCGTCGATGATCTGTTCGTCGCGGCCCGTGCCGAGCGTGGAGACGACCAGGGCCTGCGTTTCGCCGCGCGTAAAGAGCGCCGAGCCATGCGCGCGCGGCAGGATGCCGTGGCGGATGCTGATCGGGCGCACGGTGCGCGTGTCGCGTCCGTCGATGCGCGGTTCGCCGGCCAGGATGCGTCCACGGACGATCGAGGCTTCGAGTTCAAAGAAGAGGTTGCCCAATGTGGCTTCGTCCGGGGCGTTTTCCTCGCCGGTGCAGAGCGTGGCGACGGCGCTGGCGAAAATTTCCTTCAGGCGCTGGGTGCGCGCGGATTTGCTGGTGACGCGGTAGGCGGCTTCGAGATCGGCCTTGACGGCTTCCGCAAGACGCGCGGTCAGCGGCTCGTCCTTGGCGGGAGGCTGCCAGTCCCATTCCGGCTTGCCTGCGGCTTCGACCAGCGCGTTGATCGCGTCGATCGCGGCGCGCATCTGCTGGTGGCCGAAGACGACCGCGCCGAGCATGATTTCCTCGGACAATTCCTTCGCTTCGGATTCGACCATCAGCACGGCCTGTTCGGTTCCGGCGACGACGAGATCCATCCGGCTCTCCTGCAACTGGGTGCGGGTCGGATTGAGGACATACTGGCCGTCCAGGTAGCCGACGCGCGCCGCGCCAATCGGGCCGTTGAAGGGAATGCCGGAAATCGCCAGCGCCGCCGAAGCGCCGATCAGCGCCGGAATATCGGGATCGACTTCCGGATTCAGCGACATCACCGTGGCGACGACTTGCACCTCGTTATAAAAGCCGTCCGGGAAAAGCGGGCGCAGCGGGCGGTCGATCAGGCGCGAAGTCAGGGTTTCCTTTTCGGAAGGGCGGCCTTCGCGCTTGAAAAAGCCGCCGGGGATTTTTCCAGCGGCATAGGTTTTCTCGATGTAGTCGCAGGTCAGCGGGAAAAAATCCTGCCCGGGGCGCGCTTCCTTTGCGGCGGTCACTGCGACGAATACGACAGTGTCATCCATCGACACCACGACGGCGCCGCTGGCCTGGCGCGCGATTTCACCGGTTTCGAGGGTGACGGTATGAGCGCCGTAGCTAAAAGATTGTTTTGCAATGTTGAACATTTGGATCTTTCTCTTTCTGTAATCAATGCGGCAGGCCCACAATGCCGGCCTGCGGAATTCCACGCATCTTCATGGCTGAATGGGAAAACAGCGGCCTTCTGCCCTGGACAGGGGTTGCCGCTGTTTTTCCGGGTTTGGCTGTTTATCCAGAAATGGCCGCAGACCGGCGAGAGATGCAGACCGATGCGCAGCAGGATGGATAACGGGAAAGCCGGCCCGTTTATTTACGCAGACCGAGACGGTCGATCAGCGCGCGATAGGCGTCGGGGCTGGTGCGTTTGAGGTAGTCGAGCAATTTGCGGCGGCGGCTGACCATGCGCAGCAGGCCACGGCGGGAGTGGTGATCCTTGATGTGCGCCTTGAAATGCTCGGTGAGATCGTTGATGCGCGCGGTCAGCAGGGCGACCTGGACTTCCGGGGATCCGGTATCGCCCTTGGCGCGTTGATAGTCGTTGACGATTTGCGCCTTTTGCGCGGTATCGATAGCCATATTCAAACTCTCTTTCGTAAAAAACAGCATCGCCCCGGTTTGATAGAGCCAATGCCTGAAGTTGATCGAAGTCGCCCGGCGGGCGAGGGCGGATTATACGGCGGGAATGGGGTTCGCGGCAAGGAAGGATGACAGAAGAAGCTTCAGGCTGCCACGAAAATATTGCCGTACCGGAGGATTTGGGCGTCATGCGTGATGAGCGTCATCGGTTCCGTGAACGCCTGCGCAATCAGGATGCGATCGAAAGGATCGTGATGATGCGGCGGAAGGGACTCGACGGCGACGGCATGACGCGCTGAAACGGGCAACATCGAAAACCCGGATGCCTGGAAATAATCCAGCGTTTCCTGGGCGGCAATGGGCATGTCGCCGCGTCCGAGCGCGTGCTTGATCGCAATTTCCCACAAGCTCGCCGCACTGACCCAGATGAGCGCGTCGGGGTCCTCGATCATTGCCCTGCTCTGCGCGCCCAGTCTCGGACTATCGGTAATCGCCCAGAGCGCGACATGCGTATCCAGCAGGATGTTCATGCGGAATCCTTTCCGCTGAAGAGGCGCGCAATCTCCGCGTTGCTCTGGTCGATGTCATCCGGCACGACAAATTTCCCCGCAGCAATCCCGATGCGCCGTTGCGGCGGCGACGCCTGGATCGGCACGAGCCGGGCAACGGGCCGGCCATTGCGGGCAATGAGGATTTCACTCTCCTGTCCATCCTCAATGGCCGCGACGAGGCGGGAGAGCGAGGTCTTGGCTTCCAGCATGTTGACGGCAATCATGGCGCGAATCCTTTATGGAAGAGCTTAGTCTATTCTAGCCAGATTTTCCGGGGGCGGAAAGGAATGGAGCGGACAAGTCTGCCCCGAATTGAAAACACTGAAGGATTTTGGGGTTCATATTTTCTAAATTTACTTAAATAATGTTTCGCTACAGTAGAGAGTTTCATTAAAGAATTCTTTAAGTAATTTAGAAAATCCCCTTCTCTGCTCGTTCGTGTTTCACACCAAGGGATTGCGCACGCGCAGACTGGGGAAACGGCTGAAATCGCGGTCGGCGCTCCACAATTCGCGGACGCCATGGCTCAGGCACAGGGCGGCGATGCGCGCGTCATGCACCATCGGACCTTGCACTCGTGCCCTGGCGATCAATTCACGCAGTTGCGGCCAGTGCGTTTTGTCTTCCGACAGCAGTTGCAGCGTGGGCGATTCCTGCCAGATGTCGATCTGGTTCATGGCTTCATCAGGCGTGCTGGGCGGTGAAAAGATCCGTGGGCGGGTGACGACGCCATAGAATTCATGCAAACAAGGCCACGGAATGGCCCAGGCGGTCTTGTCCTGCACCAGCGCAGCGAGAAGTTTTGCCGCCACTGTATGAAAGGAACTGTCCCTGCGATGCGCATACACCAGCAGATTGGTATCCAGCGCGATCATCCGCGACCTTCGTAGATGGCGTCGAGGAATTTCTCCCAAGGGGCATTCTGGAATTCAGGCGTCAGGCCATTACCCCCAACGCTGCCATCACGCAGCTTGAACTTCGGCTTCTTTTCTTTCTTCGCCATGATTTCGCGCAGGCTCTGCTCGATCAGGGCTTTCATCGTCATGTTGTGCGTGTCGGCATAATGCCGCGCCTGTCCGAACAAGGCGTCGGGTAATTCGATGGTGGTTTTCATATGGGTACCCATAAAAGGAAATATGGGTACCCATTATAGCGCGTCCTGAATTTCATGCTCGCATCGCAGCAGGGCGATGGGGCATCAAGGGTTCAGCGCTCGCCAGCATACTCATAGTAAGCAGTAAAGCCCGGCGCTGCGCTATTTGTGGCGGAGTCCTTGATCACGCCATATCCGGGCGCATGCCACGCATCATCCGCCGTCGTTATCCCGGCGCCGGACATGGCCCTGGTATTGCGGAAATGGCAAACGTTCGAGAAGGTTTTGCCGGCCAGAGTGAGCGTTTCGTACCCGACGAAGACCGTATGAGTGTCGACCTGGGCGCTCCCCGCCATGACATTGCGTTGATCGAAAGAACTGCCCGGCTGCATGGACAAATGCGCAAGCACCATCTGCGGGGTGTAGCTCAGAAGCACTCCACCGCCAAAGTCCCCGGCGAGGTAGACGACGTCGCTGCTTGTGATCGCTGAGTACTCGGAAGAAACCACGCTTCCGTTTGAAGTGTAATCCGTGGATTTTATGGCCGCCTGACCGTTGTAAATGGTCGGTCCGATAGTGCGACTTACCGCATTGCTGCCATTACCGGTAATCGCATAAGTGATGGTTCTGTCCGCCGAGAAGCATGCCGCGATGCCACCGCCACCACCGCCCCCTCCGGCCGGATCGGCGCCCAGCAGTTGCCAGCGCCAGGTATTGGCGTCCAGCCGCGCCGAAACATTGATGAATTCGCCCAGGCCGGGAATGTTGATGTGCGGCAGGGAGAGCATTCCGGTCGCCAGGTTGTAGCTGTCGTTCGCCGAAGCCGATGGCGGACACACGTCTGCGGCCAGCAGACTCCATTGCCCGCTGCCGTCCAGATGAACGCGCACATTACAGAAAAGTCCC
>Ga0123357_10013499_pt1 | contig 10609 bp, 6 predicted proteins | sample TergutEmb28metaG_FD_89873 | JGI IMG/M metagenome (GOLD analysis project Ga0123357, IMG submission 89873) | Embiratermes neotenicus P4 segment gut microbial communities from Petit-Saut dam, French Guiana - Emb289 P4 | ecosystem: Host-associated > Arthropoda: Insects > Digestive system > Gut ...
TCTTCAGAAGTACACTGCTCCATGCAGTCAGTTTCTTACTGCGGTCTCAGTCAGTCCTCCCTTTATATCAATTGTACTGACTATCGCATTACAAAGGCTGTGTGCGTATTTCATGAACAAACACAGCAATCTAAAACTCTTCAATCACAACCAACACACTTTTATGAAAAGTTTATTAATCGGCATTGGTGGCAAAATGGCGGCTACAAAATGGCCGATAAGGAAGAACGTTATTGCATTAACTTAAGTGACCAGCCTCGTGGTCTAGTGGTCAGAGTCTCTGCCTACTAATCATGAGTTCCCGGGTTAGATTCCCGGCTCTATTGTGGGAATTTTCTCTGAAGAGGAGGATTCCCGCGGTGGCCATGGTCTGTTTATGTTAGTAGAATTTAGGTTTAAGGGCCCTCCTGGCACTACTTCCTCCTATATCACCACTCACATCATCGGGACAACGTAACTGCGCCTCATGGGCGTCCCAACCTCAGAAGTCATTTACACTTCTGCCATGCCTAAGAGGGAAGACCACGAAGTCCACAAGGACATGTGGAGGCATTGGGGGAGAAAACATTAACTGTAAATATTGAGTGCTGTAGAACAAAATGTAGTGAAGTGAACGAACAGCATGAAGTGACAGTAGGATAAGAGATGGAGATAGTATTGCGGAGATGGAATTGGATATTGAAGGGATAACAGAGTTGTGGTGACGCTGCTGTGCTGTAAGCAAGCAAGCAATAACAGCTCTGAAATTTTCAGGTATTTTTTGTATGAATTAACCAGTTTGGAAAACAGTGCTGAATATATTCTCATAAAGTTAACAGTCAGTTTCTTTAAAATAAACTGCCTTTATTTTTTAAACCCACTAAAATCAGCTGTTAATATTAGTAGCAACTGCTGGCTACGGAAAGCCGTCAGCCATATTAAAACCGGGCTATTTACTTGCTTACTGGTTTCATTGAATTTTTTAAACAGGGCATCAGCAGTATTGTGATGAATTCAATTGTTTGTGTGCGTGCGTGCGTGGGCGGGTGCGCGTGTTTGTGTGTACAGACTTTTAAAACGAATATTGAAAGTTCCTTAGTTTCAAACCTACTTCTACTACTTTGGTAAAATAGGCCTGTATCTGATTGTGTCACCTTCTTATGTAAGTTTACACAAAATGTGTTTTCGTTGTGTTAAATTTTGCTAGAGTGATATTTCAGGTTAAACTGTGATATCAGTTGACTGCAGCCAAATAACTGCTTTGAAAGTGGTTTTGATCAAACTGATAGGTTCTTTACAGACAGATAACGTTAATCTGTTTTACTACGTTTTATTGAGCATCACATGGAAGAACAGGACCTGCTGCATCTTAGAGTAACAGGCCATATATTAGGATCAAGTAACCGCTGTGTGTATTTCTGTTCGTAAAGTCTTACATTTCAGCAACATTAATATTTCGCATAAATGTAAAGAAAATAATTTGGAAAGTCGTGCCGTTGAACTGGAGACTAAACCATCTACGTTAATTATACAGGGTGGCGCAAAATAACGCATGTTTTAAATCTGCTTGCGATTTCTTTCTTTGGGGTTACCTAAAATCAAAAGTCTACGTTCGAAAACCTCGTACAGTCGACGATCTGAAAGTTTCCATTCGCGAAGAAATTGCAAATATGCCACAAGAAATGTTAGTAAATGTGATGCAGAACTTTGAGGAGTGGCTCCGGACGTGTGTACGGCAAGAAGGACGCCATCTTTCCGATATAACATTCCGTAATTTAGGAACCAATGTAAGTAATCAAAACTGCATTTATTACAGGTTGTTTTGGTGTTAACATAATTTTTTTATATTGAAAATAAATAAAGTTACAATTATTTAAAAAAATACGTTCTCTTTGCGTCACTGTGTATTAGACTTATACAGCGCTTGAAGGATATTTTCATCGATTTATAAAGAATCTAGATGGTGCTTTGAATCATCTCTGTAAACCCAAAGAGTAATTTTTGCTGTGTTGTGACATAAACAGAGATAGTATCAATGAAATCAAACCCCCCAAAAAACAAGCCTCGTCATTAACAACATAAATCTGTTGCACACAGTTAAATTTGCAACATTAAATCAAAATATCTCAATTGTTGCCATTGATAATATATTTGTGGATAACATTAGAATAAATATCTCCCACAATAAAAAGCGTATCAGACCAATATGCTCAAATTCTCAAATTAAATATAAAATGTAACCCATAAAAAATTATTTTAAAGTGGAGAATCGGATTGACAGATAATGAAATAATCAAAATCTGTCAGACAGTACTAAACAAAGAAGCCTGAGAATCTGTTTATACAGATAAATATCCTGACCGCATGTTTAACTCATTTCAATGCACTTTCGTAAACATTTTCCAAGGTTTTCTTCACGTAAATACAGAAATATGAAAGACAAAAATAATTTGATTGCACAAGGAATACAAATTTCTTGTAAACACAAAGCAGTCTGTGTGTCTTCACTGAGAACAGCAATGATCCACAAGAAAAGCACATTGTACGGAAGAATGTAAAATCCAAAGAAAAATCACAAAATTTGCTAAAGTACAACATTACAAAAAACTACAGCGAAATAAATAAGAAAAGAAAAACAACATGGAATATTTTAAAGGAAAAGCAGAAAAAGTACATTCATTGGAACAGGTTCTAAACTTACTGTGAATGGCGAAATATTGAACGAAACAATACACATGGACAATGTCTTAAATAATTTCTTTATGAAAATTACTGAAAAATTAAACATTCTACAATTATATATAGAGGAAATTTTATTTCAATTATAAATGATTCATTTCCTGTGTTATGAGCGCCACGCTAATGAATGCCATACCGTTGCATATATGTATTATTTCCTTAATCACACATATTACTATCATTGTTTATTGATTGGTTAATAGTAGTTAAATTAACTACCAATATGTATTACACTTTCTTTTACAAGTTTTACAAGTTATAGCCATACACGTGGAGCTAAGAGGAAACTGTGGTGAGGATGTTTGTTCAGTTAATATGAACGCAGTAGAGTTTGGTAAGCCACAGAAGAGTTTAGCATCATCTCTCATCGCAGTTCAATGCATCAAGTTTCCTGTGTAAATTCTTGTCATTCCCAACACAACCTTGTAAACAAGTCCGTATAAAGATGAACAGGGTCTTTGCCCAGGATATGGTGATAGCGAAGAAGCGCCAATCGGTTGCTCCGTATTAAAAATGCTTTGATAAATATGGGTGTGATTCACCAATGGATAATCCCTTTTCGAAAAGGGGGATGGTCGGTATTGGAAGACCACACGGAAATAATAAATGATAAATACTCTTTGTTGAGGGCCGGAGACTCACTCTGACTTTGATTGTGGTTAACGACACGTTAAGGAACCAGACGAGGTCCTATCGATAGTAGTGACCAAAAAAGCAAGATGGAGCTGAACTCTCTAAGATGTTGACTACGGTCATCATACTTTGTGAGTAAATATTGTTAACTCTCAGCCAAGACGCGCTGGTTTGGTTAAGTAACCGAGGGGCAAGATTAGGAGCATTCAAGTAACAAGGTTAAATTTTATTGTATTTTATTTGATTAATCTTTCCTTTCCTTTGTTTTATTATTTTATAATATACGAGGGTAAGTCATTAAATAATAGGAATTTTATAATAACTTTTTTAAAATAGTGCTTACAGAAATTGTTTGTGTCTTATTTTTCGACATAGTTCCCCTACTTCGCAACACACTTGGTCCACCTGTCCACAAGCTTGCGGATACCCTCTAGAAAAAACCTCGACCTGCTGTTTCACTGTCTCAATTGCCACGCTAACTGGTCTCCGACTCCGGTGTTCGTCACTGACATTTTGTCGTCGGTTTTGAAATCTTTCCACCAATTCATACACTCTCCCCAGACTCAAACAACTGTCTCCATACTAAACCTTCATTATTCTGTAGATTTCAGAAGGTTTCACACCCTCTGACCACAAAAAACGAATAATGCTTCATTGCTCTTCCACGGTGCAAGTTGACAGCGGAGCGGCCATGTTTTACGGCCTACTGTGCAGACTCAAACTGCTTGATCCTCACGACCCCTAATTGACATATTGCTAAGGAGCCATTTTGTATCCCGAAATAAGATTTTCCTTTGTGCATACTTTTCCATGCACTTTAGAATAAAATTCCTGTTATTTAATGACTTTCCCTCGTACAAAGTTAAAGTTGTTAAGTGTTGTTTAATAAGTACCTTAATTTGCTTCATTCCCACCCTCGGCCTCTGCATAACAACTGCAAACTTCTCCAGCATACAAATAATCCCAATCACTGAAGCAGAGATAAAAATATAATACATCACCCAAAACAAAAACAAAAAAATCATCAGGTTGTGTTGGATTAAGTTGATGTGCATGTAGAGAGATAGTGCTTAATAATTGTTAGTTTCTATATGCACCCACTTTCTTGTAATATTGTGGCCTGATGATGGGCCAGTCTGGGGCCGAAACTGTTTGGGGTTTAATAAACATATTTATAAAAGTGTGTTGGTTGTGATTGGAGAGACTTTAGATCTTTGTGACTGATACAGCAACGGAGATTTTCCATATTATCCATCCCAAGTTATTAGTCGAACTCTCAGTTGTAAGCATTAACCATCTTGGGGATAAATTGCAGGGGAAATGTTTGGAAAGGGTTTACTAGCTTTTAGCATTTAGATTTTCTTCTAGTGGGCGTAATTAATTTCGCTTAGAATCATTTCTTCTCATGTATTGTGGCTGTCAACAATACAGACGAACAGCCAGTGTTGAGTGATCGCTTCTACCAACTGCCCCTTCAACTAAATCAGCCATTCGACACGGCCTCTCTTACTCTGATTTCTCTCGTCACCATCTCAGGCCCCCAATCCACATGCAAGTAGGTTCGTATATTTGCATTGTTTCTGCCGCACCGACGCTCCTCCTCTTCACCTCCCGTCCCTCTACAGCCACTACACCATCCAGTCAGTAACCGTCACTCCACTCACGCTCCTCCTCTTCACCTCCCGTCCCTCTACAACCTCTACACCATCCAGTCAGTAACCATCACTCCACTCACAATTACTCCGCCATATTGTCACTACATGCACAGTGTTACTGAGATTTTGATATGCCCCAATGAACGCCGACACCAAGGAAAATACTGGCGTCTACCCGAGGCCTCTCGCGCGTTTGGTCCACTTTCCGCAACTTCCTGTTGGTGCGTCTCATACCAATAGTGACGGTGTCGTCACGACCCTATCTGTACGGCGGTACTGAGCAGCCTGCAATCTTGATGTTTCAAAGTACCGCTGACAGCACCTACCAAAAGAACTATCAGTCCACCTTACAGTGGATAGCTTTATGCCCAGTACTTAGGAACATTTAAAGTATCTTACCCTCGCTATCGTTATGGTAAATTCGTACAAAATTTACAGAGAATTACAGTGGATCTCCTTACTGTGATTACAGCAGAACTACATCTATCCCAATTAGTTTGGAGGGAGACACATCTAGATATGCAAAAAATCCGGATAATTGGACTTTGCATTAAAGTAGTCTAGATTGGCAGTTAAAGTGGAAATAAATTTCTACAAACGGCTATTTTAGGCTACAAACTTGTTTACGTAGAACTAAAATATTAACACACAATAACTTTCACGTATTTGATAACTGGGCGAAAATCATAGCCTTTTCTCAGAGAACTGTCCCAGAAAGTAGATGGCCTTTTGAACATTTTTGCAAAAACCATTTGTACACAGCATTCTGAACAAGAACATTCTCAGCCCTTGTCATAAGTTGTCCTGTAGAACTGCCATCTTCACTTACAGCTACTGAAACACACTTTAAAATCCATTCTGCACTTAAGTTAATGACCTAAAATGTAGCAACTCCTACGCCATACTCTTCTGCTAGATATCACCTCTCTCATTCACCCCCCTACAACCTGCTAACACTCTTCACTTAGTCCTTCACTGTCAAAACAACACGCTTTCTTTCAGTCGCCATCACTCCGAAAAACTTAAAGAAAATTTCTTACACAAAACCTGTATGTCTGTACGCACTACCGTACAAACACGCACAGCTCACAACCTAACTTCTGCACAGCCGCCGTCCCGATTGAACGGTAGCTGTTACAGCCCGCGGGATTCATGCACAAAACAAATATTTTGGCAAGTAGGCGGCTGGAATTCGGTGAATGACGGTCAAATTTCCCTGCGGACTGAAGGAATTTGTTGTGTAATTTGGGAACCCATTTAGCTGTTATATTTTACAGTATATATCTGCGTCTAAACTATTCAACCAAGAATGATTGGAAGTTCCAGACGCCACAACACTGTACTGTGTTAGATCAGTTTCACGGCAATGTCAAGGAAAGTTATTTTTGTTGAATTCTCGATAAGTTTAGGTGGAAACTCAAGTCACTCATTCCGTTAATTTTATACCAAATAAGTGCGAATATTCACAGAGCTTTACACTAGATATATTTACGCTAAGTACGTTGATATATTTACGGAGCCTTGCATTAACTATCTTTAAGCTAAATAACCAACAGCAATTCCCAATGTAAATTTCTGCCGTTTGCCAGCCAATGCAGTAGAGTAATGCTGTATGTTGCAGTTAGATTTGGTGTTTTGTGTGCTTTATTGGGTGCGGTACAGCAGATCGTTCGTATAGCGCCTGATTGTATTATGTAGACATATAATCTAAAAATTCTCAAACATTACATGAAATGAAAATCCGTGCAGTGAGTGCAGATTTGTCCCTTGAAGGCCTACCGTCATTATAAATACAATAGCCGGATTTAGCAAGTATGAAAACGAGCGTAGGAATAACTGGGCAAAATATTTTATGAAATAAACAAAATAAATTAATCTTTGGAATCGTATCTATATGTAATATGTAAGAAATAACATTATTTGCTTAAAGAGAGAAAAATGATTGTTAGTGGTCTGATATAGAATAGTGAGATACGACAGATGTGGTGTGTGTGGTCAGGGGAAACTGAGATGTAAATATAATATTTTTAACAGGAAATATGCAACAATGATTTTAGGGAATTTAAAATTTGAATTTCATAAATTTTAGTTTAAGAAAAACACACTAAAATTATTAAGGGGTTGAAACCTACGCTCATACTGAGTTCGCACTGACTCGAAATATGCAGTCAATTTTCAAATTTTAATTCATATCTTTGAAGTATAACTGCTTGTAAAATGAACAGTTAATCTCGCAAATTATACTTATAAATTTATATTCCCACTATAATATATTCACTTGCTCCTCAGTCTGGAAGTAGCAATCTTACTGTCAGGATTCATTTTCCGTGCACATTCACAATATGCTGTTGCAGGTCAGCAATGCTGTTGTGCAGTTTGAACTGTGCAAAATATATTACAGGCTATTGCTATGCAGCTAGAGAGTGGCTTTGGAACCAAGACAATTTAAAAGTCTCTGTCTGTTTCTTATACAGAAATGAAGTAATTTCTTCCATTCCAGTGGTACGGCGGCACAATGCTAGCCATATTAGAGGATTCGTCATTGAAAAATAAATCACTAAAATAAGGGCTAATTTATATTCAATGTCCTGTTGTCCTACACCATAACTAGTGTCCACATATTGAGTTGGACTACAGTTTGTTAATTTGATACAAACAGATTAGATAGGCCTCTATTTTGAATACAACTATCAACTGTTGAAACTGAAACAATTCTTGTAATAAACATTACTAACAAAATAGAACTATAGACAGTTACAATGCCTGTACAGCTGATAGTTATTTATCAGGACGAGGGATGACTGAATTGGGAAGTTGAGAGAGACAGCAGGATTTACTGTTGTGTGATTTCAGGTTCTGTCAGCGGTGTTGTTGATTGTTCGGTTCTTGTGGGATGTGGCGCAGTTCCGGATGTTTCAAAGGGTCGTGTTGCCTCCATCGTCACGGTTAAGCTGTCCTGTTGAACTCCACTGAATGTGTGTCACACGCTGCGTCTTAGCATGTAATGTAGCATATAGGTTGTGTGACGGCCAATATCTTACAGGATACTGCACGGGAGAATTAGACTTTTAGGCTTTTCCAAAGGAAAAGGTTAGAATAATGCCATCAATAAAATCGCAACTATTCCTTCCAATTAGTACTCTTTTTGCAATAGTCTATGTAGTGCAACAAGATTAAGAACAGATGCTGATAATGAAGTTTGTTGCTTGTTCATACAATCAGGTAGAAAATTCCAGTGAAATTAAAAACGTGTCAGTCGGTATGACATTAAAATTGTGACAGTTGGACATTTAGTGCAGAAACCTCAGTACATCAGCAGCATTGCACCGGACTGCTTATAGTGGTACATTATATAGAATTATGTATGTTTCGACAGGTCTACAGAGTTTCCAGTGAAGATAATGTTGTGAATGTGGAAATTTTGTGATAAATTTGGACTGAGGAATCAATACCTGTGATGCAATGACGGCTTCGATTTAATGGCAGTTAACATTCACTGTAGGATCTTAGGTACATCACTGTGTTGAAATGGCAGGAGTGACTGGCAGCTGCATGTTTTTGTAGTGAGGTAGTACGAGGAACGGGGACGTTCATTAACACTGGCGAATAGCGGTAAAGAGCAGAGTGACAGTGACTATAAGGAGCACTGAACAGTGCAGGGTGAAAGTGACCATATGGAGCACTGAACCCTTCAAAGTTGGTGACCATAAGGAGCACTGAAATCTTAAGATTGATAGTGATCATAAGGGGTGCTGAACGCTCCAGTGTGATAATGACCTTAACAAGCACTGAACACTTCGTTGTGACAGTGCCCATAAAGAGTACTGAATACTTCAGAATGACAATGACCCAAAGAATACTGAACACTTGATTAACAGTGACCATAAGGAGCACAAAACCACTCATATTGACAGTGACCCTTAAAGAGCACTGAACACTTCGCAGTGACATTGACCAACATGTCACCCAACAGGCAATGTTATCAGTAAGTGTACTGAATATTAGTGTCCTGTGAGCTGCTGAACTCCCTGTCAGAATGCTCTCTAAAGTGCGTCTCTAGAACACTGGTGTGCTGCAGTATGATTCAAGATGTCCAAACTGCACTAAATAAAGTGCAGTACAGATGTTAGAAAAGGCGACGCCACTAGACCGTATGTAGCTATTAGTGAGGACATTGCAGGAGACACCAGAGTGTTTAGAAAGGTTTGAAAACGTCCATTAAGACTGTAACAAATGAACTGCATCACACCACGTACTTGAGACTGATGAACAAGTGACACTTTTAGCAATAATAACACTGTGCATAGGTTTACAGAAGTTCCTGTTTTGTGGTTAGTGTTCTATCAACATTAAACTGTCTTTAATCGTAGTTTTATATTTCATTCCACTCTGAGTAGATAAATATGGAACTTCAGTGCACACAAATATGTAACGTTGCTTAAATGTCTGGATAATTAATACTTTTTAAACTTTTGTTGGGATTTTCGTTTTTAAGTTTCGTATTTCACTCTGTCATAGAAGGGAACACTTTTAGACAGCATAAGGCAAGGGTAAAATTATTCTGCATCCTGTTATTCTAGCAGTTCACCTACTAAGTCCATCTGTCCTGTACAATTAATATATCTGACCACACAGAAACTTACAGGGTACAACCGTTCTTATATTGAAGACAGATTAATACGAAGCTATTTAATATTAGAAGCAAATTAATAATTTTTTACCAGCGATATTAGAGAGGATTCAAATATTTTAAGAAAAAATCTATTACCTGATAACAATGGAGAGTTTGGTAGTGATAATTGCATTAATTGCATTTGGCATTTGGTAATTGGAGGTGGTTAATTGTCTTTTAAATGAAGGGGGAGACACTACTATTGAAAAGGGTGATGGAAAAACGATTTTAGATTTGGCTGAAGAAAGTAAATATGCAGAGATTATTGAGAAGTTGAGAAGCTATATTTTAGGGGAAGGATGCTCCCGCTCGGAGACAGACAGATTGAAGTCACACATCTCTCAGCCAGTCGCCGTCAATCGCAATCATGTGTCAGTGTTCCACACTGACACACATGCAAATGCGACTGGCGGACAAACAGCGTCAACTGTTCTGCCGCCTTTCTCAGGAGAACTAAAAGTAGACACAAGACTGAAGTTGAGCCACGATGATTTTAAACATTCAATCGAGCTGTTTGATGGGAACAAACAATTATCAGCCATTGATCAACTAAGAGCAACGCCCCCTTACCCCACACCCCACGTGTTGGCCCTGTTTGCCTACATGGCATACAGTGACAGCATACATGGAGACCCTGAGCCTACTGACGGCTGGAAGTTGCTAACGACAGCATCTAATTTTAGGAATGGCTACTTTGGAACAGCCTACTGGCACCCGGAATATCAGCAAGTGGTGATTGCTCATCGAGGGACTGATTTTAGAGAAATTTTTGCTCTTTTAACAAATTTTAAATATATTTTTGCCCTTCTAAATGACATTTACACGGACTTTGTAGGTGTTCTATTTAACAATTACGTTAATCAAATGAGTTCCGCCAGCACGTTTGCTAATAAGGTGGTCACAGTTCTGAAAGAAACAGAACGAGAAAAGA
>Ga0123357_10013501_pt1 | contig 10608 bp, 7 predicted proteins | sample TergutEmb28metaG_FD_89873 | JGI IMG/M metagenome (GOLD analysis project Ga0123357, IMG submission 89873) | Embiratermes neotenicus P4 segment gut microbial communities from Petit-Saut dam, French Guiana - Emb289 P4 | ecosystem: Host-associated > Arthropoda: Insects > Digestive system > Gut ...
GCCGATGCCGGTATGTCCTCCAAGGTTTTGGAATTACACTTTGAGGGATCAATACTGCCTTTTTCCTGTTTATCTGACGGTGAGAAAATGCTTATCAGTTTGTATATGATTCATACCGCATTGGTAAAAAATATTAGCGCGTCTGTTTTCATTGATGAACCGGACAACTTTGTCAGCTTACAGGAATTACAACCCTGGTTATTGTCAATGAGTGAAATTACAGATACGCGCCATCAAGTAATACTTATTTCCCATAATTCGGAGATAGTAGATAATAATCCGTCAGAAGGAATTTTCTTTTGGCGGGATAATCATATGTCCCCAACCCGCGCCGAACCGTTGAATGTTCCTGAGGGGATGAGCGCCGGAGAAGCCCTTGCCAGAGGATGGGTGAATCCGGGCAGGAAAATGGGGGAATGAAAAGATGGCCAAAAGAACACAAATAATCTGTATGCATGAAGGTCAATCAGGGAAGAGTATAGATCCGGTTTTTGCGAATGCCTTTTTGAAAGCTTACGATCCTGAATGGCTCCGGCCATTTGTAACAGGTAAAGCGCGTTTTATTGGCTGTGGGGGTAAATCGGAATTGCAGAAAAAATTCCCACAAGAGCTGAAAAACTGTCTTAACGCAGGAAGTGATACAACGCTAATTGTTCTTGCCGATGTTGATGAACTGAAAAACGGAGAGCAACTCAAAGAGCAATACTGGGAAATTGCCCGGCAAAATAAAATATCTGAGGAATCTTTCGAAAATGTTGTTTTTATCTTCCCCAGAAAAAGGATTGAAAATTGGGTTCAATATCTCTCTACGGGAGTCACCGATGAGGGTACTGTGGGACCCCGGGATTACAATTTCAGCGAAGCAAAGGATATGGCTCAGAAGCTGGCAAAGAAATGCCGTCAACCCCAACAAACGAAAGAAACGCTTCCTAAGTCGCTCGAATGGTCATGCAATAATTGGAAGGCCCTTGTCGAACGGATGAGATAAAAAAAACGCCCCGAAACTCCAACGGAGCCTCGGGGCGCTCTGCAAATTATCTAAACTGATTCCCAGTCTCTACTTACTAAGTACTACTTACTGCTTACTATAAACTAATTATCCATCGCCTTTAGATCCTGGGGGAAGCCGGGAAGCTTCTTGGCATCGGCGTTGGTAGCGGCAACTTGTATCTGACCTGAAACGATCTGCTGCTTTACCTGTTCGAGCTGGTTCGTTATGTCCGCAGTAAGGGCGGGATTGGTGGGGGCATAGCCTACACCATCTTTCTTGAGATCGAACACGATGACTTCGCCCTTGAAGGTTTTATTCTGCACGGCATTAAGTGCGTAAACCAGGCTGGTCTCTACGCGTTTGACCATGGAAGTGAGTACCGCGGAATCTGTGGCGGTGTAGAGTCCCTCCTCGAACTGATCCGAATCTACACCGATGGCCCATACGTTCTTTCCCGCGGCCCGGTATTCCTTGGCCTGGGCGATGGTGCCGTTACCGGTCCCGCCGGCCGCTGAATAGATGGCGTAAACACCGCTGTCGTACCAGTTTTTGGCCTGGGTCTTGGCGAGGTCCGGCCTGCCCCAGTCGTTGGCATAATAATCCAGGATCTGGGCATTGGGGTACACGGAAAGGATACCCTGCACATAACCAACTTCAAACCTGGTGATAACCGCGCCGGGCACTCCGCCGATAAAACCAAACTTGGGGTTGGCTATGTTGTCGGCCTTTGCCTTGAGCGCCGTAGCAACTCCAACGAGGTATGAACCTTCATGTTCCGCATAGATAGCCTGCATTACATTGGGGAGATTTACCCAGTCCACGTCTACGATTAGGTAGTTCTGCTTGGGGTTTTGACCAGCCACGGTTTGGAGGGCATCGGCAAAAGTAAAACCTGTAGTAACAATAAGATCATACCCTTCATCAGTAGCCTGCCGTATATTGGGGATATACATATCCTGGGTCTGCGCGGTAACTACATCGTAGGACTTTCCCCGCTTTGACTGATTCTGCCAGGTATCACCATAAAACTGAAGAATCCCCCGCCATGCCGCAGCGTTGAAGGATTTATCATCAATACCTGTAGCATCGGTAAGAAGCCGAACAGTGATCCCCGGACCGGCAGAAGCCGGAGCCGCGGCTGGGGCCGGAGCCGGAGTTGCGGGAGCCGAAGATTGGCTTCCACCACCTGAAAAAACAGAGGCTGCAACAATACCGCAAAGAATCAGGCTAAATAACATCTTTTTCATTGAATTCCCTCCTGGAATAAATCGAAATAATAATTATCATATTGGTTTTTTAACGAAAGGTCAAGTGTAAAACCCTTAACAAAATTTATGATTTGAGACTTATTAGGCTTTATGGATTATTTAGAGACAAGAAGGGAAAGGTTTAGCGGAGGTATTTTTTAATGACGGGGTATAGTTTTTTTCGCATAAGAAAGTCAAAATTCTTTTTCAATTGCTGTCCAGGTATAAGTCCCAGAATCAGGAAATAGGTTTTTCTGCCAAAGCTTTTTAAAGTAGAAGACAAAGCTTTGGGTTTAGTTTGCGGGTTTTGATACTGGCTATAAAACGCATCTCTCAATGCTTTGGGAGTAACATAAAGTTTTGTTTCAAAACCTGCTAAAGAAGCTACATAGGACGGCAAGCGTTCTATTGCGTGAGCAAGAGTTCCGTTTATACCGATTGGTTCTTCAGGAAAATCTTCATAGGTTAGATTTTCATAGAAGAGTTTTTTCAAGGCCTGGGGGCGGTACCAGAACATTGAACCTGCGCAAAAGAGGATTTCATTGCAGTTGTTGATTTGAGGAAGCCCGAGCTTACCAAGAAATTCCTGAATAATGGGGAGTTCCTGAAAGGGGGGATCGCCTACTGAAGTAAAAGCGTTGTAGGTATCTTTGTAGACAGGCGGATACACAAGACCAAGATCTGTATTTTCCAAAAATAAATTCAAAATATCAACAACCGCGTTTCTGTTTAAGAGATTATCCAGAAGATACTTTCGCCACTCTTCTCCAAATCCTATCGCTGCATTCTTTTTTGTATGAAAATGACCAAAGAGATCATATTCCATTTGTATATTTTTCATTTCAATAAGCCAGGGGGCTATATCTCTGCCCCTGTTTTGTACAACTATCACCGTCAATTTCTGTAAATAAGGGATAATTTCCGGTGAAAAATAAACAAAAATCATCTTTTCAAGAGATGCATCGGATATTGTTATATAGAGGTCAAACGGACAGGGAAAATCTCTTAAGCGCTCAAGAAAATCTATACAAAGATCAATATAATAAATATGAATATGAATGCCAACTTTAAAAGTAATATTAGCCGGTAACGAAGTATATTTATTAATATGAAGATATTCTGGATTAATTAGCGTATTTCCCTTAAAGGAATTTTGCTTGTTATAGATGCATAGTTTATCGGAAAGTGAGTTAGCTGAATTTCCCTCATAGAATTTATCAGGGAAAACAATATTGTGTAATAGATTAAGGCTTTCATCATGTTCGTTAAACAGATGCTGCATGGTATAATCAAATACCACCTGATAGTCAACGGCGCCAATGTAAGGCAAGTAAGTACCAAAATACTGGCAGAATTTTACAACATAATCAAATACGCCATTGTGTATTGTTGTCAGATCCTGTTTCATCGCATCGCTAAATGTCTCGCCAGTATCAAAAATCGGAGCCACGGTTCCATTATGTTCTTGATATCCAATACAGGTAGATTCCAGAGGAGAAAACAATTCTTCAAAAAGGAGATGGAACGGTTTAATCATTTCATGATTATTAAAATATAGAAATGTTCTTGTGTGGTTTATTTTGTCAAAGGCCCTGTTTTGTCTAGTTTCCCACATGAAGATCTTGTCTGACCTTTTATTGGTTAATTGATAAATACAGTCAGATGAAGAACCATTATATCCACAGTCAAATATTACACTCGTTTTATATTTATTAAATAATTCATTAAAGTAATTGCCTGCGATTATCTTTCGATGAGAAAGTTCAAAAGAAAGTACTTTGAGGTCAGAAATGTAATCTTTTATTTCACCATTTGCTCTTACTGGTTCAGAATAATATTTTTCCAATTTTAATAATTCAAACAGATCCTTAACAGTATAATTTTTACATCTCCGACTGGCCTCATTATAAATGGTAGTTAAATATCCTATGGGATTATCATTATAATTGGCTATACTTAAAGATCTACGTCCGCAATAAATATATTTACCGGGGATACCATAGCCCACGGCATTTCTTAGTATCTCATAAACTTTAAGCGGGAGATAGCCGTCCCGGGAAGAAAAGAGTAGCGTATCATATTTCTTTTGTATTTTGCTCAAAGACAGTAGGTATAATGTCATTGCCAGGAGTAAAGGACCAAGAGAATAATATGCAAAATCAAAAAGGCTAGTATATTTTTTGCAAACTTCACTTTTTAGGATACTTTCTTCATTAAATAGATAGCCGAGAAAAATTGAAGTTATTCCATTTATTTTAGATAAAATGCCCTCAGAATAGTAATTTTTTACCATCAAACAAAATGGCGTATAATGAAATGCAATAATTCCTCTTTTAAGCGGTATCAGGTAATCTGAATTCTCGTTATCTCCGATATGAAGGATCTCAGAGGGAAGTACCTGTTCTCTGGCGATAATTTCATCAAATAGAGATCCATTGTCTTTTCGTTTCCGTAAATCAGCGGAAATATATAAAGCATCATAATCAATGGCAAATTTATTAAGTATCATAATAATATATGGTGATGTCAAATACATATCTGAGGTCAGGATTATTCTTTTTCCTGCTTCCTTTGCAATTCGTAAAATAGCAAGCATTTCAATATTTATCTTTGCTAAAGAGATTTCTAGGGATACTTCTTTTTCCTTCAGGATTCTTAAATGGCTTTTACTTATGCCCATTTTTTTTCCTAACCTTTCATAAATTAAATCTAAAGTAACATTTTCTATGCCTATTTCATTAATGAGTTCATTTTCGCAATTAATACGTAACTTCTCTATATTATTTTTTGGCTTTCTTGTTAATTCTGTATAATATTTATTAAGAAAAATAAAAATTTCTTGTGGTTTAATAGCCGGACGAAAAATTAAGGTGTCAAAAATGTCAAAGCTAATTACCCGTAAATAATGAATCTCGAGCAGCTTTAATAGAATACTGAAATTTCTTATTTTTGTATTTTCCTTAATCATTGTAAAGTCATTATAATAGACAAAAAAATTATTATCACTATTTAAGCAGAAGAATTATGAAGGTTGGTTTTTAAGATTAACTATTTTATTAAGAATAACTTTAGCAGTAAATACCAAACCAAATTTTTGGTAATTGTTTATCACTTTTTTTAACATTCTGGGAAACCAGGTTATTTTCTTACCCACCTGCCATGAAGAAGATTTATATACTTGATTCAATTTATTAGTAAATTCATGATTAACATAATATCTAAATAAATTTTGCTCAAAAAAACATTTTCTCCTCTCATTCAAATTAGCCGCGTATTCATTTGCTTTATAGCCAAAGTAAATATCATTATAGTCCCTTATCATATCATCCAATGTCTTTATCTTGTAGCTATTTACCGCTTTTGATATTTTCTCATATCCCTTTTTATCATTAAAAATATTAAGTAATAATCTGTTTATTTCGATAAAGTTTGCATTTCTTTTTATTAGCCACCCTAAATTATATTCTTTTATTTTATTACCAATTACTCCTTCATCAAATGAAAGAATAGGTATACCATTAGCTAAACTTTCAACAAAAGTAAAACAAAATGTTTCAGGACAAATGGAAAATATACAAGTTAATTTAATTTCACTTTTTTTTAATAATTCATAAATATTTTCTCTATTATATTCACCATGATTAATAAGGAAACAATTTTTATTTTTTTTGGAAAAAATTGAACCAAATAGATGAAATTTTATTATATTATTATTATTTTTTGAGTATTTAATTAATTTTTCAATTATAGACTTACCTTTTATAATTGATATATTTCCAATAAATGCAACATTAAAATACACATCTTTATCAAGATATAGTTGTGATTTATATTTACTTAATTCAATTCCATGTTCAATCACATCTATTTTAACATATGGATAATTATTAGCTATTTCTATTTTTGAATCTTCTGAGGGTACTATAATCATATGCGAATAGGAAAATAATATACTCCAAAGATTTCTCCATATATATATATTTTTTATTCCTCCAGTAAAAAAGCTTTCAGTAAAAGAAATGCAATTATTGCATTCATTCTCTGTTGGATTACCACAATATTCATTATTATGATTAATTTTATTTATTCTAGGACAGACTGAATAATAATCATGTAATGAAATTATTAATTTGATTTTTCTATTTTCTTTTACTATATCTATAATATTAAAATAATGTCCAAGCATATGATGAATATGAATTATATCAATTTTATATGTATTTATTATTTCATTAAGTATATAATAATATTCAATGCTAAACAACCTATTGGCATTGAATTTTTTATGAAAAAAACAAATCTTTATCATCTCCTCCCCTGTTCTCCAATAACTATATAGTCTAAAATCGTCTTCATATGGGGCTAGAATATGAAAATTGAAATTATATCTTAATTTATTAACAATATCCATTACATGTAGAGATGTTCCTCCTATTGCCTTTGAATTTTTAATTTCAAATTCCCACAAATGAAGAATTAGTAATATATTAATATTTCCATTATCTAAACATGTGATAATATTATTATTTTTTGCTACCGAATGATACATAACTTTGTTTTTCAAAATATTATCATTTAACAGCGTAATATCTTTACCTAGATTATCATTCACTCCATACAACTCGCTTTATATAATCCGTATAGGATAAAATAATTCGTACTACTTTATCAGAAACATTAGATGGGGAATAATCATCTACAATTTTATATTTCAATTTCCTGTTACGCTCAGATTTCAATTGCGATAAACCCTGTATTACTCTTTCAGGATTAAGTCCAGTCATCATAACTGCTGTTTCTTCCATTGCCTCCGGCCGTTCATGAGCCTCCCTGATATTGAGCGCAGGGAATCCAAGTATTGAAGACTCTTCCGATATTGTTCCACTGTCTGAAAGAACCGCAAGTGAATTTATCTGAAGAGCAAGATAATCAATAAAACCAAAAGGGAGTTCTAGACGTACATTTCTATGAAATTGGATATGCTTCGATTCTATCATATGTCTCGTCCGCGGATGAGTTGTCACTATAACTGGTATATTATCTTTTTCACTTATCAAATTCAGAATCAAACATAGATTATTAAATTTTTTTTCTGAAGAAATATTCTCTTCACGATGCGCAGACACTACATAATATTCAGATTTTGATAATCCCAATTTAAATAAAATTTCAGATTTGGAAATTTTTGGTAAGTAATTATGTATTACTTCGAACATTGGACTGCCTGTCTTAATAACTCTATCAGGAAGCAAGCCCTCAGCAAGCAAATACTCTCTTGCAATGTCGCTATAGGTCATATTTATATCACTGATATGATCTACTATTTTTCTATTTGTTTCTTCCGGTACTCTCTGATCAAAACAACGATTTCCAGCTTCCATATGAAAAATAGGAACATGTCTTTTTTTTGCTGCAATTGCACAAAGACATGAATTGGTATCTCCTAAAACAAGAAATGCATCGGGGATTTCCTCTTCAAGAATGGGATCAATTTTAATAAGTATATTGCCTGCCGTTATAGCAGCATTTTTCCCTGCAGCGTCGAGAAAATAATCTGGTTTCCTTAATCCAAGGGTATCAAAAAATACCTGATTTAATTCATAGTCATAATTTTGGCCGGTATGAACCAGAATATGCTGAATAGAAGGACTAGCATCAAGTTTCTGTAAAACACAGGAAAGACGAATTATTTCTGGTCTGGTACCAACAACCGTTAATACTTTGAGCTTTTTCAATTTTAGACCTTCTCAAAAAATGTATCAGGATTTGATGAGTCATACCATTCATTTATCCAAAAAAGAGTGTATAAATCATCATTACCTATATTTGAAATATTGTGTGTAAACCAAATAGGCATATCAACAAAAGATGGATTCTTCCCATCTAGATAAAAATCATAAACCTGTTCGGTCCCAATTCTTCTTAGTTGTATCTTTGCTTTTCCGCTTATTACTGTAAATCTTTCAATCTTTCTGGTATGATAATGATTTCCTCTCGTTATACCGGGCTTTGTAATCGAGAAGGAAGCCTGTCCACCTATTCCCATTCTTGCTGTTTCAACAAAAATTCCCCGCTCATCAATGTTTTGCTTTAGTAGTATTGGATATTTTCTACTAATATCTATATATGATCTATAAGTATTAAATAAATTGATTTCATTCATATTGCTAAAATAGGGAATAATTCCTTGGTTATAATATTGTTCTTTATATGTATTTAGCAATATCAATATATCCGATACCTTTTTTGTAAAATCGGGATATATAATACTTTCTTCAATAAGCGAGCATTTTGAATTTACCACATTATCGATATTTGCTTTAATATGGTGGCAAAGTGATGATATATAAATCAGATTCACATCATTGTCATTTATTACTTCAACTTCTTCATCATGAGTCAATTTATGACAAAATGTAGAAATAAAGGAGTTATAATTAGGCAGTCCAAATGGTCCAAATACATTAGGAATAATCAATCCGGTAAAGGAAGCATCACATTTTCGTGCCCATTGTTCAAAAAGACGCCTTCCTTCAAGCTTTGACTTTCCATATTGGTTATCTAAACTTTCGTGGATTGAGGAAGAGAAGATAATATGAGGCTTAACATTTTCATGATTTAAGGCATCAATAACAGAATTTACTAATTGAATATTTATCTTATAAAGTTCAACAGGATCTGGATACCTGTTTACCGCGGCGAGATGTACTATAATATCACACCTCTTTACAAAATCGTAAAGTAATTCATTCCTTGAAAAGTAATCATCTTCAAATGGTATCCGCGCATATTTTTCAGGATACAGACCCAACTCATTATATAGATGGGTTCCAATAAAGCCACTCTGCCCAGTAATCCCAATTCTTAATTTTTCTTTTTCCTTCATAGACCTATTCCATTCTTTATAAAATCTAGTTTCAATAATAATCGTTTCATTTCATCACAACTTAATTGCTGAGTATTATGAGAATTATAGTCATCAATCTTTGATAGATCATCTTTCCCCTCAACAAAATATTTATTATAGTTTAAATCCCGTTCATCGCAGGGAATCCTATAATACATTCCCATATCTATTGCTTTTGCCATTTCTTCACGAGTTACAAGAGATTCATATAATTTCTCACCATGCCGTGTTCCTATTATATGAATCTTTGTATTTGCATGATACAGTTCTTTTAATGCTTTTGCAAGTGTTTCAAGTGTTGCCGCAGGCGCTTTTTGAATAAAAAGGTCTCCATTATGTCCATTGTTAAATGCATATAAAACCAAATCTACTGCATCATCCAATGTCATCATAAAACGAGTCATATCAGGATCTGTAATTGTTATATCGCTATTAGTTCTAATCTGATCAACCCAAAGTGGAATTACCGAGCCTCTACTTGCCATTACATTACCGTATCGAGTAACACATATTGTTGTTTGCGCATTTAGTCCCAATGCACGTCCCTTTGCTATAGCTACTTTTTCCATCATTGCTTTTGAAATACCCATTGCATTTATTGGGTAGCAGGCTTTATCGGTACTTAGAACAACAATTCTTTTCACATTATGTTCAATTGCGGAATCAAGTACATTTTCTGCCCCAAAAATATTAGTTCGAACAGCCTGCATTGGAAAAAACTCACATGAAGGAACTTGCTTTAGCGCAGCGGCATGAAAAACAAAATCAACACCTGACATTACTCCATCAACAGATCGTTTATCCCTAACATCCCCAATATAGAATTTTATTTTGTTATTTTGTAATTCATGCCGCATGTCATCTTGTTTCTTTTCATCTCTGCTAAAGATTCTAATTTCTCCAATATCACTATTAGCAAAACGATGCAAAACAGCGTTTCCGAATGATCCTGTACCACCGGTAATTAAAAGTGTTTTTCCTGTAAACATATTTTTCTCCGTAAACACAAAAATACTGAATAATTTAAACTTTTTTATTCAAATATATCCTTCGCAGAAATAAAAATGGCTTAAATGGAAATAATAGAATATTTATAATTTTATTTAATCTATTTATTTGCTCGTATGCATTATTTAATTTTTTTTCAAGCAAATCAATTTTTGCATTTGATGAATTCAGTTCTTCATTGGTCTTATTCAATCCATTTACCAGATTACCTATCCATTTATTGGAAGCATTCAACTCCTCGTTTGTCTGGTTCAATCCTTTCATCAGGATACCTATCCGTTCATTCGAACCATTCAGCTCTTCATTTGCCTTGTTTAGCCCATCTTCCAGGATGCCTATCCGTTCATTCGAACCATTCAGCCCTTCATTCGCCTTGTTCAGTCCATCTTCCAGGGTGCCTATCCGTTCATTCGAACCATTCAGCCCTTCATTCGCCTTGTTCAGTCCATCTTCCA
>Ga0123357_10013503_pt1 | contig 10607 bp, 8 predicted proteins | sample TergutEmb28metaG_FD_89873 | JGI IMG/M metagenome (GOLD analysis project Ga0123357, IMG submission 89873) | Embiratermes neotenicus P4 segment gut microbial communities from Petit-Saut dam, French Guiana - Emb289 P4 | ecosystem: Host-associated > Arthropoda: Insects > Digestive system > Gut ...
CACAACACAACACAACACAACACAACACAACACAACACAACAAAAACACAACACAACACAACACAACACAATACAACACAACACAACACAACACAACACAACACAACACAACACAAAGCAACGCAACGCAAACAAAGCAAAGCAATGCAACGCAACGCAACGCTACACTACACAACACAACACAACACAACACAACACTACACAACACAATGCAACACAACGCAACACTACGCAACACGACACAACACGACACAACACGACACGACACAACACCACACAACACAACACAACACAACACAACGCAACACTACGCAACACGACACAACACGACACAACATGACACAACACCACACAATACAACACAACACCACATAGTGTTTCCGAACTCCTTCTGTCTTCAGGTGAATTAAAAGTCACTGAAATTCACCTGAAGGAGAAAACACTTTCTGAAATTTTGTGTTTTGTTGTGACGAAAGGGAAATGAGACCTAGAGATAAAACTTAGATAAACCATTGTCAAAATATATATTATTCAATTAGAAAATACATTGTTTGTATATTGTCTGCTTTGTTGATAAAGACGTTGTGCGTTTGTGTACATGATTCAATTACAAATTAGTAAAATGATGCCTTTTAGTGTAACCAAACCAGATTCATACCCGTGAATTATTCTACGATTTAGTTGTACTAAACTTATTGGTAGGCACAATGACTATGTTAAGAAGAAGACAAAATTTAAGCGGGCTTTCACATTTCATGCACTCACTCATGATCATAAAAGCGTGGAAATTTTATTTTATTTCCATACATCCAACTCTGTTAAAGAATGAAATAATCCAAATATGTTTTCAACTGACTACCTAAGAATTGAAATTTATGTCTCTCAAAACCACAACATGTCTCTCACAACCAAATACACCTCTCAAAACCACAACATGTCTCTCACAACCAAATATTTCTCTCAAAACGAAAACATATATTGCTGTAGGTTGGGTGTTGTAATATTCGTCACAATTTATTTTCATTCGATTTGATATTTCGTTAAACTGGCATAATATTCTTACAATAAAACCAACTAGATTCACTAATTTCTCAAATTTATTTTTGGAATAAAACTCTACACGTTTCGGACAGTTCCTATGTCCATCATCAGGAGTTCTTGACTGTACACACAGCAGTGGTATATGTCATACAACTTGCGAGCAGGATCAGGACGGAGTTCCGTCCTGATCCTGCTCGCAAGCTGTCAACAAACCTGTATGACATATACTGTGTTGTGGAGCACTGTTCCACAACACATTCCCACACAACATGATATGCTGCCACAACACCTCGTTTGCAAATACGAAGTGAATTGTGAATACTTTAATATAAATTTAGCAAGGAACAAAGCTCCCTGATCACTATCTGACAAGATCGAAACATGTCGGAGTGTTTTAAAGTGTTTTAAAAGTGTTTTATGTGAAATTATACGTGCATTCGTTGGTTGATAAAATGAAGTGATTCTACGAAAATGCACGGTGCTACAATAAGATTTGTAGTGAGCGAATTCAAAGTTCCCTCGTGTTTATGTTTCCTCTAACAACAAATAATTCCACTATCAATAAAAAAATCCAATTTCAAATAACGACAAGATTTTTTCAAAGTCCCAACACGTCAATTTAAACGCTATCATTTTCATGTTTATTCTCAGGATTTTCTTTACCTGCGCAGTGTTGTCTCTGACATTTATTTTTTATAGGATTCTCACAATTTAATAGTCACATTTTCCGCTGTTGAGCTGTGTTCCAATCTATGATCGAACAACTCGAAGCCACATAATAAAACACCGTGTTTAAAAGAAACCACCGAGAATTTAACGGACTGTTTTATGGTTCGCTCGCGGACTAAAGCCACGGAGTTTAGTTTTTAGTTTTAGTTGCTAAACACATACAGGACGGAGGCACAGAAAACGTCCGTTATTTGCAAGCAATCTACGACACAATCACAAATTGACATATATAAATAAATGAATAAATATATAAAATTATAACTATTACTTCTGACGTTTGTGTGAACGTGCATCATGATATAATAATATAAACAGCCGACTAGAAGCAACAATGATAATTTTAAATTTGTTAATAAAATTATCATTGTTGCATCTAGTCAGCTATTTATATTATTACATAATATAACGTTACAAGATATCGAACACATTTTAAACTTACCAGTGTAATCACTTCACGAATCAGTTCAACTCCTTATTTTTATCAATATATGACACTTTTGTGTTAGCACTAAAGAAGAAAGATCTTGTCGCAAAAATCCGCGATCTGCTGGAGCGAGTGATTAACATTAACCTTAGAAGCGAGGATGGGAATGAGAAAAATCTTCGCAGAATCCGACAACCTCCGTTATGAGATGATCGCCTAACCCACCCTCGGCCCTATTGTAAGACACTCCATGTAGTTTACCACTCACCCGCATTGATTTCCGTGGCGCTAGGGGCATTCAATTCCTCTCCTTCCTTTCGCTCACCTTTAATGAAGGCATCCTCTGCTCTCTGGAATTTCAGCTCTAGTCACAGCAGTCCAATTGTCTCGCCTCTAAATTATGTTTAATACTTTCCTACTGCGATCCTAACCCTTTAACAAAACTCCCACTATCTCCCCACTACCAACATTTACTACCAATATTTCCCTACGTGCTGCAAATATGGAAATGTCAACATTCCATACAAAAATCCCTCTCCACCCTCAGTAGACCATTAACTTCTCAATTACTCTTCTCAGTTCTCTCTGATATTCAATCAAGTAATGGATATGGTCATAAAAGCTGCGGTTTGCGTTGCAAAGTGGTAGCAGCGAAGCTCTGTACGGACACGGTACGGAAAAATCAACGAAAGCTCTGACCAGTCCTAAATGATTTTATTAACAATAATCTATCACAACTGGCAATGACATTATTATTGATAAATAAACCGCATCACAGTTCGTATATAAAAACGAAGATACACAAGTAGTTCCGTTGTCGTCTGGGGTAACAACATGTTGTTTGGCAGATGTTTGCCAGTGTTTCAGAAGAATGTGTTGTTTCCATCTTCAGGTCGGTCACACGGCGTTGTAACTCAGCAACCTTAGCATACGCCAACAAGAAAACTTCAAAAGTCTTGGCCCCATACAAACAGAGACTTATCCGTTAGACCTAAATTTAAGACATGTAAGTCCAGATGGACTTTTTCAGCAGTAGAATAGTACTATTGTCGAGTACAGGGTACATTCAGACTGCCGTAGCTTCTTGAGCAGAGTGGCTCGACAAAGTACCGTCTTTGCGTCACACGGAGTCTGAGACAAACTGGCCAAATAATTTGCGTGGTGTTAGGGGCAGAAGAACAAATTGGCAAAACGAAATTAGTAGACTGAATCAGATTCATATTTTGGAAATATATAAACACCATGTGAAATACCCGGTGTCTTGCAGTGTACGAGTCCGTTAGCAGTACAACGTACAGTCTTGTAGAAAACTGTAGACGTTTCGGAAAACCTCGCTGTCTCCATCTTCATGGTATGACTACACTGAAGATGGCCGAAACGTTGGCAACTTCTACCAAACTAAACGGTGCCACAACCCAGAAAGGGCATTGATTAGAACACTTCAAAATCAACGGCGCCTATTAGTTACATTTCGAAGGAAACTTCGAAAGACACGATCACTTTCGTGACGTCAGTCTTTCCGTACTTCCGTCAGCTTGCTGCAATTTTTGCTTCATGCGAATGTATAAATTAGAACTCCACTTATTCGGAAGCTGGTTATCCGGACGCCAACGATCCGGAACGGCTTGACTCTACGGGCAAATATGTCGAGAATTCTACAAAATTAACTTGCTTTGAAATTACCGGCTATCGGATAAAGTACAGTACAGTGTCGTGGCTTCTAGAATTCCAAATCAAGCATGATCGAAAGGTTTAGACTCAGGTACATACTGTAAATAGTAACAGCCGAAATTCGTACTGTCAATGTAGCCTATTTTCAAAGAAAAATCGAATTACCTGGATTTTCTGCATATCCGGATGCCTCTCCGTCCCATATAACCCGGACAAGTGCATTTATTCTGTAATTCTATGTCTCATTCGTTCTTTTTCAATCAGGCTGACATATCGATATTTAAACCACAGCTAGTTGAGACCCAGTCATTGCATTCTTAAGAAAAAAGCAGTCTACACGTTCGGTTCATCTGGAGGACAGTGTCAATATCTTGGCCCCTTGTGTGCAATCGAACGAAGTCTCATCTCATAGGGCTATATGCGACACGGGGGCCACTAGGTAGTGACCGTGTTTTGGGGAAACCTTTTGGTGTGACACCGGCGACACAAAAGTTACCACATACAAACTGCCTGCTTGATTGATACTGCAGTTTACTGACGTTGCGGTACACAGAGATTTAATTTCTTGTCGGATATGAAGCCTCCCTCCATCCCTTACATACACGAACAGCGTCGTCTAAATAAACTGAACCTGTTAATCTACGAAGCTAATAAACTCCAACAAACAAATGAATGTCTTGCACGGGGCGGCTCATAATTGGATTAATTCAAACATCGCGATGGTCTTGTATTGTGGAAAGAAAGAATGGAACAAGGAAGAAAGTGGGAGGAGGACAAAGATGAAGGGAGAATGAAAGTTAAGGACAGAAATGAGATAAAAATTAAAGAGAGATGAACATATAAGAAAAGTAGAGAAAATTACATAGCAAGACCATAGCAAGAAACATAGTAAGAAAACAATATAAAGGGGAAAACACTAAATGAAAGTTGGCGAGAAAATAAGAGAAGACAAAAAAAGTGAAGAATAAATGTAGAATAGGAGGGAGAGGAAGATGAACTGTGGCTCAAAAAGAATTGTCAGCGCCGTTTATTTTAGGTTAATAAGCTTATTTATGTGTTCACAGTTGTGAAGATACAGGGTGTCGAATTTAAACAAAACCCGACGAAAGTTGACGGGCTAAGTGGAAAATTCTACTAAGGTCTCGCGCAAACTGAGATTTGTTTCTGGTCAATAAGGCTGAAATTTGGTATCTACGGACAAACATTTTGTGATAATTTTCATAAAAAGAAGAACTTCTTCCAAGAGTTTAGTCTCCGTTTCTGCATCACGAACAGAATTGGCCTCCATATTTTTTTATGTTTAGCTTACCGTGTGTCTCAGTATAATCTTAGTAATTGACCAACTTAATTCACAAATTCTTGTTTTTATATTTCTCTACATGTTTCGAGCACTGTTGTGCTCATCATCAGGAGGTCAAAATTGTATTATACAGCATTTGGTATCATCACACTCTGTAGGTGGCCGTCCAGTGCACCGGACGGCCACCTACAGAGTGTGATGACACCAGATGCTGTATACCTCCTGAGGATGAGCACATAGTGCTCGAAACATGTACAGGAATATAATAAACTTATTATAAAACAAGAATTTGTGCATTAAGTTGGTCAGTTGCTAAGATTAGAATGACTTCCATGTAAAACGTTCTTTCTTTACCTTGTAAAAATGAATTGAAATGTAAAAAGGAAAACGCGACGGACAAAAACAAACGAAGTAAAAAGAAACAAGAACGCTGCATATTGAATTGAACTATATTTGATTGATTCAACTGAATTGTCTTTCAAATGAATGAAAAGAAGCAGTAAAACCATGGAAAGTAAACATCAAATAAGGGTTCTGCCTAGACGTAGGATAAATGTAAAATATTTTCCTTTCGCACTGAATTCCAAACATCCAAATATGAGTTGCTGCTGTCATGTTCATATAATATATGCAAATACTCCAACAACATTTAACGTTACACGCACACACACACACAAACACACACACACACACAAACACACACACACACAAATACACACACACACACAAACACACACAAAACAAACAAACACACTCACAAACACACACACACAAACACACACAAAAAACGCACACACACAAACACACAAAAACAAACACACACACACAAACACATACAAAACAAACAAACACACTCACAAACACACACACACAAACACACACAAAAACGCACACACACACAAACACACAAAAACAAACACACACACACAAACACACTCACAAACACAAACACACACACACACACACAAAAACACACACAAACACACTCAAAAAAACACACACACAAACACACACATACACAAACACACACAAAAACAAACACACACACAAACACAAACACACACACAAACACACAAACACACATACAAACACACACATGAACACACACACAAATACGCATGCACACAAACACACACACAAACCACACACAAGCACACAAACACACAAACACACACACAAACACACACAAGCACACAAACAAAAACACACACATACACACACAAACACACACACAAATACACACACACACAACACACACACACACACACACACACAAATACACACAGGCTGCATAATGATCTCATGAATTTTTTCCTTACGAAAGTCAAGCAAGTTTAAAAATTAAAGATATGTTATAAAGGGAAAAGTACGAGTGAATATGTTACGAAAATTCTGAAATAGGGAACGTTTAGGTTAAAGGAATATGAATGTTAAGTAACTTCTTAATTTTATGGGACGCACATCCCAGAGAAAACAAATTTTTGAGGAATTAATATTTAACCCGCATTTTTAATGAAAATTTTCCGTCTCTCAAAAGTCTGGTGAAATTTTGTCGAGGGTTATCTTGACAAAAATTTCAGACATTTTGTAAAAGTGAATTCCAGTGTTCTGAAAACACAAAAGTAGAAAACATTAAGCCAAATTTTCCTTACTGTAAACTTTGAGTTCAAAGTAGACGCACTTAAAGCACTGCCATTAAACTGTACAATGTTATCACTGACAGAAACTTAGGGCCTTCCATAACTAAGCTGTTGGCGTGAAAGGAGGCAGGAAAATTGCGAGCCTAATTTTTCGTGTGTCGTCATCAGGATGGGGAGCAAAAATAAACATACCGGGGTGCTTATAAGTCCTTAGCCCGACCAGGAGGGAAACAAGCTCGGAAGCACGTCAAGGACGTGCGCGATTTCAACAACATCGAGACGCGAGTTGTCATTAATTTTTTTTTTCTGCAAGGTAAGGCGCCGAAGGAAATTTACGTCATTCTGAAAGAAACACTAGCTTGTTTCCTTCCTGGTCGGGCTAAGGACTTATCAGCATCCTTGTGTTAAGACAGTTAAGAGTTACATTGAAAACATGGCGAAGTTTACACGAATTATTTCGGAACGATATTTATGAATCTAAATTAAATTCACAAAGAATATATGCGCAAATATAATTAGAGAAATCTTGTTTTCAAGCTTTCGCCGTGTTCTAAATGTAATCTGTTCCTTTTGGGTAATTCCCCGGCGCCTGAGTTCTAATAGCCGACGTTTCGGAACTCACTGCCGACAGTGAGTTCCGAAACGTCGGCTATTAGAGCTCAGACGCCTGGGAATTACCCAAAAAGGAACATATTATATAATTAGAGAAATGCTTGCTAAAATGTGGTAAGCAATTTCTTCCCGTTTCGGGTAAAAAATCAAAATATGATTAAATGAAAAAGAGAGAAGGTTACCCTTGTTCAGGACTCCAGTATCTGTTCCCTAGCATGTATGGCTATTTTTACTTAACTTTACGTAAAAATTCTCCGTACTTCCGAGCTCCATGTCCGTCAACAAAGCTGTCCGAACAGAAAACAGTTTCAAACCGTCTCGCAGCATAAGTAAAAAAAAAAAAATTTCCAAAAAATCTTAAAAATGTATAATTAATGTTTGTAGTATTTGGTGCACGCATCAGTCAGGTTGGCATGAATTCACACGTGCATTACTTTTTGTGGGCAGAAATTTCCCTCTTCTGAGAGATTCACTTTAAGTGGCGTTGCTTTGTTCCTGAATATCCACGCACAAGGTGTATATTCACTTCATTAATATATATTTCCGTAAACACAACTATATAATTAAGGCATGAGTTAAAGCTAACGTGACATGTTTCGACTTAAAAAGTCATCCTCAGACTAAGCTAAGATCCATGAAGTTCTTTAGAGTGAGGTTGCGCGCATTTGGGATCCCAGATGGCTTACAATTGTTGCTGTGATTCGTATCATGCACCTAACTTGATTTATATCTATTATACTATAGTAATTATATTAGGGTCAAGTATGTGACGTGTGCTATTTCTTGGGGTCGTTGTTCGCTGATTGGGCTTCTGGTTGTTACGTCCGTTGTGGCTGTATTGGTTCTCCTGCTTATTAGTTTTCCGGTGTATGGGGTGGGGGTGGGTGGGTGTTCCTGTCCACTTGTTCTTTGTAGTCTGTTACTGCTTTCTGTTCTGGATCGGTTGCGTCTCGTCTGATTCTGCAATTATGAAATCGGACTTAATGTATTATAGCCTCAATCCTTTTCTGTGTGGGTGTGAAGTTTCGTCTTGCACCTTTAGGGATGAACAGCCAGTGCGCGTGTTTGAGAATAAAATGAGTGTGAGAATGGATGGAACTACATAAGAGCAAGGAAACAGGCGGAGGGCGGGCTTTGTTATATGTCTTAGTTAACAGTTGTTACTAACTGACTGACTGACTGACTGAATGACAAACGAACGAACCAACGTAATGAAGCAGAGTCCTTCCTGAGAAGCTAACAGTTCCTCAGCTATTCACGAAATTCCCCGCATTGTATGGAACCAAAAGATCAATTACCCTATACAAAAGAGCTCGCCATCTGTGCCTATTCTAAACCAGACCAATCCAGTCCATACCTCCAACCTAACTTAAAGATTCACTTTAATATCGTTTCCTATATACGCCTAGATCTAACAAGTTTTCTCATTACCTCAGGTTTCCTCGCGTAATCCCTGTACACAATCTTTCTCTCCCCCATACGTCCCACACACCCGCCCTTTTCATTATTCTTCATCTGATCACCTGAATTGTATTTGGTGAGGAAGCTCCTCATTATGCAATCTCATTCATTCCCCTGTTACCTCCTCCCTCTTAGGACCAACTATCTTCCTCAGCACCTTGTCCTACAACGCCCTCAACCTATGACCAGACTTTAGCAGGGTGATAAATTCGATAACAGTAAGATGGGCGGGGCCTGTTGTATGAATGAGACTGAAGAGAAACTAAGCACAGGATTTTAGATGGATAATCCTAAGGTGTTAGGTGATACAGAAGTTGACGAGTAAAATGGATTTGAATAGTATCTGAACCAGCAGTTAGTAATAATGCGTTAAAAACTAAATTTCTAAATACATTTGTTATGTTGGCAATAATCCCGTATTTCTTAGCCAACTTAGGCACCGAGGCCGGCAAAGAACAAAAACGTTGTAATTCTCTGTTCAATATGGTCCACACATTCTGTTCCTCACTTTCACCGCTAGATGCCAGGGACAAAAGCGACGCCAAGATGGCTGCGTAGTGAAAAAGAAGGATTAACGCAGACACAGACGCCAGCTTGTATCATCACTCAGAGGACAGAATTTTTTTTTCCTCGCTCAGAAAAGTTTCATAACAAAGGAAGGAATCTACGTGAATTACAACAACAAACTGGTGAGTCGTGTTAATTTTTTTTAAACATTTTGTTTTGTAATTTATTGGTTAATATATTGCTGGGTTTGTTAGCATGCCGTCTGGAGTTCTGTCCAGTGCTTCATGCACAGGCGTGATGCGCGATCAATAACCTAACCCGAAACAAAATAAGGTCATATTAGGGATAAATACTGGTATTCGGTGAAATTAATACACGTCCGAAAAGATAAAAGGTGGTAATCTTAAAAGTAAGGAAAATAATACAAATAAATCTCCAAACGATATTTGCATAGAATGGGCCTGAACAGATAAATGTGATTTAAACTGAAGTCGTCAGTACCACACCTGGTAAAGGGATGTTAACTACCGGAAAATGTCAAAACATTAGCGGAAGTGGATTTTACCATGTGTAATGAACAATTTGTTACCAATTGTCTTGGAAGTTCTTCCTAAGTTTATAAAACTGTCGTCATCAAATAATGCAGACTGAATACTGTACAACAAAATTTGCTTCACAAATTAAAAATTAAAAATGCAAAACAATTCTATATGCTCGTAGTGGAGAAACATTTATTTTAAAATACAGTATTATCCAAAATGGCAGAGTAATCGTGTGAATAATTAATAATATAACATGCCCCAAAATGGCTGCCATGACGTGTTGTACTAAACCCACAATATCGTAAGCAGAGAAAGCCTCAAGATTTCTTTTCTGACATTTGTTACAAGTGAGTTACATTTCCCATAGTTGAAGAATAAAAGACCAAATTGATGTCACTTGCTATTTTATTTCACTTATTATGTGCTCAACATGTTTCGGACATTAATATATCCATCACCAGGAGCTTGCGAATATTCTGTTGAATTACCACATTGGTCGTATTGTTCTTGGTTCGATGTGTGTTGGAGTTTCGGTGTGGTTGGGTTGGAGTGGTATCCGTGTTACTTCAGCCTGCAACACGGACACCACTCCAACCCAACCACACCGAAACTCCAACACACATCGAACCAAGAACAATACGACCAATGTGGTAATTCAACAGAATAGTCGCAAGTTCCTG
>Ga0123357_10013504_pt1 | contig 10606 bp, 6 predicted proteins | sample TergutEmb28metaG_FD_89873 | JGI IMG/M metagenome (GOLD analysis project Ga0123357, IMG submission 89873) | Embiratermes neotenicus P4 segment gut microbial communities from Petit-Saut dam, French Guiana - Emb289 P4 | ecosystem: Host-associated > Arthropoda: Insects > Digestive system > Gut ...
TGATGCGCGCCATCACAGAAGCCCTGGAAGAATACGCCAAAGTCAATAAAAAACTGACCCAGGAAAATCTGCTGGCCATCACAGCCCTGCGGGAACCGGGACAGGTGGCGGATGCCGTCATGCCCCACATCAAGCTGGAGTATCAGAAAAAGCAGGAAGTGCTTGAAATTTTGGATCAGGCCGATCGGCTGGAAAAGGTGTATGAGTTGCTACAAGGCGAGATGACGGTCGCCAGCCTGGAAAAGCGCATCAAGGGGCGGGTCAAGTCGCAGATGGAGCGCAACCAGCGAGAGTATTATCTGAACGAGCAGATGAAGGCCATCAACAAGGAAATGGGCCGTGAAGACGACCCCCAGGCCGAACTTCTCGACATCGAAGCGCGCATCAAAGAAAAAAACATGCCGGAAGAGGCTCGTGAACGGGCTCTGCGCGAAACGAAAAAATTGCGCGCCATGCCGGCCTCGTCTGCGGAATACACGGTGGTGCGCAACTATGTGGAGTGGATTCTCGACCTGCCCTGGAATGTCCTGAAAGAAGTCGACATTGACATTGCCAAGGCGCGGGACATTCTGGATGGCGACCACTACGGCCTGGAAAAGCCCAAGGAACGCATCCTGGAATTTCTCGCCGTGCAAAAGCTTTCCGATGGGCTGCGCGGCCCTATTCTCTGTTTTGTCGGCCCGCCGGGCGTCGGCAAAACCTCGCTCGCCAAATCCGTGGCCCGGGCCACAGGGCGCGACTATGTGCGCCTGTCCCTCGGGGGTGTGCGCGACGAGGCGGAAGTCCGTGGGCACCGGCGCACCTATGTGGGGGCTTTGCCGGGCAAAATCATCCAGTCCTTGCGCCGGGCCAAGTCGAACAACCCCCTCTTCTGCCTGGACGAAGTGGACAAAATGAGCGCGGATTTCAGGGGCGATCCGTCATCCGCGCTGCTGGAAGTTTTGGATCCGGAACAAAATTGCACCTTTATGGATCACTACCTGGATTTGGACTACGACTTGTCCAAGGTTTTTTTCATCACGACGGCCAATTCGTTACACTCCATTCCCCCGCCGCTCAAAGACCGTATGGAAATCATTGAGCTCTCCAGTTATTTGGAGACCGAAAAACTCCGTATCGGCCGGGATTTTCTCATTCCCAAACAGGTGGGCATGCACGGGCTGAAACCCGAGAACCTGAAGATTACCGAAAGCGCGCTGATGGACGTGATCCGCTATTACACGCGCGAAGCCGGGGTGCGGAACCTGGAGCGCGAAATCGCCTCCCTGTGCCGCAAGGCTGCGATTGCCCTGGTGGAGGAGAATGACCTGGAAAAAACCGTCCAGGTGACGCGTTCCAGACTGAACGCCATGCTGGGCGTGAAGAAATATCGCTATGACGAACGGGAAAAAGAAGCCCAGATCGGGGTATGCGCGGGCTTGGCCTACACCCAGACCGGCGGCGATATTCTGATGGCCGAAACCGCGCTCATGTCGGGCACGGGCAAAGTGGTCACCACCGGCCAGCTTGGCGAAGTGATGAAGGAGTCCGCCCAGGCTGCTTTCTCTTATGTGCGTTCTCGGGCGGATCTTTTCGGACTCAAGGCCGATTTCCACCAGGAAGTGGATGTGCATGTGCATGTGCCGGCCGGCGCCACGCCCAAAGACGGCCCGTCGGCGGGGATTACCATGGCCACATCCATTGCCTCGGCCTTGCTGGGCCTTCCCGTACGCCACGATGTCGCCATGACCGGTGAAATTACCCTGCGCGGCAGGGTGCTGCCCATCGGCGGTCTGCGCGAAAAGCTGCTGGCGGCCAGACGCAGCCTGATATCCACGGTGATCATGCCCAAAGACAACGCAAAAGACCTCAAGGAAGTGCCAAACGAGATCCTCAAAGACCTGAATATTGTCTTTGTGGAGCATATGGACGAGGTGTTGCCTTTGGCCTTGAAAGGCACGGCTGATGAAATATTCAGCGGTTGCGCCGATGTGCCCCTGTTCAAACGGCTGCGGCGCAGCGCGGTAGCGTGTGTGCTTCCCGAGGCGCCGGCGCAATAGCGCGCTTTGCCATACTATCAGTAACTTTGCATGACGCCGCCAAGGTACTTGGCGAGTACCTCGTTGAGTTTGTCAAGCTCCAGAGGCTTGGCAAGATGCGCGTTCATGCCGCTGTCCAGGGCTTTTTCTATGTCTTCTTTGAAGGCGTTGGCCGTCATGGCGACGATGGGCACGGTCTGCGCATCGCTGCGCTCAAGGACGCGGATGGCGCGCGTTGCCTCATATCCATCGACATTCGGCATCTGCGCGTCCATGAATATGATGTCATAATAGCCGGGCGCAGAGGCCGCAAAGGCGTCAATGCCTTCCTGCCCGTCTTCTGCTTCATCGATTTGCAGTCCCGTGTCGGCGAGCAGTTCAACGACGATCAGCCTGTTGATCATGACATCGTCCACGAGCAGCGCCCTTTTTCCAGCCAATGACACTTCCCGCGCCTGCGGAGAGGCGACGGCGGGATCCTGGCTCTCCTGCGCTTCCTTCAGCCAGATGGCGAAAGAAAATGTGGCGCCTTTGCCTTCTTCGCTCTGCACATCTATGGCGCCGCCCATCATTTCTACGATGTTGCTGCAGATGGACAGGCCAAGCCCTGAACCGCCGTATTGTTTCGCAATGCCCGCATGGGCCTGCTCAAAGGGTGCGAAAAGCTTGTCCAGCGCATCGTTGGCAATGCCGATCCCGCTATCGCGGACGGTAAAATGGATGAGGCTGCGGCCGTCTTTGTATTCAAGCTGTGAAACGGAGAATGTCACCGTGCCCGAGGCCGGCGTGAATTTGACGGCGTTGCCGAGCAAATTAATCAGCACCTGGCGCAATCTGAGCGCATCGCAAATATAGGCGACGGGGTGTATGTGCCCGATGCGCACGTCGAAGTGGAGATTGTTTTCCGTACAGCGCGGGCTGATGATGGAGACGACATTTCCAAGGAGGCTCGGGAGATGCAGCTTGTCTGCGGAGAGTTCGATCTTTCCGGCCTCAATTTTTGATATGTCCAGAACATCGTTCAAGAGCGCCATCAAGTGCTGCGAAGATGTTTCGATCTGTTGGACATGGGAGCGGATTTTCTCAGCGTTTTCCAACGGTTGGCCGAGCTTGCGTTTGACGATGTTCGTCATGCCGATAATGGCGCCAAGCGGCGTCCGTATTTCGTGGCTCATCCGCGCAAGAAAAGAGCTTTTCGCCTGGCTTGCCCTGTTGGCTCGTTCCACGGCGTTTTCAAGCGCCATCTGGGTATCGCGCAGCTCACGCTCAAACTCTACCCGGCGGGTAACGTCCCGCGCCACGCCGAGAAGGCCTTGATATTCCCCGGCGCTGTTGCAAACCGGCGTTCTAACCACATCGGCCACTTCCGAGTGGCCATCGGCAAAGATCAAGACTTCTTCCGTATACACCGGCAGCCCGCTTTGCATGACAGCGGCATCCATCTTGACCGAATGCGCGGCCATTATCGGCGGGTAGCGTTCGTCATCCGTCAAACCCACATAATCGCCGGGCTGCTTTGTGAAAAGACTTTCAAAACGCGGATTCGCGACAAGATATCTGCCCTTGTCGTCTTTAAACCATATGAGGTCGGGCGAGGAGGTGAAGATGGTGTGCAGCATGGCGCGCTGCTTTTCGTGCTGCTGCTGTTCGGAAATAATCGTGGTATAGTCCGTGGTGACGATAACGTAGCCGGCATGTTCACCGTGTTTATCCGTTAAAAAGCCGGCTGTGCCCTTGTAATGCCTGCCGCTCGGTTCATGAAAGAACACAGCCGCTTCGACGCCTTGCATCAGGCTGGTAAGCGGGCAATACGCAGATCCCTCAGGATACAGGCTGTGTTGCGCATACGGCTTGCCCAGAATCTCCGTAAGGAGGCTTACGCCGATAAGGCGCAAGCCGGCCTCATTCATGTAGCGCACATTACGCCGCATATCTACAATGGTCAGAGGATCCTTGACGCTTTCCACAAGGCTGTCCGCCATGTCGTCAAAAGAATCCGCCAAAGTTCCCAGTTCGTCCTTTACAGGCGCATGGAAGCGGAAATGGCGCTCCCCGGAGCGGAAGCGCGAGATTCCCGCGATCAGGCTGGTAATGCTGCGCGTGAAGGCCGAAGCCAGCCAAATGGCAATGAGCACCACAACCACCACCATCAGGCTGGTTGCAAGGGTCAGGCTGTAGGTGGTGTCCCGCAGGTTGCTCGTAATGGAGTCGTTTGCCTCCTCCTGCGTTTTTTCGAGAACAGCGGCGTTTTGGGCGAACAGCGCATCAAGGGTTTTTTTCGTGCGGGTTGCAGGCATGTGAAAGTCGGCGACTTCGGCGCCGATGGTGACAAAGCCGAAACCCCGCGGCGATGCGCCGTATTGTCCGGTGTAGTACGGAATGGCTGCGGCGGTGGTGAGCTTCCACAAGCCGCTCCAACTGATCAGAAATGAGCCCGATCCGCCGTCTCGGGTCAGATCGAACCAGCCTGTGCACTGGGGGGCAAAGTTGAGATAGCGGCAGTCGAGTCCGACCAGACCTTGCTTGGTAAGCTGCGGCGCGGGTTTTTTCTTGTTGCTCTGCTCAAGGAAGGTAGGCGCTGTGGGGATGAATTCGGCATAGCTTTTGCCGCTGGCCTGCCAGGCATCGTAAATGGGACCTTCCAGCCAGGGGATTTCCGGATCGCCGCTTTCGGGGTCGTAGCCGGTGATGGAAAAATGGCGGGGGTGGACGATGTTGCGCCCTTTATGATCCCAGATGAATGCGTAGTTTCCCCCGCCTGCATCGGATACTCTCGTATAGCGCTCAGGCATGGGCGTCTGGTGATCCGTGAATTTCATCAGATGATCATGATCCAGGGCCAGGGTCACATAGCCGATGATCTCGCCGCCGGACTCCACGGGCGTCGCCCAGCGGATGATGCCCTGAAAGCGTATGCCCAGCGGATTTTCTTTGCCCGCAAAGGCCGATTTTTCCGGCGCGAAATCTTCTCCCGCTTTGGCGGCGTTGGCCGGGGTGTAGGCGCCGATGACCCGTGATCGGACATAGGGGCCTATGACGTCGGAGACGTATATCTCCCCGGGACGGAGATCCTTGAGTGCGGAGAAATAGGTCTCCGCGCGCGTATAGGTATTGCTCCGCCGGGAAACGTCTTTGAGCTGCGGATCCATGCGGGGAGAGGTGACCGCCTTGACAAGCTCCCGACCCTGCAGATCAACAAAGGTCATTTCCAGGTAAAGCGGATGCTGTTCATAGCCAAATTGATCCGGCGCACGATAGTGGAAGTTTGTGGTATTTTCGTCGTTGGACGAAGAGACTGCGCCGGGCGGCATGGTGGGGGTCACGTCCTCCCAGGATTTTTTGTCGTCCGACAGCTTCCATATGCCCGGCCGGATCAGCATGCCGCGTTTTTGTTGAAGGAATTTTGCATATGTTTCCGCATCCGGCGTGAGCGTGGCAGCCAAGAGGATGTCGGCGTCGCGGGCGTAGAGAAAACTCGCCACCCGGTTGGCGGTATCCGTGGTCATGCGCTCAATGTCTTCCCGCGCGCGGGTATCCAGAGCCGCCGCCGTATCGCCTATAGATATCTCCCCAGTATCTTCAAGAGCCTGTATCGCAGTGTTGCTGAGCAGTTCCGTCCTTTGCCGCAGGTCATCTCCCAGGTGCCACGCTTGTTTCCAGGCAAGAAGAGCGAGTAATACAAGAGGAATAACCTTAATGAACACAAAGAGGGTAATAAGCTTGGCCCGCATTCCCAAGCCGAAACGGGCGCAGATTTGTTCAAGAGAACGGATAAGGGGGTGCAGGGGGGAAAACATGGGCTTCCTTCGCGCTTCCTGTGGAGCATGGAACTTGGGGACGCAGAGCAGGCCGCAGCCTGACGCCTTATTAATTATATATCATTTGCCGTAACATGCAAACTGTATACTTGTCGAGTTGCCGAAGGGAGTGTCGGCACTTGCGTCTCTAAAAAAAATTGAAAAATATCTGTGCCGTCTGATGCAAAAGCCCTGCGCCGCTCTTGCCGACCCGCCTGTCTGGTGCTAATTGGTATGTCTTACGGCGTTATTCTCCTTAACCTATGTTTCGGGACTGCAACACATGACCATGCTGATGCGCACACCACGTTACGGCCGCTTGCGCCGGATTTTCCTGTTCCTCTTGTTCGCGTTTTGTCTTGCGTCCGGCCTGTGCATTCCGTCTGTCCATGCTTCCCCGGTGGCGGACGGTATGACGCTTTTGCTTCAGGAAATGCCTGCCAATTATTGCGCCTTGACTTTTGACGATGGGCCTGGCCCCCACACGGCGGCCTTGCTGGACCTGCTGGCGGAACGCGGCGTCGTGGCCACGTTTTTCGTGCTCGGGCAAAATGCGGAACGCCGTCCGGCCTTGATTAAGCGCATGCTGGCCGAAGGCCATGAGGTCGCCAACCACGGGTATGCGCATGCCAATCTGCGCCGTCTGAAACCCGAAGCCCAGTTTCTGGAGATGAAGAAAGGCCTGGATGTGCTGCGTGCCCTTGGCGCTGAAGTGCGCTATTTCCGTCCGCCGTACGGGCGCTACACGCCGGAAAGCGTCGTAAAGGCGGAAGCGCTGGGCATGACTATCATGCTCTGGTCCCTGGACAGCCAAGACTGGAAGCGTCATGCGTTGCGGCTTGAAGGCTTGCACAGCATATCGCCCGCCGTACAGCGGTCTTTTCCCGGCATGCGCGGCGTGTTGCTGTTTCACGACACGCACAAGCAAACGGTCGATCAGATGGCGGACATTCTTGATGCGTTGACTGCCGGCGGCTGTGAACGTTTTGTGACGGTTTCCGAATATCTGGCCAAAGCCCCGCGTGAGGAGGAGCAGCGTCTTTCCACACAAGCCCCCAACGAAGGACGTGGTGAAATACCGCCGCCTTCGATTGCCGGAAGCGTGCTTGACCACATGGCGGGCGATGCTCCGCCTGGGCTTTTTGAGGACACGGAGAGCCGGCGGATGCCCGGCGCGGGCATGCAGACGCAGGCCGCGCATCCGGTGCAAGTCTGGAAAAGCGCGAACATGCGGACTCAGGCCGCGCACGGCGAACCCGACAGACTGGAGACGCTGGCGATGGGCATCGTGACGCATGAGCCGGCGACCGCTCCCGCTGCGCAGACGCAGCCGAATCCCATGCCGCCTGCACGGCCTGTCGTGCAGGAGCAGCCGGAAAAGTCCGCGCCGCTCTCGCTTGTGCGGTCCGCTCCTCCCGCGGCGCATCGACCGCAGGTCTCGTCTGCCGCGCCGGGGGGGCAGATTCCGCAGTTGCGTTCCGATCCGGGCGTGATCCTGCCCACCCACAAACAGGACAGGGGCAGACCGGATACAAAACGGGGCGCAAGCGATCCCGGTTAACCCTGGTATCTTTTACCTCTGGAGTTTCCCATGAAGTTCCGTTATCAACTGCTCGAAAAAGAACGCCGGAAAACGCTCCCCCCAGGTGTGCCGCCCTTCGGCGCGCTGCGTACCAACCACATGTTTGTGGTGGATTATGAACAGGGCGCCTGGATTGATCCCCGCATTGTGCCTTACGAGCCTTTTTCCATTATGCCCGGCGCTGTCTGCCTGCATTACGGCCAGACCATTTTTGAAGGCGCCAAGGGTTTTCGACATGCCGATGGGGAACTCTATCTTTTTCGTATTGATAAGAACTTTGCCCGTCTGAACCATTCGGCGAACATTATCTGCCTGCCGGAGATTCCGGTGGAACTCCAACGGGAAGGGCTTCTGCGTCTGGTCGACCTTGAACGTGACTGGTGCCCCACGGAGCCGGAGTCTTCTCTCTATATCCGGCCGTTCATGTTCGGACGTTCCGACGTCATCGGCGTCAAGCCCAGCGCCAGTTGCGTGTTCTGCATCCTGCTTTCGCCTTCCGGGCCTTATTATCGCGGCGGTTTTTCCGAACCTCTGCGTCTGCTCATTACCTCGCGCTTCCACCGTGCCGTGTCCGGCGGCACAGGCACATCGAAGTGCGGGGGCAACTATGCCGCATCGTTGCGCGCCGCGGCCCATGCCGAGTCCAAGGGGGCTTCCCAGGTGCTCTACCTTGACGCAAGCAACCGCTATCTTGAAGAAGTGGGCACCATGAACCACTACCATGTGCTCAAGGACGGCACCTTCATCATTCCGGAATTCAATGATTCCATTCTGCGTTCCGTGACGTCGGAATCCGTGCTGGAACTCGCGGCCATGGGCAAAGTCAAGGCGCGCAACGAACGTATCGAGGTGGAAGATTTCCTTGCCAAGCTCAAAGCCGGAGAAATTATCGAGGCAGGCGGTTTCGGCACAGCGGCGGTCGTCAGCCCGGTGGGTTCCTATATGCTGGAAAGCGGGGAAGTCATTACCGTGGGCGATGGACGGATCGGCGAACATTCCCGCGCCTTGTACAAGATGTACACGGACATGCAGAACGGCTTGGCGCCCGCCCCCGAAGGATGGCTGACCAAGGCGCCGCGGTATCAAGTGCCGTAAGCGCCCGGTTAGCCTTCACGCTCTTTTTGACATGCCAGGCATAAGCCCACGCCGGGCAAGGCCTCCAGGCGGCGCTGGGGGATGGGTTCGCCGCATTCCCGGCAACAGGCTATGCCGTTTATCCATTCGGGGCCGCCTGTGTCCGGGGCGCTTTTGGAACGAATCAGGGCGCTTTCACGGTCAAGGCGTTCCATCTCTTGAGCATGATCGAAAATATCCACCATACTTCCTCCCTCAATGGGCAAAATGGAGAGCAGCCCCGGCACTGCTGCCGTGGCTGCTCTTGGAGAAATATGTATCACGGACGCCGACGGATGTAAAGCGTTTATACGCCGTGTGCGAGGATGTTCTCCAGCGTATCCGCAAAGGCTGTCAGATCCGTCTCGTCGATAGTCAGCGCGGGCAAAAGCCGCAGCACCGTTTCCTGAGTGAGGTTGCACACAAAGCCGCGCCGGATCAGCTCTTCCCAGACGGGTTTGCCGGGGGTGACCAGATCAATGCCGATCATCAGGCCCAAGCCGCGCACTTCCCGGATGGTTCCGGGAAGCTTTGCGCCAACGGCTTCGAGGCGCGCTTTGAAGCGTGTCCCCAGCGCGCCTGCGCGGGCGACAAGCTGGTCGCGTTCCAGGATTTCCAGAATTTTCGTCCCCAACGCGGCGACCAACGCGCCGCCGCCAAAGGTGGTGGCATGGCTGCCTGTCACAAAACCCGCAGCCACCTTGTCGCTGGTCAGCATGGCCCCCAGAGGCAGGCCATTGGCGAGCGCTTTGGCGGAGGTCAGGATATCGGGCTGCAAGCCGAAGTGCTGGAAAGCCCACATGGCACCCGTGCGGCCCAAGCCGCACTGCACTTCGTCCATGATGAGCAAAATGCCTTGCTCACGGCAGAGAGCTTCCAAGCCTTTCGCATAGCCGGGCGTCAACGGGCGGATGCCGCCCTCGCCCTGTACGGCTTCCATGAATATTGCGGCGGTTTTTGGCGTTATCGCGGCACGCAGGGCGTCCAGATCGCCCCAGGGCGCCTGGACGAAGCCTTCGGGCATCGGCGCGAAGCCGTCCTGGAAGCGTTGCTGCCCTGTAGCGGCGATCATGGCCAGCGTACGGCCGTGGAAGCAGCCGTCAAAGGTGACGACTTCGTAAGCGTTTTTGTTCAGCACCCGCTGCATATAGCGCCGGGCCAGCTTGACGGCGGCTTCGTTCGCTTCCGCCCCGGAATTGCAGAAAAATGCCTTGTCCAGCCGGCAGGTGCTCAGCAGGCGCTGCGCCAGTTCAAGCTGTTCTTCCTGGTAAAACAGATTGCTGACGTGGATGAGTTTGCGCGCTTGGCGTTCCATCACCTGCGCCAGTTCCTCATTGCAATGCCCGAGCGCCGTCACCGCGATGCCCGCCAGCAGATCGACGTATTCCTTGCCGTCGCAATCCCAGAGCCGGGAAGCTTTGCCCTTGGCTATCGCCAGGGGATAGCGCCCGTAGGTCCGGCACAGCAGCGCCTCTTCCCGTTCTTTGATGGTATTGAATGTTTGCGACATGATATTCTCCTGATGCTTATATTCTTCCTGTATGTCCGAAGCCTCCTGCGCCGCGTTCCGTTTCGCCGAGCGCTTCCGCCACTTCCAGTTCCGCGCGGACTATGGGCTGGAAGACCAGTTGGGCCATGCGTTCTCCTCGTCGCAAGCGGCGTTCTTCGCCGGAAGTATTGAGCAGGACGACGATAATTTCCCCCCGGTAGTCGGGGTCGATCACGCCCACTCCCTGGGCAACGGTCAGGCCGTGCATGGCGCCGAGTCCGCTGCGGGAATACACAAAACCTGCGATCCCCGGCGCGAGAGGTTCCACGGCAATGCCGGAGGGCGCCTTTGCCCGGCTTCCGGCGGGGATGACGAGTTCTTCGTCTTCAAAGCAGGCGCGCAGATCCAGCCCGGCGGAATGGGGCGTGGCGTAGGCCGGACCGCCTTCCGCCTCATACAGGGCGCGCGCCGAGGGGCGCAAATAGCGGATGCGGAGCGGATATTTCATGCAAGAAAAACCATCCAATATGGGCGCAAATGGTCTTGTATTTCAGTGCCTTGTCCAGGAATTTTCACTCAATTTCGCGTACTTCCAGCTACCATGCCA
>Ga0123357_10013505_pt1 | contig 10606 bp, 4 predicted proteins | sample TergutEmb28metaG_FD_89873 | JGI IMG/M metagenome (GOLD analysis project Ga0123357, IMG submission 89873) | Embiratermes neotenicus P4 segment gut microbial communities from Petit-Saut dam, French Guiana - Emb289 P4 | ecosystem: Host-associated > Arthropoda: Insects > Digestive system > Gut ...
TTTTCCCCCTGCAAGGCAAGGCACCGAAGGAAATTCACGCCATTCTGACAGAAACATTAGGGGAACATGTACCATCGTATGCCACCATAAAAAACTGGATGGCCCAGTTTAAACGTGGTGATTTTTTCCACCTGTGATGCACCTCGTCCTGGATGACCCAAAACAGTGACCACTCCAGAGATTATTGATCAAATTCATGAGCTAATCTTGGAAGACCATCCGATTTCGGTTAATCAATAGCTGAACAACTGGGCATCTCACGTGAGCGGTTTGGGTCCATCATTCATGAAGATTTGTACATGCGGAAGCTCTCTGCGAAGTGGGTCCCGAAATGCCTGAACGCGGATCAAAAACGTCAATGGTGCCAGTTGTCTGAACAACTTTTGGAATTTTTTCGGCACAATTCAAATTATTTCCTGTTGTGATTGGTGACCATGGACGAAACCTGGTTATATCACTATGACCCGGAGACAAAGCAATAATCAATGGAGTGGTGGCATAGCGGCTCACCCCACCCTAAAAAATTCCAAGTACAAAAATCTGCTGGAAAAGTTCTTGCCTCGATTTTTTGGGATCAAGACGGCATTCTCCTCATTGATTATTTTCCAAAGGGCCAAACTATCAATGTGGAGTATTGCTCATCTCTACTGGTGCAACTGAAGGACATTTTGAAGGAAAAGTGCCACAGGAAGGTCACCAAGGGGGTCTTGTTCTTGCACGACAATGCCCCGGCTCACTGGGCAATTGCAACAAAGAAGAAACTGGCCTACCTGGGCTTCCAATGTCTTGATCACCCAACCTGTTCTCCGGATCTGGCCCCGTCGGAATACCACCTGTTCCCTGGACTGAAAAAACAATTGAAAGGTCGCCATTTTTCCTCCGATGCAGAGGTCATTGCTGCTGTGGCGACCTGGTTGGATGGACAACCTTCTGAATTGTTTTTGAGTGGCTTGCAAAAGTTAGAGCAACGGGCTAAGAAGTGTATTGAGCTTCGTGGGGAGTATGTTGAATAAACCCCAAGTTTGGTCACTGTAGCATGTCCTTCCTGGTCGGGCTAAGGACTTATCAGCACCTCCTCATATATCAGTTAATGCCGTTTAGCACAACAGACTCTTTATTCTGACAGTCGCAAAGAACAAAAGGATATAAATTATGACAAAATTTGGAGATTTTAAATGTTGAAATATTTGATGCCTATAGCAACCACTGTGCCAGAGTTAAACAACCACAACTATCTATCCCCATGATTATATTATAAGTTCTGCCAAATACCAGCATCAGAACAGAGGGTGTCCATAAGGCAAAAAATAAAAATAATGTTTGGTACAGATAATTTATTTTCAAACCACAACTCTAAAAACCTTACATTTTAAAGAATTTAGACTATGTAAATCTACAACTGAGTACTGTTTGCAAAAGCAAGCTCAGCATTACTGACGCAGGCAGATGCAATACAAATATTTTAAGTTCAAGACTTGCAGCTGTTTCTAACTTGATATGCCTGAAAGCACAGAAGTCATACAAGCAACCAAATGGAAAATGAAACAGGCATGCACATGTAAATTCATGTACAAGGCAAATACACATATCAATTTTGCAATATTAAGAAATGTCCGTTATTAAAAATCAAGCTACCAATGTCAATAAGAACACATTTCAAACTTCAAGCCGATGTGTTCCATTAAACTTCAGCAGTCATAGGGTGAGCAAATGTTTGCTGCCTGATCACATTCAGTGTAGAACAAAGTCTTGTCAAATGTCTAGATACAAAAGGGACATCAGATATTCTTAATAAGGAGTATGTCCTTCATGTATCCTCCTCCACTAAGCTTCTGTAATTGTCTTTTCATTAAGACTTCATTTACAATTTTACTTCAAAAGCCAAACAGACATTACACAATATCTTATCAATATTTACCACATAGTTTATGAGAACAGAAGTCTTCTTTATTCATACTGAAAGAATTAAAATTCAGTTAGATAAACAATCATTAATAGGTGATTTTTCACTCTGATGGTCCAGACAATGAGTACACAGTAGTCATTCTGGATAAACATTAATGAATAATAAGATTTACAGTCTTCTGAGATGTGAAACTGTGTAGTTTGGTAGACAGCTACCAACACATCTGATAAACTCCTGCAGTTTCATTCAGAACATTGGTACCTATCTATTACTACACTACTTTGTGTCATAACTCAGAAAATCATAATCACACTACACTCCAACATCATAACCTCAAATTTCTTACATCAATGAATATCTTTTTGTTGAGACAGTAATGCAAAACGTTTTAGAAACAAAAGCAGCATTAAAGACAGCGGAGTCAAGAAACAAGTAGCAGTGGTTTCATTTCACAACTGCTGTTACCGAATACCCTATTACCAAAAATGATCCAATGACAACTATGCAACCAGGGTAATACCACGTTACTTTACACAAAAATGCAGAATGTGAATGACTACTTCCATTATCAAAGCCCCAAAGTTCTTCAATGTGAAATGTCCATCATCTTTCAGTAAATGCGAATTCAGGCACAATCAAATGTTGCAGAACATAATAGATACTACTGTGATCAAAACAAATGTCAACATAGCACATTAGTAACAGAAGTTATTAAGGTAATGGTCATTTAGGATTTAAAGCCACATAGCCAGGTAGATAAGATACTAGTGGGTGAAGAAACTTCTCCCTCCAATCTTAATTTCAATACATCAGCCAACAAATCACTTAATAAAATCCAAATCATACAATACAATCCATGACATGACTCCCTGAGGAAGGCACCCTGATGCTGAAACATGTAGGAGTTTGACACTTGTCATGAATGATTTCTATTTTGTTGTATTTTGTTGGTTGACATACTGAACATAAGAATACACGGTATGAGTAACATAAAGTTCTCCCTCCAAGTTCAGTTTCGCTCTGAAGACAGAAGCAGCAAGTTCTTCCAAAACACTGATACCTATCTATCAGACCACACGCATCATATACCAGAACCCCATACTCTTAATATTCAGCACTGTGTGAATTCAAATTTCAATGTAAATTTAGTTTCTGTGCATACTATTGTTATGCAATACCATCTACAACAGAGTGGCTCCTGTCAAAATGATCGCAAGCACGACATTTACTCAAAAGAAATTCTTTTCACCTAATCTGTGGCGAAACTTGTGAGTGGTGGACCCTTAGTCATATTAAACCTTCAGAATAAAATGTTTATACTTCCAGTATAAATTACCCTTTGTAAAAGTGGAGCATATTTTCAAGTTTTCTGTTTCAAGTCATATGTAAAGAGGCATGTAAATGCCCTTGTAGTCATTGTGCAGTGAACACGAACTTTAAGAACGCAAAGCTTAGTATCATAACACCACATTAAACAAAGATGATAAGATGTCACTATACAGGAGTTCTGCTGACTTTTAAAATTTTTCTATAGTGATGAAGTTTCCACAGAAATTAATACATTAAAAATTAAAAACCGTCATTATACACAACTTAATGAAGCCAAAGAAGTACATACAAATTACTCTAAAGGTTTGTACCAACAGCAGAGCAATTATAACATTAACACATAAAATAAAACTGCTCATTAACTAAGCCAAATTTGCTGTACCCAACATCTCAGAAGCCAGATCTGTTTCAAAAGTGTCCCATACCTTTCTCTCTGTAGGTTATTTAAGGGCAGATTTTTGCAGTTTCTTTAATAACAATACTAATATAAAGACAACACACCAAAAAACAGAAAGACTGTTAAATGATGAATTAGTAAGGTTGTGAAAGGAACCACTCTTGTAGTCTAATCAAGATACTATGCCAGCATGTGCCTGGAGGAAATGAGAAACACCAAAAAACCCCTCAGACCAGATTGTCCCAGCCAAGATTTGAAGCAGGCACTTCCAGAATACAAGTAAAAAGCAATCCTAAGGTATGTATTAAATATAGCTCATGTTATTAACAATGTCCTACATAATCATTAAGTTACCAGCACTTGTATCTAGTGGCAAATTACATAAGGACAAACTCAAATAAAAAGTATGCACAATTGATTCAGTATTGTCACTATTTTGTCTACCTCCTGCAATGCCCTTGGTATAAGTGACCAGTTGAGAGCTTAAGTCACACTTAATTTCCATAGAAACCACCAGGCGGTGGCAGTTGAATGAAAATCTGACTTACTTATGACTGAAACATCTGATAGCAGCAGACAAATGAAATATGAGTTACATACACTAGCAACAACAGATGGCAGTGGTGGAAACCGACAGAAATCTGATTTACTAATCTAGTACCAACACATGGCAGGGGAAGAAACAAATAAAAATCCCTAGTTACACTAGCACCACCAGATGGCAACCCATGAATATTATGATACATCATCATATGAGAAGGCCATATCTAGTTATTTTATACTTATACAAACATATCTTTCACAAAAGCTACTTTTCAAAGACCAGTCTGTATACGTAATCTTAGAACCCCATATTGCATCCAGCTTTAGGAACACTTTCAACTCCAAAGTTCCCAAGGTTACCAAACTGATATCAACATAAGGAAATTCAGTAGTATAAAAGTGAGAAGCATCCAAGAACCAAACACATACAAATCATATGCTGATACCATAAGGTTTCTGGTCCATATTAACCTAGAAAATGTACACTAAAAGTATGTATGATATACAATGTTCACTTTATGCAAATGTATAAATTCTTATCTGAAAATTACGGTCCAAAGTGCAGTCAGAACTTCAAGCAAAGTCATAGTTAATGTCCTCAAACGTGCACCTGATCTCAATTTGGTCAACATGGTGTCCCTTTCAAGCCTGAAACTTGCCTACATAATATTAAAAATTATATTCCTACCCCACAAAAAACAATGTCTCCAATACAAATATCAGATGGTGATGTATGTGGAGAAATAATCACTATTTATTCTGGGAATCATACCAAACATATTAATGTATTCTGTGAGCAGAATGCACAGTTTATAAATTTCTAACAGTGGTACAAACAGCAACCACTGTGTTTTAAGGGTTAAAAGCTTTCACTGATGAATGACTTCAGCAAATTTAAAGAACATCCATCTGGTCCACACAGAACTATCCGATACATACTGACAGACAAAAGAATGTGTGATTACACAAACAAATGTTTGATGATGTTACATCTAATACAGATGATCAGAGTTCTGAAAATGCAATACAAACACACTACCATCTTAAAAGAATCCACCAGCCCATTGTCTCCGTCCATACAATTTTTTTTTAAGTAATACTTAAATGTTAAGGTCAGTAAATATAAAGTAATATGAAAGTAATTTAAATTGCAGTTTTACTGCAACAAAGTTCCAAACCAAAACCACTTATCTTTCTTTAAATGATTCTTTGCAACATGTGTGCAAGCACTATGGCTACAAGAAGTATAAGTCGAATGATATAATGAGTTAGAGAGACATGGTTGTATTTAATGCTCTTGGTGGTTGAAGGTGAAAAACAAGCAACTCTTATAACATAATGAATAATGTACATGATGAAATGTGCTTCTCTGAAATTTGATGGTAGCATACAGAAGCTGGATATGCTCCATGGTCAGGCTAAGCCCATAAAGCCATCTCACCTGTCAGTACTGAGCAAGCAACATTCCTAATAACAACTTGCCGATTAACTGGACAAACATTGCTGGCAATGCAAACAAATTATATTGGCTCAGTTAATAATCAGGTCCGCAGCATGCCAAGATTCAACAAAGTGCACATGCAGGTCACTTGACATGTAAACAGAAGCGGATGCCTCCTGATCCACTATGCAGCAGAGGAAGATGATTGTCTGGGATAAGAAATCATGACAGACAAGTCATATGTAAACCACATCCAGCCTGAAACTAACCAAGCTAAAAACAAAGGGCATGTGCTACATGCACACACACACACACACAGTATAGAAATCTGATCATTTGAGATTTTGTACAGTACTAACTTTGTGATGATATAATGTACCATGTACACAGTGCAAGGTACAAAACAGTCATGTGATCATTAACATACTAAATTTCAGTTCCTCTTCCTCACCTTTTGTAATGTCCCAAAGTTTCACTCTCCTGTCAGCTCCCCCAGTTGCCAAAATACGATCCATTGGACTCCATTTCACAGCATTTACATCTCCATCATGTGCATCCTAACATAAAAATGTGACAATTACATGCTTAAGAAGATTATAAATAAAATAAACAATTTAACTGTATCTTTTCCTTAACATATAAAAAAGACACAATAAACATGACTGCCTGAAAATAAATGTGACAGTATATTGTCTGGAACATATGTCCTGGTTTATAACTTTTCTTGTACTGACACTAACAGCTGTAGCTAAACCTTTCTCATACTAGAATAATGATGAAAGAGAGGTTCCTTAGTAACTAGAAAAACAATTTAGCTGCATTACAACATCCCTTTGATCTGGGAAGCCTGCAGACAACAAACTAATACACATAATTCGCTGCAGATTCTGGCACCAGTTTTGAACAGAATCACAGTTAAAGCATGTGCATAACCTGTAGCAGGCAGAGAAGCCAAAAGTTTCAGGTTGTGATAATCACAAAACACTACTTTCTAGAGGAGGTTTTAGATTATAAGAGAAAGCTACTACAGTTCTATAACAAATACAAGTTATTTGTAATACATGCGAAGTACAGGTATGTTTCATGTTCACTTCATACACATCAAAAATTACATCTATACTCAGTGAATGTCATGGCTCCTAAACTAAACAGCAAAGCCAAAGTGTAAGCAGTAGAAAATAAGGTGAGCAGTGGGAACCAGACTGTTCAGCTTCATGTATCCTTTAATCACTGTCACATGGTAGCGCCAAATATAACCTTCATGCATTCATAACGTAACAGTATATTTAATGGTGTTTTCTTAACAGCAAAACAAGGCAGGAATGAGAACAAAACACACTTTGTCAAATCTTGCATATTGTTTAACACACTAGGCACTTTCAGAGCAAGAAAGTGTGAAAGGCTATAAAGATTTTTTTGCCATAGTATACCACAGCAATATGGCAATGAACCCAAAATAAAATTACCATGCACTATTCAGGCACTATCAATGAAATGTGGTAGTGTTCACAGATACTTCACAGACATAAACTAACATATTTGCAATACTTCTATGTCAAAAATGTTTCCACTTCATATAAGAAAACACTGATAAAAATCACACACTTTTAAGAGATACATTACTAAGTATTTTGGGTACACAGGTATAAATATTTTAGTGAACTTGCTGCCTCCATCTTCAGGATAAAAATAATGACAGTAGATTCATCAAAATGTTGGTATGTATGTACCAGACTACACAGTATCACATCCCAGGAGAACATAATCTTAATGACCACAAAAGTTGAAATAAATTTCAGCCTTCTACACTGAACAGTGCACATACTAAACCTATATCTAAACCTGGGGTTTACAATGCATTGGAATTACTAAAGGAAGAAAATCCCATCAAGGAAACCTTCAATGGAACAACCTTTACTCCAAATTTCCTGAAATTTGTTAACAGTTAAAAAGGTAACCGAAAAGGTAAACAGATAAAACATGCTGCCTGATTACTATTATTATTACTCTTTATTTTATATATATTCTTCTTCTTCAGAAACTAAACTCCAAAGTCAGTTTTACAGAACTGGAAGGCATAACTCATCAAGTGGCATTCACAAGTTACAACTGCAAGACTGCAGTCTTACGCCTAACAGAAAGATCAGTGAATTATATACCTTGTACAAATATAGTGCTTCCTGTCTCATGAAAGGCCTGGAATTGAAAACTGAGCCAGATTTTTGATAAGAAACTCCAGAGCATTCAAATATGTGCAAATACACAGGAAAAACCAAATAAACTGCTTGAAGCTTTTGTACTAGGAGGTACTAAAAAGTGAAATTCATTCGTCCCTCTATGTAAATACTAAGACAGTGCAGATACAAGCCATAGCTGATTCCTGCTCAATCCTTGCCAATTCACTACTCATATACATCATGAAATCTGATGCCTCTGTGTACCTTGAAGCATGAGTTTTATACATAAAATCCAACAATCAATAACAAAACACTTACAAACTTCACTAAGGCTCTACTTGGCACAGAAGTTACAAAAAATGCTTCAGCAGCCGCAACATCTTTCAATCGATCAGGTGATATGGTGCGTGTATCCTTTGCAGCTTCTTCCAATTCTTTCTGCAATTTGGCCTGCTTCTTCCTAGAACAAATACAACACTATTAGATGCTATATATCATTGGTGTTATGGACAAGGCATTAACCGACTTTTTATAAAAATCGTATTCATAGCCAACCAAACTCTGTTTTTACTAATGTAATGATTTTTACTTGTATAAGCCTATAAATCATAAAGTAATATCTGGGCCTGTATACTCAATGACATAAAAAAAATATATAAGTTTCCATTAATTATGAAGCCATTCTCATAACAATCTAGCACATAGTAGTTAGTGAGCATTCCCTTGAAATAAATGATACGTTCATTTGTAACTAAAAGGCACTGCCTATGCCAAACAGTCCACCTACAAGTTAAGTTTCCTATTCAACAGCGTACCAGTAGGCAAGTTAGTAGTTAAAATCCAAAAGGATTTGCAGACATGCCCCATTATAAATATTTTTATAAATGGCAATGCAAGCAGAAATATTTCAAAACATCATAAGTACAAATCCATTCTCAATTTGTTGTACAGTTATGCACTGATTCCACTGCTACTGTAGAGGCCACATACTACTGAATTAAATACTGGGATAAATGTGAATGGTGTGATGTAAACAGATGGAATTAGTAGTCATTTTCCAAACATGCCAGGTAGTATTTTACTTACAAGAAACCTTAGCATAATACAGTTGAACTTGGTTATAACATCATGAAAGGGACTGAACACTTTGTGCCATTTTAAATGAGTGTCATTATAACTGAGGAGTATAACATTATGGTTAACAGTGTGGAATTAATTGGTACCACAGAATGTCTGACATTACAGATGAAGCGTTGCATCAACCCATGTTGTTATAACCAGGTTCAAAAGTATATGATTAAATATGAAATGAATATAGCATATACAGCAGACAGAGGGCTGAAGATATTGTATCAACATACTAATAATACACCTGCTTGTTTGGATGCAGGTGTACTAGTCACAAGAACAATCAAGTACTACACACAACAAAATACAAGTCTAATGGAAACAGAAACTGATTGTTACACTGAAAACACCCAGTTCTTCTTCTTGACACTTCATGCACAGTCAGTTTTTTGTTACTGTGTAATAAACCATACACCTCAGTAACAAATTCATAAGCTGTATTGTTTGAAAGGAGTACTGAATGCTTGCTATATTCAAAGATATTTACTGCTTTATAAAATTACAGAACCACACAAAAAACCTGTGATCAGCTCAGTGTTGCATCTCCAAATGCCACTTCCATTAAGTCACGGCTTTCAGTCACTGACATTCCACCAGTCTCCTTGCAACATTCACTCCAACATTCTTACATTCTTAATAAACATATGACAATAACACTCTGACTTTAGGCGCTCACCACAAATAAGATTAGGTACAGAATGGGCTGTGAACATGTGTGGACATCCAGTAACTTCACTAAAATACGTTATATGTATTGGCTGCATCCTAGCTGGTTTGAAGTCCAGCAGTTTGGAAACCTGCTCTGTCTCCACCATCAGGATCGATGTGTACACACACGTCAACCCTGTTGGTGGACAGAGGGGGATGGAGACAATGCATGCACGTACATATTGTGCACCTCAGTCAAAACTTCCACGCTTCTTCCTTACTGGTTTGCTGTTATCAAGCAAGATGAAGTCATAAACTGCTTGAACCCAAACAGAGAGGCACTACCCTCCATTGAAACTTCATTAACCTTTTGGCGTCGGAATTATTTTTTAAATTTTAGCACACTCTGTATATAAAATGTGAATAAAACAGGAACCAAATATGTTAGAGTTATGAAACAAACTGCATTTTGAAGAGAAAAAAACGGAGAGTATATACCATGTTTAAAATATTCAGTACCTGTATTTGTTGAATAAATATATAAAATGCAACATTTAGAGGTTAGCAGTGTGGTACGACCACTATAGTCGTCGTTAGGCGTCAAAAGGTTAACTATTCACAGTCAACAGGAAATCTCTGCCAACACCACCATGAAAACCTCAACTCTCACAAAATCATTTTAGATGGGTGCATTTCAAAGTACAGCGGAACCATACACAATTTGCAACCCATTTCTATAAGGCTGTGGTGATGGTACTTGTCCACTATCTGAAGTTCTCAAAATACAACATTCCCAAAACTGGATCTGTTCCATTTCACAAGGCTGGACAGAAACTAAGCCAAGTAGCGCCCTCCCTGCCTCCCCCCAAAATATATATGATAAAATTAGACTAGCTAAAATATAAGACAGCAATGGTTATGTCAAGAATGGAAAGTAAATACATCTCAAGCACAATGAAAATTTTCATATCATTACACACAAACACAACCACAAACAAACAAAACAAAACACAAACAAAAAAACAAACAAAAAAAAA
>Ga0123357_10013506_pt1 | contig 10606 bp, 7 predicted proteins | sample TergutEmb28metaG_FD_89873 | JGI IMG/M metagenome (GOLD analysis project Ga0123357, IMG submission 89873) | Embiratermes neotenicus P4 segment gut microbial communities from Petit-Saut dam, French Guiana - Emb289 P4 | ecosystem: Host-associated > Arthropoda: Insects > Digestive system > Gut ...
AAACGTAGGCGCAAAAGAGTTGTTGACGGTTGCGAAAACAATTCAGAAGTTCCTGGGAAGAATAATCGCCCCGGGTTTCCAGCATACCGGCTGCTTCATGAAGTTCGTGCAGGTCTTTTTTCAATTTACGTTCAATGGAAATAAGCTCTTTTTTCCTTTTGGACGAAGTGTTCTCTAAAAATATTATCTTTTGTTCATTTTCGTTCCATTCGTCAAAAGATAATACACAAGAGGTGGTCATGTTCCTTGTTATCCGTCCCCGGGTAACCCGTAGCGCTAATACGCCACATTCAGGCATGCGTCTTGATGCCCGTAATTTAAATTTCAAGGTTGTTTTCATACAATAAATTAATGAGTTAAATTTGTTATGTATTGAACAATACAAAAATAATAAAAAAGAATGCAAAATTTAGCTCTATTGTTCATATTTTTATTATTCCAAATATTATTTGTAATTTCACGAGCAATTTTTCAAGAAAATAATTTCATTAAAAAATAGAACGATGAAGCATTTAATCATTGGAGGCGTAGCCGGAGGAGCTACTGCAGCAGCAAGAATCAGAAGAATCGATGAGTTTTCGGAAATCATCCTGTTGGAAAAAGGCAAATATATTTCTTATGCCAATTGCGGATTACCTTATTATATCGGGGGAGTTATAGAAGACAGAGACTGCCTCTTCCTGCAAACGCCCGCCTCATTCGGAAAACGGTTTAATGTGGATGTGCGGGTTGAAAATACTGTCGTTAACATTGATGCCGTAAAAAAAACGGTAACTGTCCGCCGCCAAGATGGTAGCGAATATATAGAAGCGTATGATAAACTATTGCTTTCTCCCGGAGCATCGCCTGTAAAACCACCGTTGGAAGGAATTGATTTGGAAGGCATATTTACCCTGCGCGATGTGCCGGACACCGACCATATCAAAAATTATCTTAATACTCATATTGTTCAAAAGGCAGTCGTGGTTGGCGCAGGATTTATCGGTCTGGAAATGGCTGAAAATCTGCACCATACAGGAGCGGAGGTATCCATTGTAGAAATGGCGAATCAAGTAATGGCGCCCGTCGATTTTTCGATAGCCGCACACGTGCATCAGCATCTATCGCAAAAAGGAGTAAACCTTTATCTGGAACAAACTGTAGAACGTTTTGAGCGAAAAGACGGAAAAATCGATGTTTGCCTGAAGAGCGGGAAAGTTATTCCTACAGATATAGTTATACTGTCTATCGGTGTTCGTCCCGAAACTTCATTAGCCAAAACAGCAGGTTTGAAAATCGGAGAAACCGGCGGTATTTGGGTCAGCGAATATTTGGAAACCTCTGCAAAAGACGTGTATGCCGTCGGCGATGCCATTGAATTTCCTCATCCGGTAACGGGCAAACCTTGGCTGAATTATTTAGCTAATCCAGCCAACCGGCAAGGACGCTTGGTTGCCGACAATATGGTCAAAGGCAATACCGGAAAATACGAGGGCGCTATCGGAACGGCTATTGCCAAAGTATTTGATTTAACCGTTGCAACAACGGGTTTAGCAGCGAAAAAGCTGAAACAATTAAACATTCCCTATCAAAGTTCGCATACTCATTCGGGTTCTCATGCAGGATATTATCCCGAAAGCACACAAATGAGTATTAAACTGACATTTGACCCCAATAACGGAAAAATATACGGAGCGCAAGGCGTTGGATATGACGGCGTGGACAAACGCATCGACCAGATTGCCCTGTTGATCAAATCGGGAGGAAGCGTATTCGACTTAACGAAAGTGGAACATTGCTATGCTCCACCGTTCTCTTCGGCAAAAGACCCTGTTGCGATTGCGGGATATGTGGCAAGCAATATCGTCAACGGACGAATGCCTGTTATCCACTGGCGGGAAATGCAGGCAGCAAACCCCGATGAAATAACCATTTTAGATGTCCGTACCGAAGAAGAGAGAGAAGGCGGACAACTCATTCAAGGTTCGTTGAATATTCCGTTAGACGACCTGCGCGAACGTTTGGATGAGATCCCTAAAAACAAACCGGTTTACATCTATTGCGCCATAGGATTGCGGGGTTATTTGGCATCACAAATATTAATCCAACGAGGATTTACCAATGTGAAAAATCTTTCGGGCGGATATAAAACTTATTGTGTGGCTACTGCCGATGGGTCAGAAAAGCTTTGAAATCCTCAAAGTTTTTGGATAATTCAATGCTTTGCTTTTTCCCTTTCATAAAGTCTTGCAATTTTTGAGGTATTTCTATTTTTTCGCCGATGATATTTTCTACGGTTTCCAGGAATTTTGCAGGGTGTGCTGTTTCCAAGAACACTCCGGTTTCTTCCGGTTTTAAATCGTCTAAAAGCGCTTGATAACCGCAAGCGCCATGAGGATCGAGCAAGTATCCGGTTTCTTCATAACAATTTTTTAATGTGGTGCGGATGTCTTCGTCCAAGTATCTTTTTCCTGAAATATCTTTAACGATTGCCTCATGTTTATAGCCATATAAATCCAATATCCGGACGAAATTGCTGGGGTCTCCCACATCCATTGCGTTGGCTAAGGTTGCAACCGATGGGCGGGGATTATATTTTCCGGTTTTCAAATATTCCAGGAAAATATCATTGCAGTTATTGGCCGCTATAAAACGTTTTACGGGTAATCCCATACGTTTACCGAATAATCCGGCGGTAATATTGCCAAAATTTCCACTTGGTACGCAACATACTACATTATTCGCAATACCTTTTTGAGCCAATTGAGCATAAGCATAAAAATAGTAGAAAGCCTGGGGCAAGAAACGAGCTACATTGATGGAATTTGCCGATGTCAGTCGCATTTTTTTGTTGAGGTCTTCATCCATAAAGGCTGATTTTACTAATGCCTGGCAATCATCGAAAGCGCCATCGATTTCCAGCGCAGTGATATTTTGTCCCAGCGTTGTGAATTGACATTCCTGAATGGGGCTGACTTTTCCTTTGGGATAAAGCACATAGACGTGAATTCCGGGAACTCCTAAAAATCCGTTGGCAACGGCGCTTCCTGTATCTCCGGAAGTAGCAACCAATACATTCACGTCGGTTAGTCCTTGCTTTTTAATGAAATAGCCGAGAGTTCTCGCCATGAATCTGGCTCCTACGTCTTTGAAAGCAAGCGTTGGTCCGTGAAATAACTCTAAACTATACAGGTTATCTTTTATGTGAACAACCGGCGTATCGAAATTCAGCGTATCGTAAACGATTGATTGGAGGATTCCGGCTTCTATGTCTTCTCCGAAGAAAGCATCGGCAACGATATAGGCAATTTCCTGAAACGACATATCTTTCATCTTTTCAAAGAAAGAATGAGGCAATTGTTTGATTTGTTCCGGCATATATAAGCCTTTGTCGCTTGCCAAGCCTTTAGTAACGGCTTCTTGCAAACTTGCAAGAGGCGCTTTTTTATTTGTACTGTAATATTTCATTTTTCACACAGATTTCACAGATTACACAGATTTTTTTAGTTCATTATTCTTATAAAACTATCTTTATCAATAGATATAGAATTGAAATTGATTAATAAACCTAATTTTTTATTTGCTAACCTAAGATAAGTTAGCAATTTTTTTGAATGTACAGGATGTAAATTTTCAACAGATTTCAGTTCAACAATGATTACGTCTTCCACTAATAAATCAATCCTAAAACCAATATCTAATTTTATATTTTCATATATAACCGGAATGGGTACTTGTGTTTTTACATTATATCCCATTTGATAAAGCTTATGAGCCAAAACAGCTTCATACACACTTTCTAACATCCCGGGTCCAAGCTTATTATGTATATCAAAACAAGCTTTTCTTATATCATAACTTATCTCATTTAAGTTTTTCATATTTTGGTTATTTTGAGGTTTGATTATCTAAAAAATCTGTGTAATCCGTGTAATCTGTGCGAGGCTAATAAAACAACGCCTTAATAAACTCATTGCCTTTCAGTAACCCATAACCTCCTTCCGCTGCTGCAAATTCATTATATACGGTAGCTTTATCGGGTTGTTGCCCCGGTTTATAAATAATGAAAGGAACCGGATTGGATGTATGAGTTCTCAGACAACATGGTGTCGGATGGTCGGGTAGGAGTGCGATAGCAACCGGATCATCCCATTGGGCTGTTTCTTCCATAATGGTTTTGACAACACGCCGATCGAGGTATTCTATCGTTTTTATTTTCAAATCGACGTCTCCTTCGTGGCCGGCTTCGTCGCTGGCTTCGATATGCAAATAAACAAAATCTTTGTTTTTCAGCGCTTCCAATGCCGCCTGCGCTTTTCCTTCGTAATTTGTATTGTATAACCCTGTTGCTCCTTCCACTTCTATCGGTTGTAATCCGGCATAAACTCCAATACCTTTGATTAAATCAACGGCAGAAATAACTGCTCCCGATCGAATAGGATACAATTCGGTTATCGGTTTCATTTGAGGCTTATATCCAGGCGACCATGGCCAAACACTATTGGCGGGATCTTTTCCGGCAGCTTTCCGTTTGATATTTACCGGATGATTTTCAAGTAATTCCTGCGAACGCAATATCAATTGGTTCAGGAAGTTTGCAGTAGCTTTAGCTTCCGGAACAGCAGCTTTAATCATTACTTCATTTACAGGTTTTCCCGGAACATCATGCGGTGGCGTACATATAATATTTTTATTCCCGTTTTTCAGTTTTAACAAATGCCGGTATGAAACACCTGGGAAAAAACGGATTTGTTCGGTTGCCAGCTTCTCATTAAGGAAAGAAATTAATTCTCCGGCTTCTTCATTGGAAATGTGTCCTGCGGAATGATTTTTGATTTTACCGTTTTCGACACAAATCAGGTTACAACGCATAGCCATTTCTCCGGAAAGTATTTCAACTCCCATACTGGCCGCTTCGAGGGAGCCTCTTCCTTCGAAAACCTCGGCTACATTATATCCTAATACGGAAAGATTGGCAATTTCACTGCCGGGGAGGAATCCTTCGGGCACCGTTTGTAATAATCCCGACTTGCCAATAGCTGCCAGTTTGTTAATATTTGGAATATTTGCTGCTTGTAATGGCGTTTTATTGCCTAAAGCTTCGATGGGTTCGTCGGCCATTCCATCACCAAGTATGATGATATATTTCATTATGAGCGCTAATTTTTAAAAAATTCGCACAAAGATAATGATTTTATGCCGGCTCTACATAAAATTGTGCATTTTCAATCTTATTTACTTTTATTTTGGTACCTTTCTCAATAAAGCCTGTTTCCGAAACGGCATCATATATTTCGCCATTGATGCTTATTTTTCCCGATGGACGCAAAACGGTGGCAGCTTCTCCTTTTGCTCCAACCAATGTTTTAATTCCTGATTCAACAGATACGGAATGCTCCAGATCTGTTGTCAGCGCTATTTTTCTGAATATGCCTTTAGTTCCTATTTTGGACGACAAGTAAATCATAGAAAGAAATCCCAGCACAACTCCGGATAAAACAGTTAATACAGACCGTGAAATATCGGGAGTTTTAACGCCATTGAATGTAAAATTGTTATTATCCAGCAAAGCGAGGGATAATCCCAATATAATTAATATAATGCCGGATATTCCCGTAATTCCAAATCCAGGGATTACAAATATTTCCAATCCAATCAATATAAGTCCGATGATAAAAACAATAATTTCCCAATTTTGAGCCAATCCGTCTATATATAATGGTGCAAAATATAAAATAGCAGCGGTTAAAGCTGCGATAATTGGAAATACTACGCCGGGTGATTGTAATTCAAAATAGATTCCTGCAATGATAATCATAATCAATATGGCTTGGAAAGCAGGGTTCATCAGGAAACCTTTGAGATTATCGTAAAAAGAAGGATTATAGGCTACTAATTGATATTCCGGAAATCCCATCTGTTTGGTGATTACTTCATCGGCAGTTTCAGCTATTCCGTCGCAAAAGCCTAATTTTACGGCTTCTTGGGCAGTAAGCGTCAACACTCTTCCGCTATCGATTACATTTGGTATGTAAATAGAAGCATCGACCATAGCTTCTGCAATACGTGGATCTCTTATCCATCTATATATAGTGTCGTTTCCTGAAATAATAGTGTCTTTTCCATGTGCTTCTGCAGTGGCCCTGATAATTGAGCGCATATACGACTGATATTTATCCGGCATTTTTTCTCCGCTTTCATTGACTACTGTAGCGGCGCCAATGTTAGCGCCTCTCCGCATGTAGATTTTTTTACAGGCAATGGATATTAACGCTCCGGCCGAAGCGGCATTATTATCGATAAAGGCAGAAACAGGAATAGAACTATACAGGATGGCGGAACGCATAGAATCGGCATCGGCTACAGCTCCTCCATAAGTGTTCAGGTGTAATAATATCGCATCCGAATTCATCTTTGCTGCTTCTCTTAATCCGTTAGAAAGAATAATGCGGCTTGTCGGACCTATTTCCTGGTCAATTCTAATCTTATAGATAATGGGAATGTCGTTTTCTGCAAAAATAGTTCCGGAAAACAGTAAGAATATAAAACAGGAGACAATATGAATTTTCATAAATATAACATAATATAAATTCATTCATTTGCATAAAGCAATTCGTACATATAGTGATTAAAGTACTTGGTATTTTTTCCTAAAATCTGGAAAAATTTAGCGTCTACATCATATATAGTCTTCATCGCTTTGTCCATTAACTCCTTTCCTTTCGGGGTAAGATCAACAGCTTTTGCTCTGACGTTGGTCAAGATTGTTGTCCGGTATACATAGCCTTTGGCTTCCAACACTTTAAGTATTTGAGATATGGTCATGGGACTTATCTTGGTGTGTTGGGAGAGTATGGTCTGAGTAATTTGTTTTCCGTAATTTAAAGCAAGCCAATAGACACTTGCTAATACGGCAAATTGCATGTGGGAAAGATCATAATATTTTTTTAAAACTTTATCATGATTATCTGCCCATAAATTTGAAACTTGTAACATCAAAAAACCCTTACCTCCTGTAAGATTTTTTATTGCAAATGGAGATTTCTCTTGTTCTAACATTAATCTGTGTGTCTATATTTAGTAAACCCCAAAGGTAAGTAAAAAAATAAAAAGAACAAAAAAAATATGATAAAATATATAAAGAAATATAACAAAATATATAACAAATTGTAATGTCATAATATTGTTTTTTCTAATACCTCTCCATTTTTTTGTGTATTTTTATTATTAATGTTCAATTTTAAAACTCTTTTTTTCAATTTTATAAAATTTACCATTAACATTCTTTTATGACTGTAATCTTTTAAAAATCAGTTATTTACAGTGAAAAAAATCATTTGTTGCATATCTATTTTATTCTACAATATTAATATTTAATATAAAATATATTATGATATATTTTGTAATATAAATTATAAATCATTATCTTTGCTGCGAATATATAATATATAATATATAATATATAAAATACACAACAAGATGTTGTTCATAATAATTTCCAAAGTATCTCCTTGCTTCTTTAATTATTTACCTTGTTTGGATTTGCGAAAATGCAAATAATAGGGCTTTTTGTGAAAAAAGTAGATTATGGTATGGATTTTATCTTCCATTTGTATGAAGAAACGTGTTATGTGTGTCGAGAGGTAAGGAGATGAGGAAATTATGTGAGAAAATAAAGATTAAAAATCACTACTAAAATAATATTTACAACACTATTAATAACAATTACAAATTTATGAAAATGGAACAAATTTTTAACACACAAAAAAAATGCAAAAGAGTATTATTTATGTCTCTTGTATTTCTTTGCATGGTCTTTAGCGGCATCGTGAGTAGAGCCGACAATCCGTTTTATACCCTGCGGTCAAACGCGACGGGCTATCCTATTGCGACCGCCGCTTCCATCAGGCTGAATACGTTCAGCGATAAGGTTTCAGGCGGTTTCACATTGGCCCGGCTCTATGATACGGCCAACACGTGGGAATATTTTGGCCTGTGCGCCAATATTAACAATGGAATGCCGGACTCCAAAACGGCCTACACCTATCAGCGGCAAAGCAACGCGGACAATACGCCCGCAGCGCTGGCGGCCGCCCTGGCAAGCCAAGGGAAAAAGGGGATTTACCAGAACGATGGCCTCGCGCCGGATTTCAACAGCACAACCGGGCTGGGCGTTGGATTTACCATACAGGAGTGCCGCGATCTGTTTGGTTTGGATAACTTTGTAACGGATGACTATCTCACCAAAACCACCGGATTCGGACGGTATGAGAAATTGCAGCGTGCGGTATGGCACTATACAGACGGCATGGTATATACCGGCGATGATCTCATCTGCATCAACGCGATCGATGCGATGATGGCGCAGTATCAGTCCAACGGGACCGGCCCCATCACCACCCTGGTCATGAACTATGACCCGGCCACCGGCAAGCTGACCTTCAGCCATCAGGGGTATATCCCGCCGCTTTATAAAACCACGCTGTGGTGGTCGGGCGACACGGCGAACCTGACAGTCACCCAAAACGGCAGCCCCATCACCTCCGGCACGGCGGTCTCGGAGTCCGACGATATCAGGGTGAGCTATACCGGCGCCGGTAGTGTTTCGTTTCTGCTGAACGATGCGCAGAATTATCTGATGAACGGCAGCATCAAGGGCAATATCCTTCATGATACGGCCAACACTGTGATCAATGAGGGCGGCGGCACAAAAAAGCCCATTCAGGATTACATCACCGGCTACGCGGTATTTGCCACTCTGAATGACGAATTGACGGTGAGCGGTTCTTCCGACAATATCAACATACCGGTAACGAAAAACATCGCGGGAGTGGGCGCACAGGACGGAACCTTCCAATTCTCCTGCACGCAGGTACACGACCTGGGCGGTGATCCGTTGGATGCGTCCGACACGGAACTTACTCCTGATAACTTGGGCTTCCTGAGTATCACCACTTCCGGTAAAACGGGCACGGGTTCATTTAACTTTTCGAATGTTCCGGAGGGGACGTATTTTTTCATGATCGTAGAACAGGGTACTGCTCCGGCGGGATGGACCTACGACTCCGGTTATTATGTCTCACAGGTGGATGTCTACTCAGACGGAAGCATTCGGTATTTATATCAATATAAATCCGACCCCCTTCTCAGAGAGTCGATAATGGTGTCGAAAGTCGCCTTCACCAACACGTACAATGCTACTGATATGGACTTCGCTATAGAAAAATATGTGGTTGACAAAAACGGCAACCCCGTTCTCGCCCCTGATGTGTACTATTACGCTATCGGTGAGTATGTACACTTCAAAATCAAGATCACCAACACCGGCGCCCAGCCTATATCGAACCTTTATATGACCGATGACCTGGTAGGCTATAGAGCCGAAGGCGACGGCCATTACGACAGCCCCACCGGCGGGTCTGCCGGCGGAAAGTTCACCAAAGACAGGGACCCCCTCAATCCTAATCTCCCTCTCGCCCCCGGTGAATCGGTGATTTATGACTTCTACTACAGACAGATTCTGCCCAACATGGCGGACTCTATCATCAATACTGCTACCGTCAAAGATTTCCCCGGTTACACGCTCACCAGAACTGCCACAGCGTTCGCGCTGCGGACACCCGGCAAAGCGCTGACTGTGGAGAAATACGTCGAAGGCTCCTACGTCATGTCCACCGGCCGCCGTAGTTTGGGCTACCTGAACGCGGGCGAGGAAATTCCGTATGTGATCGTTGTGACCAATACGGGAAGCACGACCCTGACAAACATCGACGTGACTGACAGTTTCCAGCTCCCGTCCGAGACTTGGAGATGGGGCATGGACTTACCGTCCGGCTGTACCATGACAGGCGGACATCCTCATATCGCATCCTTAGCTCCCGGCGAAGCAAAAACCTTCTATTTCTATTACACTATTCCCGCCGGCGCTTCGGGTAATAATATATTGAACACGGCATACGCCGACGACGACTCGGGTCTGCACGCGGAAGGCGATGACAATACAATTTCCGTCAATCAAAACAACGGCGGCGGGGCGATCAAGGTCACTAAAAACGTCGCGGGCGTTACCAAACCGGACGTGAAGAACGTAAATCCGGGCGATGTGGTGGAATACGTTATTACGTTAACCAACACGACGGCTGTGGATGTAGGTCTTCCCCTCTTCGCTCCGACTCTTTATGAAGACCACGTCGGATACTGGGTGCTGGACGGGCTTGATCCGACCGATCCTGTCAATCAAATTCCGTATCCCATCCCCTACAGTGCATTTGCTCTGCCTGATGGAGGTGGTGTTACAGGCGGGACGTTCCCCTACGGGGCGTCGGTGACCTATCACTTCTTCTGGACTGTCCCGTCTGACGCACAGCCCGGAACGATCAGAAATACCGTACTCGGCAAAGCAACCTTCAAGAGCGCGGTAATGTCCACCGACTGGGCGGACGTATTCATCATTCCCATCAAAGCGCACGATGACAGCGGACAGACAAAACCCGGCGTATCCGTTGATATTAATCTGCTGGATAATGATGATTTACTCCCCGATCCGGGTAATCCAAGCGTTCGTCAAACTCCAACTGTCGTTATTCACGGTTCCGGTCCGACGAAAGAACTTTCCGGAAATTCGCCG
>Ga0123357_10013507_pt1 | contig 10606 bp, 8 predicted proteins | sample TergutEmb28metaG_FD_89873 | JGI IMG/M metagenome (GOLD analysis project Ga0123357, IMG submission 89873) | Embiratermes neotenicus P4 segment gut microbial communities from Petit-Saut dam, French Guiana - Emb289 P4 | ecosystem: Host-associated > Arthropoda: Insects > Digestive system > Gut ...
CTGTAGTTACAGTTTTGTGTACTCCTGATGGTGGGTGTGGTTGACACCCGAAACATGTACAGTGAACTTGCAGAATAATAAATAGACTGCTTTGTGTTGCATCTCGTTGGACAATTATTAATATAGCTTTTATTAACATCATGAACATCAAAGCTTGTTTTCATTTTTTTTTTTTTGGACGAATCCATTCACGATGTTATATTTTTTGTATCAACAGACTCACATACATGCTTATGCATATGTTCGCTGTTTGGAGCTGTCAACACTTTAAGTAGAAGCAACATTGTATATACCCCCTCTTACAGCGCATATAGGCTGCTTCAAATGCCGACGGCAAGACACTTTCTTATGAAAATATACCATTATTTATTTGCAGTAACTGTCACTTTCTCCCTTTGGCTTTTATTTTCACCCAGGAATTCTGTCATTTTTCCTTACAATTTTCATTTATTTTTCTTTATACAACTATAAATATTTTGATATGTTTTGTCGAAAGGTAATATCTGTAATTTTAAAGTAGCGGCATTGCCTAATTGAAACCGATAATGGCCCCTGTTTGAAAAATATTACGCTGTTGTTTTAGATGGAAATGTCTCCATTTAAACACTGTTCGAAATTTCCATTGCAATGAATGTCTAATTTCTCCACCATAGCCCTGAGGTGCTGTTTAAAGTTAAAAACGAAATATTTCACATTTCACCTCCACAGACAGTACACGAATTTACGTGTTGATGCGGCGCTGCAAAATTCACAATCATACGCTATAAATTAGAACAGAAAGCAGGCTAAAATTCAAGAAACCTATCCGTTTTCAATCGGGAACAACCTGATTCAAATTTCAGACGAGAACGCAGGCATCGTGACTGAGGCTTTCATTGCCTATTTTCAAAAACTGGCACTTTTTATAAACAGTCATTTTCCATTTCAACTTAGTTCTTTGAGTAACCTACATTTTATCCTCTGTCACGTAAGGCGTTAGAGAGAAGCTTCGATTATCCATCAGAGTTAGGAACCGAAGCCCTGGCGGATGAGACAATAGCCGGATATACAAAACAGGCATTTAAAAAATAGACACTGTTTAACACAAACAAAATTCGTTGTTCAATTATATACTGCAATATATATATATACATACACACACACACACGAACGTTACAAAATAGGTGAAGAATCGAAAGAAAAAAATGCTATGTTAGTGATCACGTGATACAGAACGCATGCGCTCTTCTTCCTTCGTCCCCCAAATACAGTGGCTCGCCACTGTGACGGTTAATAGAAACGGACAGATAATCCGGGGACAGATAATCAAAGTTTAAATGTATGTGAGAAAATGTCGTTACTGCCGACTATCTAATTCCAAAATGTAGAAACTTTTAGGTTTGATCCTGCAGCTTCTTTCGATTCAACGTCAATACCCACAACCCAAGAGGCAGATGGGTTGTGGAAAAGTATTTGTTCTCAGGGACTAGACGGGCATATATACTTGTAGTCGTGATGGCAGGCCGGAAGGCCTCACCAGGAAACCTGAATAGGTCAAAGTCAAAAGCCATTAAACGACTTAACAGTTACTCTTGCCGATATTAAAGGTCATTATGGCACTTAAAACTTAATTCCGGAGTGACAGACATCAGAACTCTTGACAGACAGTCTGAACAGGTGTGAAACACGGTCACATTTTTCGTAACCATGCACGTAACTAGACAGAGAAACTTGCAGTCCAAAAAAGGTGCACGAGGACCTAGAAACCTAAATTCGTTTAAAATCTATACTTTCCTTCTAACACTGTGTGGTTTCCATACTATCTGTGTGTAATAAAATGACAGGCAATGTGCGTATAGCGTAACATTGAGACGCGTTCGTGCTAACTCTGTTGCACTGAAAAAGCAATAAATATTACATATTCTGAGTGTAAGTTTGTAGCCTTAGTTATTCAGCAAGCAATGCGCACGCACCATATTGTCATCCGTGGCCTGCTCCGCTCCACAATGTGTGTTTTGATTTTCGCTACAACTTTTGTCTGAAACACTTCTCATTCTAAGAAGAATCAGCGAGATGAGGCCATATTTGTAAAGTAAGCGCTGCGATTGTCAAATTTTAACCCTTTGACGCCTAACGACCCCTATAGTAGTCGTACCGCACCGCTAACCTCTAAACGTTGCATTTTATATATTTGTTCAACAAATATAGGTACTGAATATTTTAAACATGGTATACACTGTCCGTTTTTTTTCTCTTGAAAATGCTGTTTGTTTCATAATTCTAACGTATTTGGTTCCTGTTTTACTCACATTTTATACACAGAGTGTGCTAAAATTTAAAAAATAATTCCGGCGCCAAAAGGTTAATGAAACTTGAATTTTGTCAACATATTTTCTAAAACTGCTCAAATATCAAATTTCGTGAAAACCCATCCAATGCGAGCCGAGTTGTTCCATGCGGACGGAGGGACAGACAGACAGACATGACGAAGCTAATAATCGCGTTCGCAAATTTTGGAAGGCGTCTACAAATACTAACAGAACGCTATTTTTTAACATTAAGCCTATCCAGACAACACCCACAACCCGATTAAATACGAAAATTCGTCTATGAACGTGAAGGAAGTGTCGTCCTTCGACATACCTGGAATAAATAACTGTTCTACCCAGGGCGACAGACCAAAGGACCTGAATCCTAGATGTCAACGCCGTGGAAACCTGAATCATCGGACTAAATCTCTTCAAGGGCCCTGTTCTGCCAGCCCTAGTGTAGATGGAACTGCATCTCATCTCAGTATATTTGTGAAATATATTCCCTTGAACCAGGTGCGTCCATTTTCAAAAATTTTGCAAACTACGCGTCACGGAAACAACATATTCTAAATATTTTAAAATTATTTACTCCGCGCATTTTCAATCAATATATTCATTCCGTGTACCAAATAAATGCACGTGCAGTATGTAATATTACGGTCACTTCACTCCGATAAGTTTCAGCATGACAATGCCCACATTCAGGGGATATATACCAAGCTTAAAACCATTCACAATAGACTGGATTATATTTATTAATTTCACAAAACCCATTATATTCTGCTGCTAATACCAGTTAGTACGTAGACAAAATTCCGGGATCGAGTCCCGGTGGGGACGAGATTTTCCGCCCGTCAGGACCGGCCCTGGGGCCCACCCAGCCTCCTGTAAAATGGGTACAGGGTCTTTTCCGGGTGTAAAGTGCGGCCGGGGCGTGCTGCTGACCACTCACCACTTTCTAGTGCCGCGGTCATGGAAGAGTAGAGCTATACCTCTACCCACTCTGTGGGCCACACTGGGCCTGTAACGGGATCACTTCACCTTTATGTACACAAAATAACTGCATTTTGTAGTTTATTTTAGACATGATGTTTAAGTCATAAAACATTTGAATACAATATATTTAAAATATATTAAATATAATCAGAAGCGAGACTCTGAGGTGTGGCAGTATACTTTCAAACATAAACTGTCGTCCTCCATCCAATGCGGATCATTTCCTTCTATGACAAGTTCTATGGTGTGTACAGAAAGTAAATGGGTACTGAGTACTCAATACTCAATTACCTGATCCATGTCTTATTGCTCTTCCACGCCAACGAAGGTTAGGCGAACCCGCCTCAATATTACGTTGTATGTACATTTCCTGTTATGTTAACGTTATTCCGCTAATACTCAGGAAGGCAATATATGCTCAAATTATGTTTCAAAGGCGATATTTTATGACACAGGTAACAAACTTGCCACTGTACTCGTTCTTTTTTAGTCTGACCTAATCATTTTAACTGTAGAGGGATATTGCTGTGCCTGATCACAATCAGTGACACACACACACACACAGAGTCGGTAAGTCTCCTCTGTATGAGTGATCAGCACGACGCAGAGACTTCTACCTGCACAACACAAAACACAGGAAAGAGACAGATGTTCATGTCTCCGGCGGTATTCGAACCCGAAATTCCAGCAAACGAGCTTCCGAAGACCCACGCCTTAGACCGCGCGGCCACTGGGACCGGCCCACTGTACTCAGAACAGAGAATTTCTTGATCACCTGAATTTCCAGCAATAACTGAAACATGACTTCTGTCGTTTTAATTTGTGTGCTAGCTACGTCTACTCATTCGCGCGTAACGAGAACAAACCTGCAACAATGCAAACATTTCATACCTTGCCCAAGTTCTTTGTTCGCGAAAGTGATAACTTCGACTTAACATCATATGCGAAACTGGTCATCACAAATGTGTGTCGCAAGACATGAAACCCTCCATTTCTGGTGAGCTAGGAATACTTTATTTTCCGCGTTTCTTGCCCATTTCTTTAATGTCTTTTCCATTTTGCTCTTCGCAGCATCAAATTACTTTTCCCTCGCAGAAAACAGTCAAACCAATAACATTACGGCTTGAGGCAGTTGTGTGAAACCATATTTATAGAAAGCTTCGATAAATAAACGATATCTTTCAGAAAGGCCGTTCAGTTTTCTCGCAGACAAGTTACTGGCCGGCAGCAAAACAACTGTTGATTTAATCAACATAGAGTCAGAGTTTGAGGGGCCGTGGTTTATTTTATTTTGAAAAGTGCTGTTTTAATAAACGAGCACCATTAACGTTGAGTCCGAGATTTCTATCGCAAAAAAGAAGACATCTGCATATCGGGAAAAAAGGAGCAGCGCTCATGGTGGCTGACAAAAGAATAACAAAGTAAGCATATTGTTAAAGCAAACAATGTTCTCTTTCTACACGCGACGACGGGGAAATTGAGTGCATGAAGGCTTTATAATGTATTCTGCACCCCTTTTACGCATAATTTTCTTCCCTGCAATCTTTGGATAATTCTCTTAAATTTGGCTGCATATTCGGTCATTTTAGGGGTATGGGTTAACTGTTCAGGTCACTGAGCGTGGAATGAGATAGGGTAAACGTATATGAATGACGAATTGGAAGATGTGTTAAAAGGGACAGCATATTGATGAAGAAACTCGAAAAACCATCAAAAAATGAGAACACAATTCAAGCCTGCTCCCTGCTGGGCGAAGGTCAGATGCTTCTCCGTCTTGCCACTGCGCTTGGCTATGTTTATTGAGTAAGTTTCTTCAGCAGCCTAAATAATACTAAATTATGAAATAGTTCGGCTGCCTTCTGACCAGTTGCTTATGAAGATTTACGGGGAATTCAAAGGTTTTAATTGCGAAGAAACACATTCCAACGAGTTTCACAAATGTCACCGATATTGATATATCGCTTTGGCCCTGAAGTTTATTTATTAATAACAAAATCTTTTCCTGTCGCAGCTAAACCGCTACATAAAATCTCGCCTCATTAAGGTATTGATTCTGCAGCGGACATGTACCTACAAACACACTACACACTGCAGTTCATAGACACGTAAGTTATTTGAAAATTGAAGGTTTTAATTACTGATTTCACTAATTTAATTTCAATTTAATTTTAACATTGTAATTTTAATCTAAAATTTTAATTTTGAAATCAATTATATGCAAAGACCAAACTTGTAACACAAACCTGTAAGAAGCGAGATCTCCCTTCTGCACATGATCTGCATACTTCCTAATATGTTTCAAATATCAGCCTGAAGATGACCCCTAGACGGTTGAAATACGTAGCTGGTAAACTTAATACACATTTCCATGAAGTTGTGTCTTTGACGATTGTTAATATGTTTTTATTTATAAAAGACATATTTGTTTCATTAAACGTGTCAGTTTGTTACATCGAGAAACACCACATTATTTGAATGGCGTCTAGCACTGGGATCAGCGTCTATAGTAGACTCTACTTAGCAGAATACGAGGACATTTTTATTTAGAGTTTTTCAAATATTCCTCTTATTGTCAGCAGGCTACTCCTGAGCAACTTTGGTTTATGTGATATATATACATATATATATATATATTACGCTGCCGTAACTATTTAAGAGTTTAGGCATGTTTGTTTTTTGTAAACATTCCAACTTTAAGTGTTATGTTTTAAGTTACGCCACTAGAGATTAATGTAGGTGGGTTCCGCTGAATTAATTAGCGAGATTCTGCAAGTGGTCCGAGGTACAGAAAAGGTTGATAGACACTGTTCTAGGATATTCTGTTTATACCAGCACACTTTGAATAATACATTCCTTAAAACTAATTAACTCCATGAAACAGAGTCCTTCTTGAGAAACTAATCGGTTTGCAGCTAGTCAACAAATTCCCTGCATTTTATGGAACCCGAAAGTTAATTACCCCACACACAAATGCCCTCCACCTGTCCCTATCCTGAGCCAGCTCGATTCAGTCCATACCCCACATCCCACTTCCTGGAGATCCATCTTAATTTTATCCTCCCATCTAAGCCTAGGTCTTCCAAGTCTTCTCTTTCCCTAAGGTATAATAATTCCTTTTTATCATAAAACCTCTTGTGACTAGTATTATAGAGACCCTTGGTCTTCAATACCGAAATGAGAGTCATTCTAGCAAGAAGTTCGTGTTTATCCCGTGCTACTGTAGGATAAACACGAATAAGTTCTTTACAAAAATTTTCCCTCGGCAGTGCTATGGAGCCGTTATTTATAGTTTTTCTGCGTTATTTCTTATCATAGAATTATGTGAATAAACGAACAAACCGCACTTGAAATTTTCCGTTATCCTTCACACCTGTAGCATTGGCGATTTCCTTCAGCTAGATCTGCTTCCCACAAACAGCACTCGATTCTCTATCTTAGCAGTACATATGACATTCATGCTCTTATTACTTTCAAAGACCGTCCATTGGCTAGACCAACCCTTCTGTACATCGAAAAATAAACACTGCGCTTTCGTTGTATCAAGTAAGTTATTATTATTATTATTATTATTAACGTCATGTCCGTCTGTCAGTCTTCGTCTTTCCGTCTCTCCGCACGTACCAGCTCATCTCCCACTGCCAAGATATTCCAAATTTTGTTAAAATCGGGCATTTTATTGTTGCCGGCCATATTAAATCACCACAAAAGTGTTCTCTTGCTGTGAAATGATATCAAGTTGTTAGGATAGCCGAGTAGGTATGAACGTTACGCGAACGCCCCACAATTCTGCGTTATATGTATGTACATTGCCTACCTTCCTTTTTAATACGTTCTCCAGGGTTGTCTACCCCTTCCAAATTTCCCATATAAAATACAGTAAGCACTTTTCTTCTCACCAGAGTGGGTTTTGTGCTTGCGACAAAGATATTTATTTTAGTCAACACGTCGTAATTGTCTCTGAAGTCCATTCGAGCTTCGGTTGAAAGGGTCAAGTGAAAGTAAACTGCATCCTGTAAAAGGCCATGAAAGCCCAGGAGGGGGGGGGGGAGTAGAGGTATAGCTCTACTCTTTCTTTAATTTCGGAGTTAGATAGGGTGGGTCAACGCCAAGCTTCGACCGGTTTACCCCCGGTGAAGACCCGTTACCCATCATATTGGAAGCTGGGTTGGCCACAGGACTGGTCTAGACGGTTACAGAAAATCCTGCTCCCACCGGGATTTGATCCCCGGACCGTCCAGCGTGTATTAAGTCGCTATACCGGTTATGTAATCCCGACCCGCCGTCTAGAGGATGCAGGCGGTAAAGCCCCTAGGAAACCTATCGCCAGTCTCTTAGGCGTTTTCACTGCTTGATATCTAATTCATCAAGGGAAACCTTGACGTTTAGTTTTACCTCTACACCGCATGCTACATTCCCAACCCACCTCAAGTTCGTTGATTTGATAGAACTCAAAAGAATAGATCAAAATGTCCGCACTCTCTTCATGGACGTGTACGTCCCTTATGCATCCTCTCTTGTGACATGCATTTGTCATGCTAGCCAATTGTGTGACATCCTTGGAATTTTATTGTTAATTTTTGCAATTCCGTCTAATCTAAGTGTCTGTCTGTCTGTGGTTTTATCGAGTATTATGCTGATTTGAACAGTTATTTCTATCGTATCGAGTAGGTCTCTATTATATATATATATATATATATATATATATATATATATATATGACCGGTTTTGCTCTTCTTCTTACCGTCGACCTGCCTTGTAATGAGAGTTTATTTGTACCATGTGTATGTAAACTGTACACACTACGTAAAATATTTAAATAAGCCCTATAGAATCGAATATTGGCTTATATTGTCTTAGGTGATGATTTGAAAAGGACGTGGATAAAATTGGCCATGTCCTATTTCAACGTACTATCCCATCACATTTATTCAATGAAGTTTGCCAGTTCAGCAAGTCTCCTTGCAGGTTCTCAAATCGATACCCCTAAAATACAAGACTTAACAGTATCCTATATACCAGTGCATCAGTTCGAACATCTCCCACTCTACGCGTAAAAAAAGAATTATCTTATTTTAGAAAAGTAAAGCTGAATTTTTTTTCTTATTCTGTCAGATGAGAAACGGAAGAAACAGTTCTCGTGGGGCGGACATTTTGAAAGTAAGAATAAGAAATCAATTCCAGTGTGTTAAAGTGCGGTATATTGACAAAAGCCTGAGCCTGCAATATAGAGGTGTGAGCAGACATCAACGTTTGGGATAAAAAGCTTCATGGAAACCACAGCGTAGCGATGATAATGTGGGGCACGAGAGACTGGCGTCGCCTCCTGCGTTCTTAGCGATTCTGTGGGACTCGTTGGCCCTGCACTTCACTTGTTGTAAGCACAAATCTACGTGTGTTATTTACATATACATAACATATTGTTGCATAGAGATGTGAATGTTGCTATATCTCTTCCTATGCTTTTAAATGCATACCTTACTTGACAAGAGACAACACAATATTCTCTTTGACATTCATGGGTCCGTTCATCGCTGGTATGATTATTTAATTACCAACAACAAGATGCAACTATTATTTATTTATTTATTCCTAAAATGCTCTACATGTTTCGGGAAGTTTCTCCTCCCATCATCAGGAGCACATAACCGTACACACAGCTTCAGGTATATTCAGCCAATACTGCTACTGGCAGGTATCGTGGATGAGTTGGAACTGACGTTGGCTGAATATACCTAAAGCTGTGTGTACGGTTATGTGCTCTTGATGATGGGCGGAGAAACCGCCCGAAACATGTAGAACGTTTTAGAAATAAATAAATAAAAAATAGTTGCATCTTGTTGGTTGTAATTACATAATATTCTCTTTGTTCTTGCTTAAACCGCACGCGATAACCCTGTACCAGGGAATGGAGGTCTAGCTCCAAGAACTCTTAACTTCAACACTGACTGAGGTGAGAGGTCATATTTAAATCTCAGTGCCCTTATCCCTGTAGATTGTGCAAACGATTTCTTTGTAATTTTATACGCGTCTCTGATGTTCACATTCATATATTGTACCTAAGAACGCATTGCTGTAAAATTAGCCACCTTTACAAGGATATTACCTAAATCTATTTTTAACTTATATGTTATTTTCACTGTAAAACTAACTTCCTCGAGCTTCATATAGGCCTAGATCTAAAATGGGAGTTTTGATGCGCCGATGTCAATGCTATTTCAATTCTAGCTCCTTCCAATTTAGACCACAAAACCACTATCTATATGTGGTTTATCTAAGGATACTTTCAGTAATCCGGTCTCAGAATATTTAGCGCCTAAATAATGAATTTAGAGGAGTATGCAAAGAAGATATGTTAGGCTTACTACGAATATTAGCCCTGAATTTACCTGAAAGAACTGATGAAAATAGCGGAAACGTAGTTCAGGATAGTCAATGTCGCCGTCGAACTCGAACCAGGGACATCCCGAATACACGTCATAGACGTAACCGCTTGAAGATAGCTTGTTTAATACCACTTAGAAATTTAATGTGCCTATATACGATCTGTAGTGAGTAAACTGGATAAAAGTGGGCGGATAAGAAGTAGATATGATGTCCCTCTAGGCGGAAATCCCAAGGAATTTTTTTATAAAGAAGGCGTATATACAGTGTTGAACAGAATAACAATAACAAAGTTTCAGGGATGATAGCGGGACAAAAATAAGGATTCTGAGAAAAGGAACGTGGGTCCGGAAACGGCTTCTTTCTTCGCAGAGGAACGTCAAAGTCGCGGCATTCGTCGGTTATCGCACTACGTCCCCTGCCACTAGCCATCCTGAGGGCAGCGCGACGACTAGTGGAGCAGAGGGACGGTCGGACGGACGCCGTCACTTTATGAAACGTTCACAAACAATACAGAATATGACTTTAAAATCTGCAGGGATGTTACGTTGTGTTGTTGGGTACAGAGTTCTCGACGTATCAAAAGGTCGAGGTGCCTTCATCTTGAGGGTCTAGCGGCCCAAAACAGTCTGTAGTGGCTGCGAAGCATACGTTGCTGTTTGTCCAACAACACTGTGCTATGTGTCAGAAGACTTGAAACTACAGCATCTCCGCAGTGAGAATATCAAGTTTTGAGATTGCAGCATACGCTCTAAGTCTGTTCGCATTAAGTTACTGCAATTTCACTTAAGAGTCACTTCAATTTATCAACCAATGAATGCACATATAATTTCACATAAAACACTTTTAAAACACTTTAAAACACTCCGACATGTTTCGATCTTGTCAGATCATCATCTGGGAGCTTTGTTCCTTGCTAAAGTTATATTACAGTATTC